>Ga0210409_10004204_pt1 | contig 15659 bp, 14 predicted proteins | sample IncBWH17MmetaG_FD_161649 | JGI IMG/M metagenome (GOLD analysis project Ga0210409, IMG submission 161649) | Forest soil microbial communities from Barre Woods Harvard Forest LTER site, Petersham, Massachusetts, United States - Inc-BW-H-17-M | ecosystem: Environmental > Terrestrial > Soil >...
ATTTCCGCGAGTTGATCGATGTTGCGGCGGTGAATCACAAAATTCAGCGTTACGGCCAGGCGTCGCGTCTTGAGCCAGTCGAGAACTCTTAGTTTGTTCGCATGCGCTTTCGTGCCGGCGATTTCATTGGCGGGTTCTTCACTGGCGCCTTGAAAACTTAGTTGAATGTGATCGAGACCCGCCTGAACGAGTTGGTCAAGCCGCGCCTCGTCAAGGGGCATCCCGGAAGTAATGAGATTGACATAGAGTCCGGTCTCACGGGCGGCACGGACAAGCTCCAGAATATCGGGGCGGGCCAGCGGCTCTCCGCCTGTAAAATCCACCTGGAGAACACCCGCTTCGGCGGCTTCGCGAAACACACGCGACCAAACCTCGGTTGTCAGTTCGTCGGCGCGATTTCCCAACTCCAGGGGATTTGAACAGTAGACACAATGCAGGGGGCACCGGTGCGTTAATTCGGCGATGAGGGCCAGCGGCGTCTGGGCCGCGATAGTCATTGTGCTCGGTCGCTCCTGCCGGCAGGGTCCGAGGTGAAATCGAGCGCCCTCTGGTCGTGGAGCCGCGCGAGGTATCCCAGAATATCTTCCTCGACTTTTTTTGGCTCGGCCTTCGAGTACAACTTCTGTAATTCGGAGATGATTTCTTTCACAGTGCGCTGGCCATCGCATCGCTCGATGATTTCAAGGCTGGGGCCATTCAAGCGCAGCGCGCGTTCCGGCATGTGCAAAACTCGGTCTGGCTGGCCCTTTTCATTCAGACGGCAACCTACCGCAAGGCATGGGCGGCTGTTGAGTTCAGGCGTCATTCTGGTTCCCTCCCTGGGCGGAAACTGCTGGTCTGAATGCGCCCGGCGGAGGCCAGCCTGGATTGACGTAGGCAAAGTACAAAGCATCGAGCTGCGCCCAAAGAATGTCACACTTGGCGCGCAGGGCGGCGTAGGCCAGGTCTTGTTCTTTACGCGTGCGGGCGTGTTGTACCACCCAGGCGAGGGCGAAGTCGGCGTCCTCTGGCGCCTGCGTGAGGCGGCCCGTGAAATAGTCAAGGCCGCTGGAGAGCCAAGGATAATGCTTGCGGAGAGCATCTATCCGCAGGGCGATGAGTTTGCCCGAAAAAAGTTCCGTCAGCGAAGAAGCCACGGCTTCGGGAAACGGGCGGGTGGAAACAAAGTCAACGTATGCTTGCACGGCAAAGCGTGTGGCCGGCAAGATACCCTCGCCGCGGATGGCATCCTCGCGCGAGAGACCCGTGGCTTCGACGAGCCGTAGCCATTTTTCAATTCCCCCGGGCCGCGTGCCGTCCCCGTCGTGATCGAGGATGCGCTTGCGCCAGGTGCGCCGGAAATCGGGATCCTCGCTGCGCGCCAGAATGGCCGCGTCTTTGATCGGGATACGGCTCTGGTAATAGTAGCGATTCAGCGCCCAGGATTGCAGTTGGCCGCGCGTCAGCTTGCCTTCATGCATCAAGAGATGGAACGGATGCTTGTGGTGATAGCGCTCCTCGCCGATGGCGCGAAAGCCGGCAATGAAGTCTGACTCGGAGAGTAGAGAATCGTTCATGTCGAAATTAGAGCTCGATCTCCATGCCATCATACGCAATTTCCCATCCGGCGTCTCGCACTTCACGGTGTTCGGGACTTTGTTCATCCAGGATAGGATTTGTGTTGTTGATGTGAATCAGGACTCGCCGGCCGCCGGATGCTGAATCGAATTCCTTCAGCAAGCCCCCTGCTCCGGAAAGTGGAATGTGGCCGATTTGCCGCGCAGTTTTCGACCCCACGCCGGTCGAAATCAATTCGTTCTCATCCCAGAATGTTCCGTCGATCATGCAAAGACCGCTCGATTGCGCCCAGTGTTTCCATTCATCCGTGATCCCGGGGAGCGCCGGAGCAAAACAGAACTGCTTGCTTCCCGTTGCGATCACCAATCCGACGACGGCCTCGCCCGGAGAAAGCGACCGGCGCAGACTTTCACTAACGTAGTCCGGGTAGGTGCTGCCGAGCGGCACCATGCGAAAGCGGAATAAATGTTCCTCAGTTGCGGACTTGATTGCGCCGAGCGCAACCCAAGTGTTGAGCGGAACATCGTGCCAGACAACGGGCGGATTGGCGCGCTCCAATACGCGAAAAATCCTGTTCTCCTCACAAACGATGCGCCGCACAGACTGCGTGGCATAGATATGCAGGGGCTGGAATTCGCGTAAGTGGAGCAAGCCGGCGACGGAATCAACGTCTGCGCTTGTAAGCAAAACGCCGCTGATTGGCGTATGTCTAGGGTGAATGGCGGGAGCAAGAGAAGGCACGGAAAGGATTTGCGAGCGCAGGTCGGGAGAGGCGTTAAGTAGATAATTCTCGCCCGCGTTTGGAGACACCACAACCTGTGCTTGTGAGCGCGCCTGCAAGTGAAAGGCCCCTGCTCTGATTCGAGAGCAGTTTTTGCAGGCACAGTTCCACTGGGGAAAACCACCCCCGGCCGCAGAGCCGAGGACCGTAACGCGCATGCCTACTCGGAATTAGAGTTCGGCGTTCGCGTACGAGCTAATTTCACAGTTCAAGCAAATTTCCTCGTGCTGAGGCGTCGTCCATTCCATCGAGTTATCTCCTGTAATTGAAAAGGACTCTCAACAACAGGGCGACCTTAACACGGAAATAGAATACAAGACAACAGAAAACTGCACGCCGATTCGCCAGGATAAACCACGTCCATTCGCTTTTCACCGCCCATTGACCCGCTCCAGGGCCCGCAATAAAATCCTCACCGCTGTCTGGAATTTCATGGCGGCGCAAATATTCACGCCAATGGCGTGATCCCGGTTGATGAGGCATACTAGACGCGGATCATAGGCTTGCTGTGGCCGCGACGTTTTCATGAGTAAGATTCGCAAATAAGCTCACACTATATAGGGGGAACGTGTGTTCAGTGTGTACGGGAATCTGTGCAATCGCAGGAAATATCACCTTTGCATTCTGCTTTTTGGACTGCTCGGCTCGGCGGCGTTGCCAGTCATCAGCCGAGCTCAGGTAACCGCTTCGATCGCCGGAACCGTCACGGATCAGTCGGGTGGCACGGTCAAGGACGCCAGGATCACCGTGAAGAGTTTGGAGACCGGTTTCACTCGGGCGGTGAGCACCGATGATGAAGGGTATTTCCGGTTGCTCTCCCTGCCCCTTGGACGGCAGGAACTTACGGCGGAAAAAGAGGGATTTAGACCCACCGTGCTTGATCGGATCAACTTGGTCGTGGGCCAGGAAGCCGTCGTAAACGTGGTTTTGAATGTTGCGCCCATCAAAGAAAAAAATGTTGTGGTAAGCGAGCAGACCCCCGTCGTCAATGTTACGACGGCTTCGGTGTCCGGAGTCGTCGATGAGCGGCAAATCAAGGATCTGCCGCTCAATGGCCGCAGTTTTGACGATCTGATTGCGTTAAACCCCGGCACCATCAACTACAGCGCGTTGAAAAGCCCTAACACTTCCACGAGCAATGGGAACACTTTCTCCGTCGCCGGTCGCCGCACCAGCGAGAATTTATTTTTGCTCAACGGCGTTGAGTATATGGGATCGAGCCAGTTGGCCGTCACTCCCGGCGGCACGAGCGGGTACTTGTTGGGAATCGATGCCGTGCGCGAATTCAACGTTCTTACCGACACCTATTCCGCCGAGTATGGCAAGCGCGCCGGAGCGCAAGTCAGCGTTGTCACGCAATCCGGCACGAATCAGTTCCACGGAACGATTTTTGAGTTTTTGCGCAATAGTGCGCTCGATTCGCCCGGGCCGTTCGACAACGGGACCGTTCCTCCCTTCCGCAGAAATCAGTTCGGTGGCGCGGCGGGAGGACCGCTCAAGAAAGATCGCCTGTTTCTATTTGGCAACTACGAAGGATTCCGGCAATCGCTGGACGTGAGCAGCGTGAGTGTCGTGCCTGATGCCAACGCCAGGCTGGGGATATTGCCGAATCCGTGCACCGGCCTGCCCAAGGCCGTGCCAAAAGCAAATGCAACGATGGAGCAGTACGCGTCCCTCTTCTGGCCGGTTGCCAACGGCCTTGAATTGACGGTGCCGGCGTCGGGCACTGGTTGCATGAATACAGGGCAGGTCGCGAGCGGGACCGCCAAGGCCACTTACAATCCCAACGAACACATCCGGGAGGATTTCGGGACGGTACGGGGCGATTACAATCTCGCCAAGAACGATACCCTTTCGAGCGCCTACACCATCGACGACGGGACCAGTCTGATTCCGCTGGCCGATCCGCTGTTCGCTTCGTTCACGCCGCTGCGCATGCAGGTGTTGAGCCTCGCCGAAACTCACGTTTTTTCGCCGGCGATCCTCAACACGGCATCGCTTGGATTTTCCCGGGCGTCGTTCGCGCTCGCCTCGGTTCCTTTGACCTCGATCCCCTCCAATCTGTCCTTCGTGCAAGGGCTCGGCCCGGGAGGCATTGTCGTGGGCGGCGGAGCTACAACCACGGCCAACGGCACGATTACCTCCGCAGGCCCCAACAATGCGGCCGGCGTCTCCAATCACAGGAACCTTTTCACCTATCAAGACGACGTGCGCATCAGCCACGGAATGCACCAGGTCAGCATGGGCGTCTGGTTCCAGCGCCTTCAGGACAACGAGGACAGCGCTTCGCGCCAGTTGGGGCAAGCAACGTTTGCAAGCTTGACGACATTTCTGCAGGGAAATATTGGCAATACTCCGTTTCAGGTTGTTCCCCTCCACACGGAACTGGGGTGGCGAAGCCTTTTTGGCGCGTGGTACTTCGAGGATTCAATCAAAGTCCGACACAATCTGACGCTGCAGGCGGGGCTCCGCCACGAATTCACTACCGGCTGGAATGAAGCCAATGGCAGGGCTGCAAACTACGTTGCCGGGTCGAACGGTGTGCTGGCGACAGCCCCCATCGTGGGCAATTCGGTGTTCACGGCGAATACCGCTTCGCGATTGTTCAGCCCGCGGGTCGGCCTCGCCTGGGACGTCTTCGGCAACGGAAAGACCGCCGTCCGCGCAGGGTACGGCATGTATTATTCACTGATTGACGATCTCGCTTTTCTGATGAATTCGCTTACTCCCTTCAATGGGTCTGCGTCCTTTGCAAACATAAACTTATTTTCGATTCTTCCAAATTTTCCTTTCAAGCCAGGAGTAGCGCCCCCGCCTTCCTGCGGTCCGGGAGTTCCCTCGCCATGCACGATTTTTGCTCCTCAAGGAATCCAGCCAAACGCAAAAACGCCTGCCGTCCAGGAATGGAATCTGACTGTCGAACAGCAGTTGAGCCACAACACTTCCCTGCGTGTCGCTTATGTCGGCTCCTTCGGCGTGCATGAACTGCTCAGCATCGATCCCAATTCTATCCCTGCGCAAATTTGCGCTGTCGCGACGTGTAAATCCGGCGGCAACGGCACTGTGCAAGGCACAGTGCCGCAAGGAACCTTATACATCCCCGGCATTGGAACAAAGCGTCCGAACCCTTTCCTCTCCGCTGGATTTTTTTGGTATACCGGAGGCAACAGCAGCTACAACGCGTTGGAAGTGGACGTGACCCAACGCATTAGCAAAGGGCTGGAATTTCGTGGCAACTATACTTGGTCAAAGAATCTGGATGTCAATTCCGGCCTGACCATTGCGCAGGCCAACAATCAGCCGCAAATCGTGCTCAACCGCAACGATGTGCGCATGGACTGGGGCCGGTCCGCATTGAATCCCGCCAGCCAGGCCAGCGTTTCGGCCAGTTACGAGCTTCCCTTCGGCCACAGCCAGCGCTGGCTGAATGATGTCTCTCGAACAGAAAGCAGATTAGTTTCCGGATGGCAGATAAACGGCATCGCAACGCTTCTCTCCGGTTTCCCATTCACTCCTGTGATCGGAGCGAATCGCTCCGGCGACGGCGACACCAGAAATCCGGACCGGCCCTCGATCAATCCTTCCTTCAGCGGACCGGTGGTGACCGGAAATCCGAACCAGTGGTTCAATCCGGCAGCCTTCATCCTGCCGACGCCCGGAACCTATGGAAATTTGGGGAGAGGCGGGCTGACCGGACCAGGGCTCGCGGATGTCGATTTTTCGGTGTTCAAAAACACTGGCATCACGGAAAAAACCAACCTGCAGTTTCGTGCCGAGTTCTTCAACATCTCGAATCGCGCCAACTACGGCCCGCCCAACTCAACGGTTTATTCCATCACTCCTGGCGCGCCGCCGGCGATCAGCCCTTCCGCTGGCCTCATCACGACCACGGCAACTTTCCCGCGCCAAATTCAATTAGGATTGAAGCTGATTTATTAGTTTTTTAGTGGCGCGGGCTTCAGCCTGCGGGGTTTGGTCCTTGCAAGCTCTAAACCCCACAGGATGAAGCGTGCGCCACTTCGATCATGTTTTCGCAGCAGGCAGGACGCTCGACGCGTCGGAGGCGCTGGGCACGAGCTCGGGGATTTCGATGCGCGTGCGCGTTCCCTCGCCTTCGCGGCTGGAAATATCCATCCGAAAATCCGCGCCGTAAAGCACGCGCAGGCGTTCGTGAACGTTGCTGATGCCGATCCCGTCCTCGAACACTTGCGCCATGCGCTCCTTGGGAATTCCGACGCCGTTATCTTCGATCGCTATGACCAGGCGGCCGTCCTGCGATTCGGTGCGGATGGTGAGTTCGCCGCCGCCAAGTTTAGCGGCTAGGCCGTGCTTCAATGCGTTTTCGACAATCGGTTGCAGGAGCATGCTCGGAACGAAGGCGTCGAGCGTGTTCTCGTCAATCTGTTTGTGAATCACGAGATTGTCGCGCCCAAACCGCGCCACTTCGATATCCAGATAGTCGTCGATAAAATCGAGTTCCTCCTGCAAGGGCACAAACGTCTCGTGCTTCTTCAAAAGCCGTCGCAAAATATTGCTCAGCTTGATGACCACGCCGCGCGCCATGTCCGGATCGTAGCGAATGAGCGACGACACGGTATTGAGCGTATTAAACAAGAAATGCGGATTGATTTGCGCGGTCAGCGCATCCATGCGCGCCTTCAGCAGCAACTGCTGGTGCTGTTCGAGATTCATTTCCAGGCGCGTGTTGCTCCAGATCTTCATCGGCACCGCGACGGCCATGACCGTGGAAAGCAGGACCAGCGCGATCCCCCAACTTTTCCCGCCATCCACATAAAAAAGCCATTGCAGCTTGGTGGCGTGCCCGAGCGCCTGGCGGCTCAATTCCAGAACGATGCAGGCGCCCAGCGGCAGCATTTCCCAGGTTACCTTCTTTCCGCGAAACAGCCGCACCAGCCAGCGCGGCGTGCTCATGAACGTGTACGGCCCAAGTCGCCAAATCTCCTCCGTGTTCGGCACGACCTGGCGAATTAAACCGCCCACGAGCCCAGCGGCGGCGGCCACGGGCATGGAAAGCCACTCATGGTGGATAAACGCCGGCAGGCTGATGATCGATCCCCCGAGCGGGCCAACCACGCGCCCCCCAAGCAATCCGAGTAGAAATGAGCCCTCGAGCATCAAGTCCGCCGCTCGATAGGGTTGCCCCAAAATGCGCAGAATCACGCCGAACACCAGCGGCGGCGTGACAAAAAGCATCAGCTTCAATTTTTGGTCCGAATCGCGGAGTTCGGTGAAGAGCACTTTGCGGAAAGTGGCCGAGCGCGCCAGCCAAGCGCAGATCGACGCCGCCGCGCCGACGTGGAGCAGAAGTGTCAGCAGCAAATCTCCGCCGAAAGTAAGGGTTTTCATGGACCTTGGCCGCTGCGGCTACGTTAGCCAATCACCGCGCCGATGTAAAGTGCCGCATGCGGCTATCGCCTGATATAATACGGGGCTCTTTATGGCGCGAAAAACACAACCACGGGCACGCGCCGCGCGCAAGGGGGCGAAAGGCGGCATGCGCATCGTCGCTCGCGCCAAATTGCCGACGCGCTTCGGCCCGTTTGAAATCCTGGGCATCGAAGGGAAAAACGCGCGGGAGAACGCGGTCGCCCTCGTTCATGGACGAATTCGCGGACAAACTCCGCTCGTGCGCATCCACTCGCAGTGCTTGACCGGCGACGTCCTGGCCTCCGAGCGCTGCGATTGCCGCGCGCAGCTCGAACTTTCCCTGCGCCGCATTGCCGCCGAGCCCTCCGGCATTCTGCTCTATTTGCCGCAGGAGGGGCGCGGCATCGGCCTCATGAACAAGCTGCGCGCCTACGAATTGCAGGACCGCGGCATGGACACGGTAGAAGCGAACGAGGAGCTTGGCTTTGCCGCCGATTCGCGGGACTATGGATTTTCCGCTGCGGCATTGCTTTTACTCGGAGTGCGCCGGGTGCGATTGCTTTCCAACAATCCGGATAAAGTCCGGCAACTGGAAAATTCGGGCATTCGAGTTGCCGAGCGGGTTCCGTGCCGGCCGCGCACTGCTCGCACTTCGCGCGCCTATATGGAGACCAAAAGAACCAAACTCGGCCACTTGCTCGATCGTCTGTAAACTGAGAACCACTTTCAAGGAGGAATGCCATGCCGCCCGTGGTCCATTCCGGCGCAACTTTTGAAAATGCCACTGCCTCGAAACTCTATGAACTGTTTATGAATTCCGCCAAACACACCGCCGCCACCGGCATGCCAGCCAAGATCAGCCCCAAGGCCGGCGGAAAATGGTCCGCTTTCGGCGGGATGATTCTTGGAAAGAATCTGGTGTTGATCCCGAATCGTATGATCGTGCAGACGTGGCGCTCCTCGGAATGGAAGAAGGCGGATCCGGATTCCATCCTCGTCGTCACTTTTGAAAAATCCGCCGGCGGTGGAGCGCAAGTGGAGTTGGCCCACGTCGGCGTCCCGGAATACGATCGCGATGGCGTAACGCAGGGCTGGGTGAAGTATTACTGGGAGCCGTGGAAGGCGTATCTGGCCTCGAGCAAGCGGTAGTAGGCTTGGGCCTTCATCGCCGACTTTGCCTGTTACACTTACTTGAACGATAAGCAGACAGGATGCAAAGCGCGATCATAAGGGACACGAATATTCTGGGTGGAGAGCCGGTTTTTCGTGGAACTCGTGTCCCATTTAAAATATTGATCGAGTATCTCGAAGGTGGCGAAACATTGGATCAGTTCCTGGAACTGTATCCAAGCGTATCACGCGAACAAGCCATTGCAGGAATCCAAGGGGCGTATTCCAGCCTTGTTTCCCAACTCAAATGAAAACGGGACATGAGCAGTGGCGCTTAGGGTGCCTAGGCATGCCCTCCAGTCGCACTATCCTCCACCGACAAGGTGAACAATCTCGTAGCGGTCACCGGCTTGCACGGCGGTTTTGACCCACTCCGTTCGCGGAAGGATTTCCAGGTTGCGCTCGATGGCCACCCGGCTGTCGGGCAGGCCCAAATGGGAAAGGAGGGCGGAAACTTCAAGCCCTTCCGGCACTTCACGTGTTTCTCCATTCACGATAATTTGGATTCCTGAATTCATCGCGAGACTGTAACAGGTATCTTGTCACGGGGTTTCGATTTCAACCGAAACCGCAATTCTCCAAAACGGTCGCCGTCCGTGGCGCGAACCAGCAGGGACGATCCCTCGGCCACATTCGCAGGCATGGGAAACTTCAACGCCGCGCGCCCCTTGTCGTCCGTGCGCGCCTCCCCGCAAGGGGTGCGCTGTTTTTCTTGTTCGAGAAGAGCCGAAACGGTTGCGCCGCCGACTCGCTGCTTCGAATTCTTGTCGGTCAATTCAATTTCAAGAATCACATTTCCCGCAGCGAAGCAGCTTTTCGGATTCAAGACGCGCAATTCGAGACCCTCGTGAGTTTTGGCGGGCTTCGCAGCCGAATGCCCCTTCTCGTTGCCGCGCAGCGAAAGTGTCTCGGCCTCGAGTTCCGCAATCACTTCGCGGTGTTGCTGCGACAGGCGTTCGTGGAGCTTAGTCGCTAGCGCCCCCGGATCCATTCCTTTAGCAAACTGCTGGTAACTGGTGCTGCGCTTGTACACCACTCGGCCAGCCAGGTACACGACCGTATCCAGAAAGGGATGCGAGGGTCCGCGGTCCTCCGTTTGCACGTGATAGGTGGCGTCTCCGACGCGAACGTTCGAGTTGAAACCGAAGTTCATAGAAATGCCAGCCTTTCCCTTACCCGGACGGCGACGCACTCATTTCTATACAGTAACTGGTTCAAAGAAAATACCGGATGATCTTAGTAGCGCATTTGACCGCTTGGCCCTTCATCGTTATTATAGCTTGTGCTCCGATGACAGGAAACGACCTCCAAGCCTACGCGCCGCTTCTTTTACACCTCATCCTGGCAATGGCGCTTTCGGGGATACTGCTGATCCTTTCCTCGCTGGTGGGCTGGAGACGCCCCTCCCAGGTAAAAATGCAAGCCTATGAGTGCGGCATCACGCCGACGGGCGACGCCCGCCAGCCGTTTTCCGTAAAATTCTATCTGGTCGGGATCCTTTTTATTTTGTTCGACGTGGAAGCTATCTTCCTTTATCCCTGGGCGTATATCTTCCGGTCGTTGCGGTGGTTTGGCTTCGTGGAAATGCTCCTCTACATCGGGATCCTGCTGGTGGGCTATTTCTATCTCTGGAAGAAAGGGGCGTTGGACTGGAATCGCCCAGCCGCGCGCCGGGACCGCGCTTCGTGACGGAGACACCTGACCTCGAGCAAAATCCCATCATCGCGAAAATCCGCGGTTGGCGCCCGGTAGCCGTCGCGGGATTGATTTCCTTTCGCGGCGAGTTGACGGTAGTCGTCTATCCCGAACATCTGCGGCCCCTCGCCGAATTCATGAAATCCGATGCCGATCTCGCGTTTACTTACCTCTCCGATGTGACCGGAGTGGACCGCTTTCCCATCGAACCCCGCTTCGAGCTGAATTACCATCTGCTCTCGCTTTCCCGACGCGAAACGATTCGCCTCCGGGTTCGTTTGCCGGGCGAAAATCCGGTGATCGATTCGGTCGTGCCCGTTTGGCCGACGGCCAACTGGCACGAGCGCGAGATCTTTGATCTCCTGGGCATCCGGTTTGAAGGGCACCCCAATCTGCGGCGCATGCTGCTCCCGGACGATTGGGAAGGCCATCCTCTCCGTAAGGACTATCCCGTGGAGGGCCCACGCTGATTTCCGATTGTGAGACGAGAGAATCTGCTCCATGACCACCGTACAAACTGCCACCGGCCTCGAACAGACCATGGTCCTTAACATGGGGCCTCAGCATCCCTCGACGCATGGCGTGCTGCGCGTGCTCCTGGAACTGGACGGAGAAATCATCGTCAAGGCCGACGTGGATATCGGATATTTGCACACCGGCATCGAAAAAACCGCCGAAGCGCTGACCTATTCGCAGGCCATCACCATTACCGACCGCATGGATTACCTCGCGCCGTTGTCCAACAATCTGGCCTACTGCCTGGCGGTCGAAAAGCTGCTTGGCCTGGAAGTTCCCAAGCGCGCCCAATACATCCGCGTGCTGCTCACCGAACTCACGCGCATCGGGTCGCACCTGGTCTGGCTTGGCACGCATGCGATCGACTTGGGCGCGATGTCAGTCTTCCTTTATTGCTTCCGCGAGCGCGAAGAACTTCTCAAAATTTTTGAACTCGTCAGCGGCCAGCGCATGATGACCAGCTATTTCCGTATCGGCGGCCTGGCGCTCGATCCGCCGGTCGGCTGGACCGACCACGTCCAAAAAATCTTGCAAAGTTTCCCTTCCCGTTTTGATGAGTATGAGGAATTGCTGACCAGGAACCGCATCTGGCTCGGACGCACGCAGGGCGTGGGTGTTCTGACCGCCGAGGACGCCATCGCACTCGGCGTTTCGGGGCCGTCGCTGCGCGGCTCCGGCGTGGATTATGACGTGCGAAAATATTTTCCGTACTCGCGCTATGATGAATTCGATTTTCAGGTGCCCGTGCGCACGGAAGGCGATTGCTACGCGCGCTACCTGTGCCGCGTCGCGGAAATGCGCGAGAGTCTGAAAATAGTCAGTCAGGCTCTTGAAAAAATTCCGCCCGATGGTCCCGTCAAGGCCGATGCGCCCGGAATCGTTCCGCCACAGCGCGAAAAAATGAAGACGGAAATGGAAGCGCTGATTTACCACTTCAAGATTTTCACGGAAGGCTTCGCGCCCCCGCCTGGAGAAGTCTACCAGCGCATCGAATCGCCCCGCGGCGAGCTGGGCTGCTTCCTTGCGAGCGACGGTTCGCCCAAGCCGTACCGCGTGAGGTTCCGCGCTCCTTCATTCGTGAACTTGCAGGCGCTGCAAAAGATGGTGGAAGGCCGCCTGGTGGCCGACGCGATTGCCTGCATTGGAACGCTGGACATTGTCCTCGGGGAGATTGACCGCTGATGAATTTGCCTCCGCAGCTGGACGCGAAATTCCAGACGCTCGAAAACCGCTACCCCGTGAAGCGCTCGGCGCTCATCCCCATGTTGCTGTACGCGCAGGACCAATTCGGCTACGTCAGCGATGAAATGATCGGAGAAATCGCCGGGCGCCTCGGCCTGAACGCGTTGCAGGTCACCGAAACGATGGCGTACTACTCAATGCTTCGCCGCCAGCGCGCCGGAAAATTCCACGTGCAGGTCTGCACCAACGTGTCCTGCATGCTGCGCGGCGGCAACAAGCTTTACGAGTTCGTTCAGAAAAGGCTGGAGATCGGCCACAAGGAAACCACCGAGGACGGCGTATTTTCCCTCGAGGAAGTGGAATGTCTGGGCGCCTGCACCGGCGCGCCGGCCATGCAGGTGAATTACGATTTCTACGAAAATCTCACCATCGAACGCACCACGCAAATTTTCGAGTCGCTGGAAGCCGGGCGAAAAGTGCAAACCTCCACGCCCATTACGGGCTCCGTGAAGGAACGCCATCCCGCCGAAGTGCCCGTCATCAGCCGGCTCTTCGGCGTCAAGGACTCGCACAAGCTGCAAGTGTACCTCGCGCATGACGGCTACAAAGGGATGGAGCGCGCGCTCAAGGAACTCACTCCCGAGCAGGTCATTGACGAAGTCAAAAAATCGAATCTGCGCGGGCGCGGCGGCGCGGGATTCCCCACCGGCATGAAGTGGAGCTTTGTGCCCAAGGAATCGGCCAAGCCCAAATATATTCTGTGCAACGCGGATGAGAGCGAGCCGGGCACCTGCAAGGACCGCCCGCTGATGGAAATGATGCCACACCAGTTAATTGAGGGAGTAGTAATTGCCGGCCGCGCCGTAAGCTCCCACCAGGGATACATCTACGTCCGCGGCGAGTACCGCTACGTGCTGGAGATCCTGGACGAGGCCGTCGAGGAAGCCTACAAGGCCGGCTATCTCGGCAAAAATATTCTCGGCAGCGGATTCGATTTCGACCTGGTCACGCATACAGGAGCGGGCGCCTACGAGTGCGGCGAGGAATCGGCGCTGATGGAATCGCTCGAAGGCAAGCGCGGCTATCCGCGCATCCGGCCTCCCTTTCCCGCCGTCGTAGGCCTGTACGGATCGCCGACGGTCATCAACAACGTCGAGACGCTCTCCGCCGCCCCGGAAATTCTGCGGCGCGGAGGCGAATGGTACGCGGGAATCGGTTCGCCGAAAAACGGAGGCACGCGCCTGTTTTGCGTTTCCGGCCACGTCAACAAGCCCGGCATCTATGAATTGCCAATGGGTTTCCCGTTGCGCAAAATCATCGAAGACGTCGCTGGAGGAATGCGCAACGGCAGAAAGCTCAAAGCCGTCATCCCCGGCGGCAGTTCCTGCCCATTGCTGACCGCCGAGGAAATTGACATCAACATGGATTACGATTCCGTGGCCAAGGCCGGCTCGATGCTCGGCTCCGGCGGCCTCGTCGTGATTGACGAAGACACCTGCATGGTGGATCTCGCGCGCCGCATCATGCATTTCTACGCGCACGAATCCTGTGGCTGGTGCATTCCCTGTCGCGAAGGCACGGGCTGGCTGCGCAAGACGCTGGACCGCTTCCACGCCGGCTTCGGCCGGGCGGAAGACATTACTCTCGTGGGCGATCTGGCGAAAAATATGCTGGGCCGCACGTTCTGCCCGCTGGGCGACGCCGCCGCCATGCCCACCATCAGCATCATCAAGAAATGGCGGCACGAATTTGAAGAACATCTTTCCGGAAAATGCCCGTACAGACCGGCCGACGTGATGGCCGCGGTCCGTTAAGGGTCTCGGGACAAAATGGCAGATTCAAAAGACATCACGCTGAAGATTGATGACCGCGACGTGACCGTCCCGCCGGGAACGCTGGTGATCGAAGCCGCACGGAGGATGGGCATCGAAGTCCCGTCGTTCTGCTATTTCCCCGGCCTTTCCTTGCAGGCCGCATGCCGCATGTGCCTGGTCGAAGTGGAAAAGGCGCCCAAGCTGCAGACCGCGTGCACGCTGGTCGCCACGCCCGGCATGGTGGTGCGCACAGGCACGCTGCAAGTGCACGAAGCGCGCAAGGGCATGCTGGAATTTCTGCTCGCCAATCATCCGCTCGATTGCCCCGTGTGCGATAAGGGCGGCGAATGCGAATTGCAGGACATGGTTTTCACGTATGGCGCGGACAAAAGCCGCTTCAACGAAGAAAAGCGCCACACACCCGAGCAAAAGTGGTCAGAAGCGGTTTATTACGATGCGCCTCGTTGCATTCTGTGTTTTCGGTGCGTGCGCGTGTGCGACGAGGGAATGGACGTCAAAGCGCTCGGCGTGGGCGCTCGCGGCTCGCAATCGGTGATCATTCCGAACGGCGAGGATCATCTGGACTGCGAAGAGTGCGGCATGTGCATCGACATCTGTCCGGTAGGCGCGCTGACCAGCGGCACCTACCGCTACAAAACGCGCCCGTGGGAAATGACTTATGTCTCCACGGTCTGCACGCACTGCTCGAACGGCTGCAAGACCACGCTCAGCGTGCGCAACAATGAAATTCTGCGCGCCAACAATCGCGACCTCTCGGGATTCAACAAGGATTTTCTGTGCGTGAAGGGCCGCTTCGGATTCGATTTCACGAGCCACCCCGAGCGCTTGAAGCTGCCTCTCGTGCGCCGCAACGGCAAGCTCGTCCCATCGAGCTGGGAAGACGCCCTGGCCGAAGTTTCGCGGCGTCTCGCCGAAGTGCACAAAGCCTCCGGCGCTGATTCCATCGGCTTCATCGGCTCAAACCGCACGACCAACGAAGAAAATTATCTGCTGGGGCGCATTGCCCGCGCGTCGATTGGCACAAACAACATCGATCATCACCGCACCGCCGATTACGCGAGCCTGATCGCCGCGCTCGGCACGCAGGCCGCAGCCGCGAGCGCCACGATGACGCAGCTGTACGAGGCTGACGCCGTATTGCTTGTCGGTCATGATCCAACCGAGCAGAGCCCTCTGGTCGCCTGGCAGATTCGTTCCGCCATCCGCCATCGCGGCGGGCGCCTGTACATTGTCAATTCAAAATCCATCAAACTGCTGCGCAAGGCCCGGGGATTTGCCGAAGTGCCCGAAGGCCGCGAAGCGACAGCAGTCCGCTGGCTCGCGGGCGGCGAGGCGCAGCTCGACGGCGGCACGATCGAGCGGCTTTCCAGTTTGAAAGCCTCGCTCGAAAGAGAAAGCAACGTCGTCATCGTCTTCGGCGCCGAACTGACTGGCGCCGCGATACGCGACCTCGTGAAATTCGGTTCTTCCCTGCCCGGCCAGACGCGCTACATGGCGCTCGGCGATTACGCCAACTCGCGCGGTGCGGCGGACAT
>Ga0210409_10004205_pt1 | contig 15658 bp, 11 predicted proteins | sample IncBWH17MmetaG_FD_161649 | JGI IMG/M metagenome (GOLD analysis project Ga0210409, IMG submission 161649) | Forest soil microbial communities from Barre Woods Harvard Forest LTER site, Petersham, Massachusetts, United States - Inc-BW-H-17-M | ecosystem: Environmental > Terrestrial > Soil >...
GGCGATACGTTGCAGGACTTCATCGGGCAACCACCGTTCCAGCGGACAAACCCCGGCCGGGTTCCCACCAAACGGGCTCGAAGTGAACGCGTTGACCCGGAAGTAAGGAATGCGCATGGGACGATACTGGCGCAAGCCTCGCGCAAATGGCAAGGGCGAGCTACTCGCGCCGGCGAACATTGCACGCTTGAGTTCACAAGTGCCTGTGCGTACAAATTGCCTGTTGCGCAACCAAAACCCATTGCCGCTTATGTTCCTCAAACAAATCCTCCCCTTCAGTATGTGTTGTCTGGCCGCCACCCTCGTGTCGAGCGTTTCGCTTCGCGCCGAAAATAAAATCCCCGACGAATTCAAGACCGGCGGCTTTTTCATCGGTTGCCAGGCCTACACCTTCAATCATTTCACAGTCTTTGAAGCGATCGAAAAGACCGCCGAGGCGGGCGGCAAAGTGATCGAATTCTACCCGGGACAAAAACTGAGCAAAGAAGAGCCCAATGTCGGCTGGGATCACCACGCTTCGCCTGAAACCATCCAGAAGGTCAAAGACAAACTCGCCCAATACAAAATCAAAGCGGTAAACTACGGCGTCGTACAGGTCCCCAAAGATGAGGCGCAAGCGCGGACGCTGTTCGAGTTCGCCAAAACGATGGGACTTCGCGCCATCACCACCGAGTCGGTGGACGCCCTGGACACCATCGAGAAGATGGTCAAGGAGTACGACGTCATGGTCGGTTTCCATGATCATCCGAAGCAGCCGAACAACCCGAATTACCGCATGTGGGACCCGGAATACATCCTCTCACTGGTGAAAGACCGCGACCCGCGCATCGGCTCTTGTGCAGATACGGGCCATTGGGTTCGTTCGAACCTCAAACCTGTGGACTGCCTGCGCATCCTCAAAGGCCGTATCATCAGCAGTCATCTAAAAGACCTAAATGAAATGGGCCCCCGTGCGCATGACGTGCCTTATGGCAATGGTGTGTCCGATATTCCCGGTATTCTGCAAGAACTCAAAGCTCAAGAATTCGCAGGCAATCTCTCCATCGAATACGAATACCACTGGGAAAATTCGACACCGGAAGTCGCACAGTGCATCGGTTTTGTGCGCGGCTATGGGACGGCGCAAAAGTGGTGACGCGCCGCGTCGTCCGATCCTCCTTCAGCGCAGAAGTCAACGTGCCTGCGCTTCATCGACTGGGGTCGGTTTCGCCGCCTCCACGATTGCCGCAATATCAGATGGAACCTTGCCACTCGGTGGGCGACTGAATTTCTCGCCGAATGTGGTGAACCCCGGAACGAATCCTCCATGGGAGAGAAAGAACTGTCCATCCTCAACACCCATGAATCGATCGAGCCGGTCAGAGCGGCCAGTGCCGTCATGGCTAAATGTGGCCACGGTCAACTCGCCCCACTGGCCGTCGGAGGTCCGAATCCACTGATTGCCATACAGCGCCTTGCGGCGGAGTTGGCCGTTCGCTCCTCCAAAATTCTCACTGAAACTGTGAAGGCCGCGCAGGTAACCGCCCTCTTTGGGCGCCTTCCAACTCGAGATTAGCATCCACTCCTGCAGATCGGGCCGAAAATAGTAGCCGGAAAAAATCGTGTGGGTCGCGTCTGCCGGTTTGGCAGTCACCAGAAAGCGCTGTTTCTCGCCCGTTTTCCAAGGAAAGATCAAGTGGCTGTGGCCGCCGGTGCCTTCGTTGCCAAAATCACCGGCATAGACCCCCTCCCCCTTCGCCAGCAACGTTACGCGATTTCCGGCTTCGACTTTGCTACGGTCCACTGCCTCGCCACCGCTGTCCCAAACGCTGAAAATAATACGTCGCTCGCTGGGGCTATTGACCTGCATGCCGAAGTAACCGCGATGCCACCCGCAGGCCATGTAGAAAGTCCAAATCGGGTCTTCGACCGCAGTCACCTCACAATAAAAGGCATCGATGTTCGTCCGACCCGGTGCCAGATAAGCCAAATGCACCGAGGCGGCATTGCGACGTGGCTTCAGGTTGAAATGCGCGTCTTGCGCCGCCGGGCCATCGAGAATGAGGGCGTCGATGTCCCCGGCCGATTGGCCTTTAGGATTGAGCGACTCGAGCATGAAGCGCTGATAGCCCGTCGCCGCGATTTCGACGGCGCCGAACGGGACTAAGATCAGATTCGTCCCGGCCCCCTTCGCCACTGCCTCACGCGCGGTTCCGCCAATTGTTAACCGAAATCCGGACGCCACGCCTTCGGGCAGCCGCAAGCCCACCGAGCACTCGAGTTTTCCGGGGTGCTTGATTTCGCCAAACCATAGCACCTTGACCGCGGGGTCATTCCAACCGGTAATGCCGCGGCGGGGCGACACCTGCGCGCCATCGGGGTTCGGGTCGAGATAAGCGATAAATGAGGGGACGCGCAGCTCGGCTTTCGCGCCAGCCACGCAGCCGAGCGCAACCGGGAAGAGGAAGCTCCAGAATTTCACTCCATTCAACGGCCGTTGGCAGTGCCGGGAGTGCACCAAAGCTCGTTCTTGCTGATATCTCTGGACAATACGAACCACCGATTGGACTGAACGAAGGTCACACCGCCACTCACTACCATGACAATGCCGCCGACTTTCCCGTGACGCGTGCCAAGGCCTCCGTCAACCGTTGGGTCCGGGAAGCTGGCGCCGTCGTTGTAGCCTACGCCGTTTCCCGGGTCGTTTGGCTCCCACATGACATACGAGTCTTGCCGGAAATCGCTCTGGTTATAACTCTTCGGACCCAGGGCGCCGTATCCGCAAATCGAGCCGTTTTGGACGTAGGTGGACAATTTGTTTGCGCGCTGCTTCCAGGTAGGAGAATTGGTTTTATCCAAGGGGCAACGAAAAACGGCCGTGTTCTTGATGTATTGCCAAAGTTGGCCGCCTTGATAAGCCAACTGAGGATTCATGTTGTACGGAGCGATGATCAGGTCAGGCACCGCGCCGTTCACCGGGTCGTAGAGCCAACCGGCTACCCACGGCGGATTCCAGTTTGGGTATGGCATCTTGTCCTTGTTATCCGCGACGTACATGTGGGTGGCGATGCCAATCTGATGGTTGTTGTTAACGCATTGAGTGCGCTGGGCCTTCTCCTTCGCGCCGGCCAGCGCCGGCAAAAGCATCGCGGCCAGGATAGCGATGATAGCAATGACCACCAACAGTTCGATCAGGGTGAAACCGGATTGGTTCCTGTCATGCTTCATCGTCATAGGCATTTTTTCTTATACCAACCATCACCGGAGGCATGAATACCACATTTGGGTGATGGAAGGAAACCTCCTCACGCGGTGGCCACTGGCCGGGATCCGACAGGAGGCTCTCTTGCCAGGGCCATGACGTTCGCCGGATCGGAGTGGCATTTCCGGGTTGGCCGGCTCCTCCCCAATTTGTGGTATGGCGCCGGCTTCCCCAAAGTGCATAGTAAGCAGCGTTAATGCCCCGGCGAAGGTGCGTGCATGTGATCGGGCGCAGGAGGCATTGGCCAGGCGATAGACGACGACCAAAAATCGAATAACCCCAACCATTGATGAAAAGGAAATTGTTCAACCAGGCGCCATTGAAGCAGACCATACTGGCGGTTCCCGCCGCCGCCCTGATGTTAGGCGCGGCACAAGCCGGCACAACCATCGGACTTAACTTTCAGGCCTGGTATTACGATTCAGGCACCACGCCGCAGAAGATCGGTTTCGGCCAGGGCTATCAAACGACGGGTTTCCCAGTGACCGCCAAGGCTTTTGGCGTAATCCCTGCAAACTGGGTCAACACCGACCCCCTGGATTGTTCCGCTGCTGTGGCCACGAACGTGACCTTGGGATCAGTCACTGCGAACTTGAGCGCAGTGAATCCCTGGTCAGGCGACATCGGGAACCTGGTGAACCCGGCCGATGAATGGACCAACGCTGGGCCATTACAGGTTTCGACATCATCGGTCTTGCCTGGCAACGATGAGGTGACTTGGGGCTTTGAGGACAACACCGGTTGGACGAACCACTTGTCGGGGTTGAGCACCGCTTTCCCGAACGGCTACGTCATTGAGTTGATCGGTGCCGTTAAATGCACCGCCAACTCGCGCGTGGTTGTCACGGCAGGAGCAACTACTACCACAAACGCCTTCGACACCATTTATACCGCCGGCAATTCCAATTACCCTGGCCCCGTGGGATTGCTCGCGATTCCGGGAGCCAGCGATACCATCACGTTTGGCGCGGTCACCAGAAACATCAGCTCCGCACAGAGCTGCGCGCTGGCAGGCTTCATCCTCACGGACCAGCCCGTGGTGACCAGGATCCCGGCGAAGGTCAGTGTAAACCAAAGCTCTTCCCTCGACCTGACGGCAAGGGTAATCGGTGTTGGACCGGTTTCCTACCAATGGCAGCACGCCGGAACTAATTTCCCGGGCGCAACCACAGTTCCTTTCTCGAAGACAGCCAACCCGGAGGACGGTGGCAGTTGGGTGCTTGTCGCCACCAATCTCTACGGCACGGCTACCAGCGATGCCGTCACGGTCACGGTTAATCAAATCCCATTGATCAGCACCGATCTCTCACCGACCACCAGTACAGTTTACCGAGGCACCCGAATTGTGCTATCCGTGGTCGCAGGCGGTGCCGCTCCCTTGACCTACCTGTGGTATAAGAATGGTTCGCTCATCACGGGCGCCACGAGTGCTTCGTTGACCGTGAGCAACCTGACGTTGGGCCTCGCCGGCTACAGCGTGACGGTCAGCAATCAATTCTCTCCGCCCGTCGTCAACAGCTCGACCAATTACATGAACGTGGTGGCGGCACCCGATGCCTACACGGTAGCGGTCGTTGCCGATAGTCCCAATTCCCACTGGCCGTTGGGAGAAACCACGGGCGTTACCGCCAATGACTATTCTGGCTACGCCCATAACGGGGCGATCAGCAACAGCATGACCCTCGGCGCAATTGGGCCGCGCCCTCCCACCTACGCGGGATTCCAGTCCGGCAAAACGGCGTATCAGTTTGACGGTGCCAGCGCCTACATCGATCTGGGCACCGGCCCCTCCCTGGCGGGCACCACTGACTTCACTCTCGAGGCCTGGGTCAATACGACCAGCACGACCGATGGCCGAATCATCCAACAACGCGACCCGAATGGTTTCAACGGAGAGTATGCCTTTGCGGTGAATGCCGATGGCACCGTCTATTTCATGGTTTACGGCGGTGGTTACCAATTTAGCTTCAGCACAACCAAGAAGGTTAACGACGGCCTGTGGCATCACGTTGCGGCGGTGCGCACCGCCACTAATGGCGTAATCTACATTGACGGCACGGTGGCTACCACCGCTAGTTCCAGCTACCTGGCGCCGTTGGATGCAACCATCAAGACCTACATTGGTGCTGACGTCCGGGCATCGAGCACCTACTTTAACGGGCTGATTTGCGACGCGGCCATCTACGCGAGAGCGCTATCGCCGTCACAGATCGGCCTTCACGCCTACACCGGCTCGCTGGGCAACGCCCCGGTCCTGATCAAAATCGTTCCCGGCGGGTATATCGCAGACACCAAGCCTTCCGGCACCCCGCATCCGGGATTGAACAATGGCGCTGCCTGGACCGCATCGCTCACCGATACTGCTGCCATCCCGGTAACCCGCAACGGCGTCGAAGAGTTCAACGGCGGCAGCCAAATCGTTGCCCCCGCGACCCCCGACCTCAACACTGCCAATGGCACTATCACGTTCTGGCTGAGAGCCAACGCGCCCATTCCTGGGCCGGGCACGGAAGGGGCAATGCTGTTTGATCGCCGCACGACCAATGGCACGGTCATCGTCCTCCATGATGACGGGTCCATCTTCTGGCAAGGCCAGGGGGGTAGCCAGAATTCCGTTTCGGGCGGGTACGTGCCCGACAACAACTGGCATCACATTGCCGTCACCTACGGCCAGACCAGCAGTGATACCATCTCTATTTACGTTGACGGGGTCTTGAGCGCCAGCACGCCCGTCACTAACGGTTGGACCTGGCCGATAAGCCAGGAATTGGAGATCGGCGCCTCCCACGATGCTTACTGGAAGACACTTAACGGCCAGATGGACGACTTCCGCGTCTATAACCGCGTGCTAACGGCGACCGAAGTCGGGCAGGTCTTCGCGAATGACGCGCTGGTCGATCAGACCGCGTTGGTGTTGCGCTACAACTTCGACACCGCCGGTGCTGGTAAAAGCCTGTCTTGGCCCACCGGGCCGCTGCTAAGCTCGCCGACCCTTGGCCCGTCCGCGGTCTGGACGCCGGTGCCCAACGCGGCATCACCCTATCCCTTCCTGCCGCCGGCACCCAGCGTTACGCCGAACGCAGAACTGTTCTATCGAATTGCTTTCTGATCACCTGAGGTTCCCCCAACCGAGCAGCCGCCGGGAAGCAATTCCCGGCGGCTCTGCTTTCACCGGCTCGCGAAGCGGTAACGGCTGCTTGCAAATCAGATGGCGCTTGAAAGACTCTGAGCTCGAAATGGATAAGCCTCTGGCGAAACTACGGCCTTCTCCGCGAGATGTCGCTCTCTGGCAAAAGGCCCAGCACCAACTTCTCGGCGGGCAGTATCGCCCCGCCCTGGTGGCCTACCGCGACTTGGTGCGCAAGTTTCCCGCCCTGCCGGAACTCTGGTTCGAATTGGGCAACGCCGCTTGCGGAGAACTGGATTTCACGCTCGCCAACACCGCCTACCGCCGGGCGCTGGAGCTGGCACCAAATAATGCACCCTTGCTGGGGACGATTGGCCAGCAATTCCAGGGGCTCAGGCAATTGGATGACGCCCGGCTCTGTTACGAACGAGCTGTGGCCGCTGACCCAGAGTCCGTGGACGCCCGGATCAACCTGGCAGTTTGGTTTGAGAAAGAGCGCCGGCTGGATGACGCATGGGCATCTGTCGAGGCGTGCCTGACAAGACACCCGCGCGACGACCAGGCACGCTACTTCCGCGCCCTATTGTTGCACCGCAAAAAACGGAACAGCGAAGCGGAAATGGCGCTGCGGGATCTAATTCGCGACGCACCCAGGTACCCCTACGTCAAATATGCGGCGCCACATTTGCTGGGAGTTGTGCTGGACGAGCTGGGCCAATACGACGAGGCGATACGTTGGCTCTACGAGGCCAAAGCACAGGTGCGAACCATCACGGATACCAAGTTGCTCGAGCGGGCCTACGACGAAGAGGACCGGCGGCGGCGAAAGCAATTGGCCGCCCTGACCGGTGAGATGCTCCGTCGCTGGCGGGCGGAGTCACCTGCCTCGACGGAAAAATACGAACTCGCCTTCCTCGGTGGACACCCGCGCAGCGGAACGACGTTGCTTGAGCAGATTCTGGACTCGCACCCGCAGGTGCTGGCGTTTGATGAGCCAACGGCTTTCAGTCAGGAAATCACCAACCACCTCCCTCCGACCTCTCCCCCGCACGCGGGAGATCTGGACTCGCTAGACCGTTTACCGCCCAGCCGCCGTGCTGAAATGCGCCAACGTTATGTGAAAAGCCTTCTACGCGAGGCTCCAGGCGAGCCAACCGCGCGAGTGCTGTTAGACAAGAATCCCTCGCCCACGATGTCTCTCCCCGTCTGGCTCCGGGTGTTCCCGGAATTGAAAGTGATCATTGCCCTTCGCGATCCCCGCGACGTTGTGATCAGTTGCTTCTTCCTCAACATCATGCTGAACGCGACGAATGTGAATTTCCTCAGCCTCGAACGCACCACCCGGCATTACGCAGATTTGATGGACGTTTGGCTGCGCTTGCGGGATCTGGGCGGGTTCGAGTGGCTCGAATCACGTTATGAAGACGTCGTCGCCAACCTCGAACCCGAGGGCAAGCGCGTCACCGAATTCCTGGGCCTGCTCTGGCATGCCGAGCAGGCGCGCTATTACCAGAATAGCCGGCGCAAGTTCCTTTACGCTCCGACCTACCACGATGTGACCCAACCGGTATATCAGCGAGCTGTTGGTCGTTGGGAACGCTATGCGCAAGCCCTGGAGCCCCTGCAAGCACGGCTGGCTCCCTATTGCAACGCTTTCGGGTATACCTCGTGATCGGCCAAGCCTCTGTTGGCGTCGCTCCGCGCAGTCAGTTAGCGATCCATACTCCACTATCGCCCGAGATACTTCAGTGTGGCTTCGGTGCGGCTGTGAACGTGCAGCTTCTCGTAGATGGTTCGAACATGGGTGCGTACCGTCTCGAAACTAATGCCCATTAATCCCGCGATCTCCTTGTAAGCATGCCCTTTGGCCAAATGCGCGAGAACCTGCTCCTCACGGTCCGTCAGGGTTGCCATTTCGGGGGCGCGGCGAGTCGCTTCGGGCGCTTGCTTGAGCTCTTGAAAATACCGGACGACGCGGCGCGCGATCTGACGGGACATCGGCGCGCCCCCGGCGCTGATTTCGCGAATGGCCTCTAACAGCTTCTCCCTGGGGGTCCGTTTGAGCAGGTAACCGGTAGCGCCGGCCATAAGCGACTTGAAGATCTGCTCGCTGTCATCATAGACGGTAAGCATCAGCACCGGCAGGCCGGGCGCTGCGTTCTTAAGCCGGCTGACACACTCGGTGCCCAACATGCCGGGCAGGTTAATATCCATAAGCACCACATCCGGCCGTTTGGCGGGGATTCCCTTAAGGGCAGCCAGACCGTCGGCGTAGGCCGCCTGGCACTGGAAACCGGGGGAGCTATTGAGCATGGTAGCGAGGTTGGCCCGCACGCCCGGGTCATCTTCGACCAACGCAACCTGGATGGCCTTGTTCACTCTCGATGTATTCATAAACGATTCGCGTTGCAGCCCGCCATACCACATTAAGGTGAGATAAACCGGGCGGCTAATTGGCGGCGGCCAGCGAGAAGACGAATCGGACCTTAGTGCCCCGCCCTGGGCTGCTCGTGACCTCCGCCCGACCGCCGCATTCGGCAAGCCGCGTCCTCATGTTTTGCAGTCCATTCCGCCCGGTCACTGTCTGTTCGACAGCAAAGCCGCGGCCATTGTCCTCAATCTCCAAGCGGGCTTCGGAATCGGCGAGTGCCAGGCGCAGCCATAACTCTGAGGCACCGGAATGTTTGAGGACGTTGTGAAAGGCTTCACGAAGCGCCAGGAAAACATTATGGCGCACATCGGCCCGCAGCGGAACGTTCGGCAAATCCGGCGGCATTTCCTGCCAGCAGCGCATCGGGCTGTTCTCGAAGAATTCATCCGCAAACCGGCTGACGTACTCAGCGAATTGCGGGAGGTTGTCATTTTTCGGATTAGTCGCCCAGATGATCTCGTCGAGGGCCTGCACGGCGCCCCGGGAGTGGGCGCCGATGCGATCAAAGTGTCCCCTGACCTCGGGACTCGCGGCAGTTTCGCTGTGGCCCAAATCGCTCAATTGAGAGACCTGCGTCAGCATGCCTCCAATATGATCGTGCATATCCTGCGAGATGCGCAAGCGTTCGCGTTCAATCGCGTGCTGGGTCTGGAGCCGCGCCAACCGCAGCTTGTACTTTCTTTGCGCGGCCCAACGGAAAGTCCACGCCAGCGCACCGAGAATTGCGATTGCGACAACGAGACGAAATGAGCCGGTTTCCCACAGATATGGCTCGACTGTGATCGCAAGCCCGGCAGGCTGTTCGCTCCAGACTCCATCTGCGTCGCAAGCGGCCACTCGGAAAACAAAATCACCTGACGGGACGTGATGGTAATAGGCTGTCCGCCGCGAGCCGGCATCGGTCCAGTCCTGGGCCAGGTTGTCCAGGCGATAGCGGAACCGCAACCTTTCGGGAGAGCTGAAATTGATGGCGGTATAGTGCAGTTCCACTTCGCGCCCGCCTGGGGCGATGACCAGGCGTTCGCCCAAGGGCGAACCGTTCGAGCTGGAGCCGGGCGTCCCGTCGGCCAGCCTCGGAACGGCAGAGGGCGGTGTCACCGGCTGGCCATTCACGAGCACGTCTTCGAGCAACACGATCGGCGGCGGCTGCCCTGGTTCCTGCCGGCGCGGGTCCAGGAAGACCAGGCCCTTCACGGTCGAAAAGCAGAGCAACCCCGACTTCGTTTTCAAGCCGGCCGGGGAAAAACCGCTCGAACATTCCTCGGCGGGCATGCCGTCGTTGAGCCCAAAAACGGTTGGATGAATGAAAGCGGTCTTCCCGGCGGCCAAATCGTCCAACGCGGCCATCGCCACCCGAAAAATGCCGCGGCTGGTGCCCAACCACAGATTCCCGAAGTCATCCTGCACGATTTGCGAGACCGTATCCACACCCAGCCCCTGCCTCGTCGCGAAGTTGGTGATGCGGCCATCGCGCCAGCGGCCCAGACCTCCACCCGCGGTTCCAATCCACAGCGTCCCTGCGGTGTCCAGATGGAGCGTGCGAATAGCCTGGCTGAGGAGTCCATTGGTCACACTAAACACCTCATCACTGCCCGGGCGGACACGCCTGAGTCCGCCTGCCGCGGAGCCAATCCACAGGAACCCATCGGGCTGTTGCGCCAGGGCCGTGATCGCACCTCGTGCGATGAGGTGCGGGAATTCACTGAACCTACCTTCTTGAAAGTGGACCAGCCTGCCCGCCGAGGTGCCGACCCAAAGGCCGCCCTGGGGATCATTACTCAAGGCAGTCACGGCCGCGGAGTTCACCCATGGCTCATTGGTATAACAGCCCGCCAGCCCCCCGTTCTTCCAGCGCAGCAAAGCGCGCGCGCCACCCCACCACAGACTCCCATCCGCGCCCTCAAGTACCGATTCGACCGACGCATAAAAAGCGACGCGCGGTTCCGGGGCGAATCGTTGAAACCCCTCGGGTCCGCCTTTGTAGAGGCCACCGCCAATTGTGCCCACCCAGATTGTGCCATCGGCTGCCTCAGCCACCGAGCGTGTGAAATCGTTCGTTAGTCCCTGGGCCGCTCCGCAAGGCATGAGGTTGCGTCGGCGCAATCGGTTCAGGCCACCGGTGCGGGTGCCGACCCAAAGGTTACCCTCGCGGTCCGGGCGCAACGACCGGACATCGTTGGCGGAAAGGCCGTTCTCCCGGCGAACTGCCGAAAATCGATTGGCGTGCAGATAATAGAGGCCGTCATCCAGGGAGCCCGCCCAAATGGAGCCGTCAGCCAGCTCCGCCAAGCTGGTGACGTAGGCAAATGGCAGGCCGTCGGTTTGATCGTACTTGCCCCACTGGCCGTCGTGGCGACATAGCACTGTGCCGTTGCCGACGCTGGCCCAAAGCTTCCCGTGTCTATCCTCCAACAAACAGTACGTGACGACCTTTTCGATGCCCGGCGGACCGGGCTGGGCGCTGAGCTGGTTGTCCTTGTACTCGAAGAGGCCGCCGCTCGTAGTATCGATCCACATGGCGCCGTCGCGGTCGCACAACAGGTTGCGAATACTGGCCCGTTCGAGGCTTTGCAGCCCCTCTTTCCGCACAAATTGTCCATCGCGCCAGAAACCCAGGCCGGCGAGAGTGCCGACCCACAGGCAGCCATCTGTATCCTCGGCCAGGGCAGTAATCACGCCACTGCCGGCGGGATGCTGGGAGTCGCTGATGGTTTCGATCCGGCCAGCCACCAACCGGCTCAGTCCTCCGCCGGCAGTACCGATCCAAAGCGTGCCGGCGCGGTCCTCAAACAAGGTCTGCACCTCGATGCTCGGCAATCCTTCGTTCAAGCCAAACCCCACGAAGCGAACGCCGTCGAACCGGGCCAGTCCTTCGCGGGTACCTAACCACAGGTAACCGTCGCGAGTCTGCACGATGGCATTGACGGTATTCTGCGGCAGGCCGGCCTCTGTCCCCCACGCTCGAACAGCGAGTCCCTCGACCGCGAAATTCTGGCCGTTTGTGCTCCCCGCACCCGCGCTGGCAACCTGGCAGGCCGCTATGACGGCCAGCGCCAACCAAAGCGGGAGCCGGCTACGTCTCGAAGCAAAAAGCACGACCGGATGAAACCAAGTTGTCATCTGCGCGATGATGATATTGCTGGCAACCTACCCTGTTCGACGTACGTCGCAACGAAAATGGGCGACGACCCTATAGAGGCCGTTGTGTTCCTGCTCGACGTCGGTCAGTTGCGTATAGCAGAAGACGTCCGGACGGGGATGTTCGGGGCGCGGGAGGGTGGCGGCGAAAGACAGCGCAGAGCCAAAGCCCATCAGCAGAAGCAACGACGAGAGCAGGGGGAATGGTTTGGGGTCGGTGGTTTGGTTCATAAAGGATTTGTTCGCAGGGCGCGCTTCAGGCGCGGGGAGGGTAATCATGGGGCTGGCGGCGTTCATGTCGCATGATTGGGTGACAGGCAAGCGCAGGCAGGCAAAGGGTGTGCAGGGGCGCCATCGCCCCTGCACCATAACGGTACGATGCGGCGGCCCGACAACGAGGACGTTGAAGCGGAGCTCGAGGTGGGTAGGCTCCGGCAGCCTACCGCGGCCTACAATCACCTACCACAGCCTACCGTAGGCTACCACAGCCTACCACAGCCTACCGTGACCTACCGAGCACCTACTGCGGCTTGGGGCGACGGGAGAGGCTTGGGGTGGGTGGAGGCGGGGGCCTGTTTGCGGTTAAAGGCCAGCACAGTGTCCCAGAGGCGTTTCTCGTTTTCGGCTCGGGTAGCCGCCGCGGCTTCGCGATCGGCGTTGGCGAGGAGGGAGGAGGTCGGCAGGGGTGGTAGCATGGGTGGGATCTCCGGTTTGGCCAGGGTGGAATCCGCGGGGGGATCGCTGTAGTAACGCTCGTTCTCGATGACTGCCATTTGGTCTTCCTCTTTGATGCGGGCGGGGTCGTACTCGCGACCGAGGGTGCGGCGAGACTCGTCCCGTTGTTTTTGGAGGGTGCCAATTTCGCGGTTCAGGCGGCAAAGGACATCCACCATCTGTGAGAAAGTGCCGAGGTTGGCTTCCACCTGATCGGCGTGTGCGGTTTTCTCGAGGAGAATCTGGGAGAGCCGGGTGGCGGCGGCCTGGAGGCCGACTTCGGGCAGTTCGGAGGCGTCGTCGCGGCGGAGATGATCGACGAGGTGGTCCTGGTCGAGGCGGTTTTGGAGGACCAGGTCCTGTTCGAACCGCCATTCGAGGTGGCCACCGGTGGCCCAATTGGAGATGTTGCGCTCGGTGACGTTAAAGCCGGCTTCGCTGAGGGCACCGACGATGTTTTTGTAAGGGACGGCGTTCGAGAGCATGCGGTTGACCATGTCGCGCTGAGGTTTTGGGAGACACGCGATGCGGCCATTGCGGCGGGTCTTGCGCCGCTGCACAGTGGCGGGCAGCGGTTTGGCCTCAATGATTGTAACTGGTTGTTGGTCGGTGGTTGACAGTTGACAGCTCGTGGCTGGCACAACGGCGAGCGAAGGCAGGTTGAGGGTGGCTGAGGACGGGGAGGCGGCCAAAACGGTGACGCTGGGAATGGGAGCGCTGGGGACAGCGTCCCTACCGGAAGAGGACCCGCCTTCGTCGGGCTTCGGCGCGCCAATGGGTTGAGCCTCCGCTTCTAAGGTATTGGAGGACAGTGGGTTGAGTGTGGATTGAGGTTCAGTATTCATAGTTAGGATGTTGTTTTTTTCAATGGCGTTTTCGGGCGTGGCAGTTTGACTGGTCTGTCACGACCAGAGGGAAATCACTCCCTCTATATCTAAACCCCGGTCGAAAATGATTTTGGCTCAAAAAAAATGCAAAAAAGCGCAAGTAATAGTTCGAGTGATGGTGAGGATTAGCGCCGGGAAGTCCCAAATCCCAAGTCCCAAGTCCCAAGTCTCAGGTCCCAGGTCCCAAGTCGGGGGTGTGGAAGCTGGAGAGGAGAGTTTTGATCCGGGAGTGCGAAGCACCGACCGTTGAGGGCACGGATTGGAGGACGGATGGACGCGGGTCCGAGCTGGGATGTCCAACGGGGAACGAAGGGTTCTAACCACTAATCGACGCTGATAAACGCTGATTTTCGGAACGCAGTTTTAAACGCCGGAAGACGAGGAAGAGGCGAAAGCGATGACACGAATTTCACTAATTTGCGCTAAGGAAACTCTCGAAGGGGACGGGCAAGGCAAGGGTCGATTGCAGATTTCAGATTTCACATTTCAAAGGCGGAAAGGAGCGAGTGGGCGCGTGAGCACGGACCGGCGGGCGGGCACTTACACCGCGTCGTCGAGAGGGTCAGCCCGTTTTCATGTTATAGCGGCGCATGACCACGGTCGGCGTCTTGCGGGTCGCCACAGAGTTGCCTGCTTGCAAAGCGGCTCCTAATCGTTACGGTGCGCGTATGAATGCCGTACGCATCGGATTTCAAAGCCTCTACCTCCTGCTCGCCCTTTGCTTCGGGCCGGCGGTTTTCGGCCAGCAAGCCAGGCCGCAGACCGCGACCCGCCATACGCTCTGGAAAGTCGAAGGCAAGCACGGCGCGCTTTACCTGCTCGGCTCGGTGCATTTGCTCAAGGCCGAAGACTATCCGCTGCCCGCCCCGATGGAGGCCGCGTTCACTAACTCGCCGATCGCGGTGTTCGAAACCGACATGGCGGCGATGGAGGATCCCCAAGTGCAAATGAAGATCCTGAGCAAAGCTCAACTGCCCGAGGGCGAAACGCTGGCGCAGCAACTTTCGACGCCGGTTTACGCGATGTTCACAAACCACGTACAATCGGCGGGACTGCCCGCGGCGATGTTCGATCGACTCAAACCCACGCTGGCGGCGCTGACCCTGGCGATGATGGAGATCCAGGAGCTTGGATTCAGCCCGGAACACGGAATTGACAAGCATTACTACGAACGCGCGCGCAAGGCGGGCAAGCACCTCGTCAACCTCGAAACGGTCGATTTTCAGATCGATCTGGTAACAGAGTTCACGAAGGAAGAGGGCGAACTCGTGATGAAGACTACGTTGGAAGAGCTCGACAAGACCAAGAGCGAATTCGGTGAAATCATCAAAGCCTGGAAGACAGGCGATAGCGCCACCCTGGAAAGGCTCCTCAACGAAGCGTCACGGCAAGCCCCGGTCATCTACAAGCGCATGCTCACGGACCGTAATGAACGCTGGGTGCCAAGGCTCGAGGAACTGCTGCGCGGCGAGGAGAACGCGCTGGTGATTGTGGGAGCGGGTCACCTGGTCGGCAGCGACGGGGTAGTGGAACGGCTGAAGCAAAAGGGTTGGAAGGTAACGCAGCAGTAGGCGCGCGCCACGCGATCTCGCGTCCATGAACAGATTCTCGTCCGCAGTCGTTGGCTCGTTGGGAGGGCCGGACCATAACGGGGATCTTCATCGGCGGCAGTGGTCGGTCTGGAAAGATATATAATTTTCGACATTAGCTTAACTTGTGTAAATGCCGATTGACAAAACTTTCTTATTCCGAGACAATGCGTCTGATATGGTTTCGTGGACGCCAATTCAAGGAACACTATGAAAAACTGCATCTTGAACGTGGCCAAGGGTCTTTCGCCTCTTGAGGTGGTTCGGCAATCTGCCTTTTGTCTGATTGTTACGAGCGCAACCCTCGTGCTGCCGGTGGCCAGCCAGGCTGACGGCTCCCTTACTAATTGCTTCTCATACACCAATTTCAACTCGACGAACGACCTGGCGCTGACAGGAAACTCGCTGACCACTACCGGAGGAGTATTACGGCTGACAGCGGCCGTTTCGGGACAAATGGGGAATGCGTGGCGATCTGCCCCTCAAGCCTGTGCTGGAGGTTTCGATACTCGCTTCCATTTCCAGATCAGC
>Ga0210409_10004206_pt1 | contig 15658 bp, 13 predicted proteins | sample IncBWH17MmetaG_FD_161649 | JGI IMG/M metagenome (GOLD analysis project Ga0210409, IMG submission 161649) | Forest soil microbial communities from Barre Woods Harvard Forest LTER site, Petersham, Massachusetts, United States - Inc-BW-H-17-M | ecosystem: Environmental > Terrestrial > Soil >...
TATTTCAGTTAAGTTGGGCTGTCGCCCGTTAGATCGTTTGAAGCAAGAAAGAAATGACAGACTAATACTGCACTACTAGCTCGAATCTTAAACGATGTCTCATTATAACCGATAATTTTATTAAAAGCACCGGCTGAGTAAATAAAAGTTGGGTTGGGAGAAAGACTTGTCTTTTCGACTGCCTTCCGCAACGTCCTGCGCCCTGTTTCCAGAGGCAGGCTTATATAACTAAAACACATAACAAAAAGAAATTATTGTGTTTTGATAATTATATGCACAGCCATAGAATAGGCGCAGCCGCAGTTACTTCTTGCCCCCGCCTTAAATTACCGGCCTTACTTCATACCGATTGGGAGATCGCATGTTTCAGCTTTCCAGAAAGAAAGTACTTGTCCTGGCTTTCGCCGGCCTGAGCACCCTGGCCTCTTTGAGCCCCGCAGCCAGCTACGCCGCAGATCTGAAGATCGGATTATATGCCGATGTCTCCACCCTGGATCCGCATTTCAACAATATAGCGCCAAATATCTCGCTTTCCTCGCATCTGTTCGATGCCTTGGTGAATGTGGATGCCAACGGCCAGCTGATTCCTGGCCTGGCGACCTCCTGGAAAGCCATCGATCCGCTGACCTGGGAGTTCAAGCTGCGGCATGGCGTCAAGTTCAGCGACGGTTCCGATCTGACCGCGGAAGATGTGGTGTTTTCGCTGGACCGCCCCGCCACCCTGACCACCAGCCCCGGCCCGTTCACCAGCTACACCAAGCAGATTGTCAGCAAGCAGGTGGTCGACCCGTATACAGTGCGCCTGAAAACCGCCACACCTTACGGCCCGCTAGCGCTGGATGTCAGCACGATTTTCATCGTTTCCAAGAAAGCTGCGCAAAACGCCAGCACCGACGATTTCAACAGCGGCAAGGCGCTGGTCGGCACCGGCCCCTTCAAGTTTTCCAGCTTCAAGCGCGGCGACCGCATCGAGCTGGTGCGCAACGATGCCTACTGGGGCGAGAAACCGGCCTGGGATAAAGTCACCTTCCGCATCCTTACCTCTGACGGCGCCCGCCTGGCAGCGCTGCTGGCGGGCGAAGTCGACGCTATCGAAAACGTGCCGCCGGCCGACCTGCCCAAGCTGAAGAGCAATCCGAAATTCACGCTGGCGCAAAAGATTTCCTGGCGCACGATTTTCTGGACGCTCGACCAGTCGCGCGACAAATCGCCCGACATCACCGACAAGGATGGCAAACCGCTGGACAAGAATCCTTTGAAAGACCTGCGCGTACGCCAGGCGATTTCCAAGGCCATCAACCGCCAGGCGCTGGTTGACCGTACCCTGGAAGGACTGGCGGTATCAGCATCGAACATCGTCGCGCCCGGCATCCTGGGTTATGCCGATACGCTGAAAGTAGAAAAATACGATCCGGAAGGCGCCAAGAAACTGCTGGCGGCGGCTGGCTATCCGAACGGCTTCGGCATCACGCTGCATGGTCCGAACAACCGCTACATCAATGATGAACGCGTGGTTCAGACGGTGGCGCAATTCCTCAACCGGGTCGGCATCCAGGCCAAGGTTGAAACGCTGCCGCTGGCGGTCTACTTCGGCAAGGCGCGCGCCGGCGACTATAGCGCTGCGCTGCTCGGCTGGGGCACGCTGGCGGGAGACTTCGGCCTGCGCACCCTGCTCGGCACCACCAATCCCGACACCGGCTGGGGCTCCTGGAACTGGGGCAAGTACAGCAATCCGAAACTCGACCAGCTGGTGCAATCCTCGCTCGCTTCCGTCGACCAGAAGCAGCGCCAGGATTTTGCCCGCCAGGGCGCCGTGGTCGCGCTCAACGATTACGCTGCGATCCCGCTCTATCATCAGTACGCCACCTGGGCCCTGCGCAAAGGCTTGAAATACACCCCGCGCACGGATGAATTTACTTTTGCCTATCAATTCCGTCCGGAATAGCCACACGCTACAAAAAAGCCGCTGAAGTTAGCGGCTTTTTTTTCGGGATCGGCATATCCTATGGCCTTGCCTCGCTTTGATTACCCCGCTTAGCTGCCCCACCTTGCCATCGCATAATGACCACCCCCGCTCCCACGCCCCCTGACCCCGAAACCGAATCCGTCCTGCGCCATCGCCCCTTTACCCTGTTCTGGGGTGCGCGCGTTGCCTCCACCCTCGCCAACCAGATGCAGATTGTCGCCGTCGGCTGGCAGGTGTACCAGCTTACCCACAGCGCTTTCGACCTCGGCATGGTCGGCCTGGTGCAGTTTCTGCCGGCCCTGGTGCTGGCGCTGGTGGTCGGCCATGTCGCCGACCGCTACGACCGCCGCAAGATCGCCCGCATCTGCCTGTTCATCGAAGGCCTGGCCGCCGCCGCGCTGGCCATCGGCAGCTACCATGGCTGGCTGACCAAGGAAGTCATCTTTGCCATCGTGTTCGTGATCGGCGCTACCCGCGCCTTTGAATCGCCGACCTTGCAGGCGCTGGTGCCGGGACTGGTGCCGCCGCGCCTGCTGCCGCGCGCGATCGCCTGGTCGGCCTCGGCCACGCAAACCGCGGTGATCATCGGCCCGGCGCTGGGCGGCTTTATCTATGTCTTGGGACCAAGCGCGGTGTACGCCAGCAGCAGCACGCTGTTCCTGGCGGCCAGCCTGCTGGTAGCGCTGATCCGCATCGAAAGCGTGTTACCGCGGCGCGAACCCGCCACCGTCAAATCGGTGCTGGCGGGGATCGCCTTCATCAAGAGCCGGCCGGCCATTCTGGGGGCTATCTCACTGGACTTGTTCGCGGTCCTGCTGGGCGGCGCCACCGCCCTGCTGCCGATCTATGCGCACGACATCCTGGCCACCGGCCCGCTCGGCCTCGGCCTGCTGCGCTCGGCGCCGGCGGTCGGCGCTTTGTCCATGGCCATTTTCCTGGCGCGCCGGCCCTTGAGCAGGAAGGTCGGCCGCAGCATGTTTACCGCGGTCGCTATCTTCGGCCTGGCGACTGTAGTGTTTGCGCTGTCGCGTTCCTTTGCCTTGTCGCTGGCGGCACTGGTGGTGCTCGGCGCTTCCGACATGATCAGCGTGGTGGTGCGTTCGTCCTTCGTGCAGCTGGAAACGCCCGACCATATGCGCGGCCGCGTCAGCGCCGTCAATTCGGTATTCATCGGCACTTCCAACCAGCTGGGCGAATTCGAATCCGGCGTGACCGCGGCCTGGCTGGGACCGGTGCACGCAGTAGTGCTGGGTGGCGTCGGCACCATCGTCGTGGTGCTGTTGTGGATACGGCTGTTTCCCACCTTGTTCAAGCTTGACCGGCTGGCCGATCCGCATGCGCAGGCAGGCGCCAGGTCCGAGGCACCGCCCGCCGGCACGGCCAAGGCCGGCTAAGGCTGGCGGGCCGCGGCCTGCAGCGAAACGCGCTTGCGGCTATACTCTCTATCCTCTTTTTAGAGTATGGCGCGCGACGCGATTGTCGGTCCGCACCGCCACGGGCACGGCAGACGCCGACCGCCCTGTATTTGCGCCAATCATTCAATTCTTATCCGGCCCGCAGCAAAGGAAGCATCAATGCAATATCGTGAACTGGGACACAGCAATCTGAAAGTCAGCCTGATCACACTGGGCACCATGACTTGGGGCGAACAAAACAGCGAGGCCGAAGCGCATGCGCAGATCGAGCTGGCGCTGGCGCACGGCGTCAACCTGATCGACACCGCGGAAATGTATCCCGTGCCGCCGCGCGCCGAGACCCAGGGCTTGACCGAACGCTACCTCGGCAGCTGGCTGAAAAAATCCGGCAAGCGCGACCAGGTGATGATCGCCACCAAGGCCACCGGGCCGGCGCGCAAGCCGCACAATCCGCGCCACGTACGCGGCGGCATCAACAATTTCGACCGCAAGGGCCTGACCGAAGCCCTCAACGGCAGCCTGGAACGCTTGCAGACGGACTATGTCGACCTCTACCAGCTGCACTGGCCGGACCGCAGCGTCAACTGCTTCGGCACGCTGAACTACAACCACATTGCCGATGAAGAAACGGTGCCGATCGAAGAAACGCTGACCATCCTGGCCGATTTCATCAAGGCCGGCAAGGTACGCCATATCGGCATATCCAATGAAACGCCTTGGGGCATCGCGCAGTTCCTGCGGGCCGCGGAAAAATACGACCTGCCGCGCGTGGTCAGCATCCAGAACCCGTACAGCCTGCTGAACCGTACTTTCGAAATCGGCCATTCGGAATTTGCCTACCGTGAACAGGTCGGCCTGCTGGCTTACTCGCCGCTTGCCTTCGGCGTCCTCTCCGGGAAATACCTGGACGGCGCGCGTCCTGCCGGCGGCCGCCTGACCTTGTTCGAGCGCTTCAGCCGCTATACCAATCCGCAAGTCAGCCGCATCATCGGCGACTATGTGACGCTGGCGAAAAAGCACAACCTGGATCCGGCGCAAATGGCGCTGGCCTTCGTCAACAGCCGCGGCTTCCTGACCAGCAACATCATCGGCGCCACCACCATGGAGCAGCTGCAAAGCAATCTGGATAGCGTGAATCTCACGCTGGATGAGGAGATTTTGCGCGAGATCGAAGCGATTCATTCGCGCCAGCCTAACCCCGCTCCCTAAGCCTGCAGGCCGCCGGGTTGGCTGAAGCTCAGCCGCCCCGGACCGGCAATCAATCCTCCGGACTGACGTCCGACCACACCGGCGCCGGACCGCCGCCGGCCACGATCTCGACCGGACGCGCGGCATAGCGCCTGGCCAGCACCGCGCACACCATCAGCTGAATCTGGTGAAACAGCATCAGCGGCAACACGATCATGCCCACGGTATGGCCGGCAAACAGAACCTTGGCCATCGGCACGCCGCTGGCCAGGCTTTTCTTCGAGCCGCAGAAGACGATGGTGATCTCGTCTTCCTTGCTGAAGCCCATGCGGCGGCTGGCGAAGGTAGCAATGCTGAGCATCGCGAACAGCAGCAGCGACACCACCACGATCAGGCCCACCAGGGACACCGGCGGCAACTGCTGCCACAAGCCCTGCACCACCGCTTCGCTGAAGGCGGTGTACACCACCAGCAGGATCGAACCCTGGTCGACGATCTTCAAGATGATCTTGTGCTTTTCGATCCAGCCGCTGATCCAGCGCCGCGCAATCTGGCCGGCGACAAACGGCACCAGCAGCTGCAGCACGATGTTCATGATGGAATCGAAAGAGCCCTTGCCCTGGCCGTGCGCCACCACCACCAGTCCGACCAGCACCGGCGTCAGGAAAATCCCCAGCAGGTTGGAAGCCGAAGCGCTGCAGACCGCCGCCGGCACATTGCCGCGCGCCACCGAAGTAAAGGCAATCGACGATTGCACGGTGGACGGCAAGGTGCATAAAAACAGGATGCCCAGATACAGGTCGGGCGTGACCAGCGGCAGCAAGGCCGGTTTCAGCACCAGGCCGAGCAGCGGGAACAACACGAAAGTGGCCAGCAGCACCGTCAGGTGCAAGCGCCAGTGCAGCGCGCCCTGCACCACAGCCTCGCGCGACAGCTTGGCGCCATGCAGGAAAAACAGCAGGCCGATGGCCAGCGTGGTAATCAGGTTGAAAGACTGCGCGACCTGGCCGCGGGCGGGAAGAAGACTGGCAATGAGAACGGTAGTCACCAGCAACAACGTGAAGTTGTCGGGCAGGAAGCGGGGGCGAGCCATGATAAAAAGGTCAGCTAAAGTTGAAAAGAGGCTTCCCGCCCGCGGCCACGTTTCATGGATGGAAGGCGGCACAGAAAATATGGACGGGATAACAAGCCCATTTTACGCATTAACCGCGGCAAGCAGCGGAGGATTTCCGCTTTAGGCACAGCAACGATGGGGATTTACCACAGCCAGAACATCAGCAGCCAGGCGAAATTGACCAGCGCCAGGCCGGCGATGACCGGCGCCATGCTCGCCAGCCGGCGTCCGAAAGACGCCGTATAGCGACCAGTAACGCGCCACGCCAGCCAGACGCTCCACAAGGTGGTGGCGATCAGCAGGATGGCGCGCAAGTCATTGGCCCAGAATACCGGCAGATGCTCGCCGCGCAGCAAACTGATGGTGGTGGCTGACAAGCCGACAAACACGCCGCAGCCGGCCAGCGGGATGGTGGCTTGCACCAGATGGTTGAAACGCTTGCGGTCCCAGCTGCCGAGCACGCGGCTGCTGAGGGCGAACAGCAAGCTCAGCGCAGTGCCAAGCACCAGGCCGGTAGTCAGGATGTAGGCAATCACCAGGCCGCCGTCGAGCCAGCTGAAGACATCGTTCTGCGCCGGATAATTGGTGAACACCCACCATGGCGCATGGGTATCGAAAGGCCACATGATGTCGCGGTCGATCAGCCAGGTGGCAATGACCTGCTTGACCTGCACGAACCAGGGACTGGCCGACCAATGGAAGGCGCCGATGGCGATGCCCATCAGGCCGTACAGCGCCAGCGCGCTTTCCCACAAGCTGTTCTGCTGCTCGCCGTGGCGCACGATTTCTTCGGTCGGCGCGCGCCAGGTCAGCTCGATGGCATCGCGATGGCCGCTGCAGCGGCCGCACATATGGCAGTCGGCGGCGCCCTTCATGGCCCGCAAGGGCACTAGCGGCGCACAATTGACCGGGATCACGGTGCGCCCCTGGGTATGGCTGTGGGTGCCGTAAGACGCGCGCCAGGCGGTTTCATTGACCTTGTAATGGAAAGGCGCCAGCTTGGCCAGCAAGCCGAACACGCCGTTCACCGGGCACAGGTATTTACACCAGACGCGCTTGTCGCGGCCATACAGATAACCGACGATGATGGCGCCGGCAGTGGAGCCGCCCAGCACCAGCAGCACCGCCTTGGGATACTGATAGACGCTGACCATCTGGCCGTACACCGTGGTCAGGGCAAAGGCGACGAACGGCCAGCCGCCCCAGCGCATCCAGTGCGGAATCGCCTTGCCGAGGCCGTGGCGGCTGGCGAACTCGGTCAGCGCTCCTTCCGGGCACAGCACGCCGCACCAGACCCGTCCCATCAGCACCATGCTGATCAGCACGAACGGCCACCAGACGCCCCAGAAGGCAAACTGCGCGATCAGGGTCAGGTTCGACCAGATGTGCGCGGTCTCGTCCGGCAACGGCAGGAAGATCGGCACCAGGATCAGGAAGCCGTAGAGCAGCACAATCCCCCACTGCACCCAGCGAATCAGCTTCGCGTGGTCCCGCATCCAGTCAGCCGTGCGGGAGAGTCGTGTTGCCTGGGGAATTGCACAAGTAGTCATCAGATCATTTCGCTGGATTCGCGCGATTCGCTGGAATTGCTTTGGGCCGGGCGCGCCTCAGGAACAACTGCACAGCCACCCAATAAGCCGCGTACACCAGCAGGCTCATCAGCGCAGGCTGCGCGCGATAGCCGGTCAGCGTGGAGACTAGGTTGCCGAATGTGGTCGTATCGTCGAGCAGGCGGGAGCTGTCCCAGACCGGGTCGATCAGCGTCGGGATGATATCCAGCGACATCAGGCGTTCGATACCCGTCAACAGCAAGCCTGCCGCCAGGAACAACAAGATGATTTCGGTGACTTGAAAGAAACGGCGCCAAGAGAAAATTTTACCACCGAGCTGCAGCAGATAGAAAGTCAGGAAGGCCAGCGCAAAGCCTAGCACCGCCGCCAGTATCATCGCGCCGGCGGTTTCGCCTTGCTGCGCCAGGCCGAGGCCGTACAGGAAAATCACGGTTTCGCTACCCTCGCGCGCAATCGCCAGCGCCGCCAGCGCAAACACGCCCCACCAGCTGGCCTTTTGCAGGTTTTCGCTGAGCGAGGTTTCCATGTCGCGCTTGAGCGTACGGCCATGCTTGCGCATCCAGAACACCATCTGCACGATCAGGATCGCCGCCAGGATCACCATCACGATCTGAAAATAATCCTGGGCATCGCCCGACAACAGCTCGCTGAAACCCAGCAATGCCGCGCCCAGGCCGATCGCGCCGAGCACGCCAACGCTGACACCGCCCCACAGATAAGGCAAGCCGCGGCGCGCATCTGCGCCGCCGTTCTTCAGCCACGCATGCAAAATACCCACCACCAGCAAAGCCTCGACGCTTTCGCGCCAGACAATGAATAAAACCTGGCCCATTCAAAATCTCCAGTCAATCGAAACTGCGCCGCTCGGCGCCGCCCCGCAAACATTTACAATACAAACAAACACCGCCTCTATATATAGAGGTTTTTATTTGGCGACGATAACGCCCTGCGCCGTGGCATGAAAATCGTCGAAGAACTTGTACTCGCCCGGCGACAGCGGCGCAATCACCACGAACGATTCCGCGCCCGGCGCCAGCACTTTTTCCTTGCGCAGCTGAACGCTTTCAAATTCCGCCGCCGACTTGCCGGCATTAATGATTTCGATTTTGATTTTTTTACCGGCCGGCACTTCGATCCGCGCCGGATTCAAGACGCCATCTTTCATTTCCAGCTTGAAGGTCGGCAAATCGGCGGCCATCGAAACCGCCGCCGCAAAAAATAAACAAATACCAAACAAGCCGCGCGCTTTGGCAGACACCATAGTCATGCTCTCCGATCGAAAATTCATGAGAGATTAATATCCGCCTTTTTTACCGACGCCGGCGAAGGTGAATTCATTCACCACTTCAAACGGCTTGAACCAGGCGCCGACGCCGGTTTCCTTATCCACGTGGCGGCCGAAGTGCGCGCCGGCATTGGCCGACGGCGGCGAGATGATCATCTTCAAGGTGTACTTGCCCGGCCCCATCAGCTTGACGTTGTCGCCGTAGTGCGGACCGTCGCTGGCCACCATCGGCATCATGTCGCCCTTGACCACCTGGGTCGAACCGGCTTTGCTGAATTCGTAAGAGATGACCAGGTTCGGCATCCAGTCGCCTTCGGCAAAGCCGTTGGGATTGTTTTTGACTGCACGGATATCCGCCTCGACATGGATGTCCGACAGTTCCGCCTTGCGCATCATGCCTTCCGGTTCCATCTTGATCGGTTGCAGGTAAACAGCGGCGATCTCAAGGCCGTTCATGATTTGCTGCTTGCCGATCGGATACTCAGCCGCTGTCGCAGCGCCGGCAATGCCAAGAGATAACAACACAACTGCCGCAATGACTTTTACCTTCATGTGATCAACCTTCTTTCTTATATTCTTACAAAGCAAATGATAATGATTATTGTTTGATTATAGCATTGGGGAGATTTCCGTATTTGCCTGCCCCCATAGGCAAGCTTTCGAAAAAAATGGCAATTAAATGCAAAAAAGGCTTCCCATTTTGCAATTGTTCAGGCATAGTAGCGGACTTGGTTGTGCGCAAGCAGAAAAAGAGATTTACCTCTGCAAGCGAAGCGAAATATGAAGTTTTTAAATATTTTCCTCTTCCAAAATAAACAAAGATCGTATATAATTTTGTTTTTCGCGGCTGTAGCTCAGCTGGATAGAGTACTTGGCTACGAACCAAGGGGTCGTGGGTTCGATTCCTGCCAGCCGCACCAGTAATTCGAGGGGTTGCAAGAGAAATCTTGCAACCCCTTTCTGGTTTACATCTCCCGATTCATATCGTCGCTGCCCTCTCACTGCATTTGTCCCACCTGAGAATCAAGCACCCGTGATCTTGATCGGCAAGCGCTCAAAATCTCGCCACAAAAATATTCATATTATTTCAGCAGCACAGACCAAGACCACCTGATGCGAGCCTGTGGCCGCCGAATTCCGATGACGCACTTGATCAAGTCCACGCCTGCCGCCTGGATCGATCGCGGTCAATCACATCGAACAATCTAAACCGAATCAAATTTGAGCTGCTACTTCGCATCGGCCTGACGAGGCAAAGCAACCGGCACAAACACATCCCATTTTTTGTACTGCTCGTCTACCGTCCGTTCACAAATTACCCAAACGCTTTTGCTGGACAAGCCTCGATCTTTTGGCGCCCATTTCGTTTTGAGAGGAATCGCGCATCTGGGGACCACGATCTTCAAATTAGGATCAAGGACTTCCCACGTGCTGAGGTTTTCCCCGTTCTCTCGCGCGACAAACTTTCTCGCCTCTTCACGAATCTCATAGAGGCCGTGTTTGCCGGCAGTAGTGTGATCGTCGGCTATCCCTCGATAAACCGCATCGGCAAAACACGAGGAGGAAAAAAGCAAAATGGAGATAAGCAGAAGCCTGATGCCGCTTCTCGGTCGTACCTCAACCACGACTACTACTTGCATAGATAGTTTCCATATGGGAACATATCGTTTGTGAGCATTCGCGGCAACGACTTCAAACAAACGCAGCAACGACGCTGTGCGCAAAACGGCCGCCAATAAAAAAACCGGCGACTTCATCACCGGTTTTTTGTCGCGCAAGCAGCGCATGTACATCCTGTCGGCATTAGCGCCGCTGGGGATAGATATCGCGGCCCGCCCGGTCGATCTGCTGGCGCAAGGCGCGCCGTTCATCCGGCGACATGCGGTTGCGCGCGTTGCCTTCGTTCTGTTCGGCGTTGCGTTCGCGTCCTTGCCACTGTTCATCTGGCGCAGGACCGCGCCGTGGTTCATACTGAGATGGCGGCATACGGCGTTCGCCACGTTCCTCAGGTACTCGGTCGGAACGTGCAGAGGCGCTCATTATTGCCGACAGCAACAATAAACAAACACTGATTTTCCGAAACTTCATCATCATATGGACTTCTTTGCTGTGTGTTCAGGATAACGGTTAAGATTAATCGTCACGAATTAAGTGTAAGCTCCTCACCTGATCGCCATAAGACGTATTTGGTAAAGTTTGTAACACTTTGTAATCCATGGGTCCTAACTGTATTTTTGATGCGCACTCTGACGTTACCATATGACCATGAATACGATCAACACCCCAACACAAACATCTACGGCCCACCAGCATAAAATTCTGGTGGTTGACGACGACATCCGCTTGCGCGATCTGCTGCGACGCTATCTGACGGAGCAAGGCTTCCAGGTGGTCACGGCCGAGAACGCACAGGCCATGAACAAATTGTGGATACGCGAACGCTACGACCTGCTGGTGCTCGACCTGATGCTGCCGGGTGAAGACGGCCTGGCCATCTGCCGCCGCCTGCGCGGCGCCGGCGACCAGACGCCGATCATCATGCTGACCGCCAAGGGCGAGGACGTGGACCGTATCGTCGGCCTGGAAATGGGAGCGGACGATTACCTGCCGAAGCCGTTCAACCCGCGCGAACTGGTGGCCCGCATCGGCGCCGTACTGCGCCGCAAGGGTCCGGACGAATTGCCGGGCGCGCCGTCGGAAACGCCGCAGTCCTTCGAGTTCGGCGAATTCATCCTGGATCTCGGCACCCGCACCCTGAAAAAGAACGGCGAATCGATTCCCCTGACCACCGGCGAATTTTCCGTGCTCAAGGTGTTTGCACGGCACGCGCGGCAACCGCTGTCGCGCGAAAAGCTGATGGAGCTGGCGCGCGGCCGCGAATATGAAGTCTTCGACCGCAGTCTCGATGTACAAATCTCGCGCCTGCGCAAGCTGATCGAACCGGATCCGGCCAGCCCGCTCTATATTCAAACGGTATGGGGACTAGGCTACGTGTTCATTCCGGAAGGCCAGCCGCGTTGATGCCTGTTTGCACGGCATGGCTCTCCGAAGAAGCTTGCATCGCGTGGCCGCATGGTAGGCACTAACCGCCTGGCCTGGCTGAAAAGCGGCCTGCTGTGGCGGACCTTTTTCATGCTGGCCTTCCTGATCACGGTCAGCATGGTGGCCTGGGTCGCCAGCTTCCGCATCGTCGAGCGCGGCCCGCGGGCGCAAGCGCTGGCGGCGCAGATCATCTCGATCGTCACCATCACCCGCGCCGCCCTCACCCACTCCGCGCCCGATTTGCGGCGCGAGCTGTTGTTCGATCTCGCCAGCAACGAGGGCATCCGCATCTATCCGCTGGAAGACACCGACCAGATCGATCCGCCGGTCGACGATGCCATCATGCCGGACCTGGAAAAGGAAGTGCGGGCGAAGCTCGGCAACCAGACCCGTTTTTCTTCCAAGGTCAACGAGATCGGCGGCTTCTGGGTCAGCTTCAAGATCGACGGCGATGAATACTGGCTGGTGCTGGACCGCGAACGGGTCGAGCGCGGCTCCGGCGTGCAATGGCTGCAATGGGCCAGCGTCGCGCTGATACTGTCGCTGCTGGGGGCGATGTTCATCTCCACCCTGATCAACCAGCCGCTGTCGCGCCTCACCGCAGCAACGCGGGCGGTGGCCAAGGGCTTGCAGCCGGAACCCCTGCCGGAAACCGGACCGACCGAAATCGAAGAGGCCAACCGCAGCTTCAACCAGATGGTCAGCGACCTGCAGCGCATCGAATCGGACCGCGCCATCATCCTGGCCGGCATCTCGCACGACCTGCGTACGCCGCTGGCGCGCATGCTGCTGGAAGTAGAAATGGCGAACCTGTCGGACGACGCCCGCAGCGGCATGCAATCCGATCTGGCGCAGATGGACGGCATCATCGGCCAGTTCCTGCACTACGCCAAGCCGACCGACACCAGCAGTTTCGAGAAGATCAACCTGAGCGAACTGATCGAGAATGTGGTGCAAACCGCGGAACGCCAGGCCGACATCCGGATTCAAGCCCAGATCGCACCGGATATCCACGTCTCCGGCAACGAAACCGAACTGCGCCGCGTGCTGAACAACGTGATCGAAAATTCCCGCCGTTATGGCAAGAAGGATGGCGACGACTGCGTAGATATCGATATCAGTGTCCTGGCGCGCCAGGACCGGGCGATCGTGACCCTGGCCGATCACGGCCCGGGAATTCCCGAGGGCGAGATAGACCGCTTGCTGCGGCCGTTCACCCGCCTCGACGTCGCCCGCGGACAAGCCAACGGCTCAGGCCTGGGACTGGCGATCGTCAGCCGCATCGTCAAGCAGCATGGCGGCAAGCTGCGCGTCAGCAACCGCGAAGGCGGCGGCCTGTCGAGCCAGATCGAACTGCAGCTGAGCTGACTGTAGGGTGGGCAAATCGTGCCCACGCGGGATTTCACATCAGATGCGGGTCGTGTGAAGCTGTGCTTCGGTTATTGCGGTTCAGCGTGGGCACAAGTGCCCACGCTACGACGGCAATAGCAAGAGCAGGTGTACGCACCCTACCGTGCGAACAACAGGGCCACGGCCTCCGCCGCGATGCCTTCTTCCCGCCCCAGGTAGCCCAGTTTCTCGTTGGTCTTGGCCTTGACGTTGACCTGGCCGACGGCGATGCCGCAATCCGCGGCAATATGCGCCGCCATCTGCGGGATATGCGGCGCCATTTTCGGCGCCTGGGCGATGATGGTGGAATCGATATTGCCAACTACGTAGCCAGCTTCCCCGACCAGGCGCACCGCTTCCCGCAGCAGCTTGCGCGAATCGGCGCCGGCAAACTGCGCATCGGTATCTGAGAAATGGCGGCCGATATCGCCCAGCGCAGCGGCGCCGAACAGCGCGTCGATAATCGCGTGCAGCAGGACGTCGGCATCCGAATGGCCCAGCAGGCCGGTTTTATGCGGAATCGTGACGCCGCCGATAATCAATGGGCGCCCCACCTGCAAGGCATGGCAATCGTAACCCTGGCCGATGCGGAACTGCTGGCTCATATCTGCTCCTTTAAAAACATTTCTGCCAAGGCGACGTCGTGCGGCAACGTCACCTTGAAATTGCGCGGACTACCCTCGACCAGGCGTGGCTGCAGGCCCAGCAGCTCAATCGCGCCGGCCTCGTCGGTCACCGCTTCCGCCAGCGTCAGGGCGCGCGTCAGCAAGCCGTGGCGGAACATCTGCGGCGTTTGCGCGGCCCACAAGCCGCTGCGCTCGACCGTTTGCGCCACGCGCGCATTCTGGTCGCCGCGTTTGAGGGTATCGACCACCGGCAGCGCCAGCAAGCCGCCGACCCGGTCATCTTTCAAGCTTGCGATCAGATGGGCAATCAAGTCTTGGGTCAGGCCGGGACGGGCGGCGTCGTGCACCAGCATCCAGTCGTCTTCGCCGACCTGCTCCTTGATGGCTTGCAAGCCGTTCAGCACCGAGTCATGGCGGCTGGCGCCGCCGTTGTAGAGCACCGTCACCCGTCCCTGCAAATGCGGCGAGGCCGCCATCAGGTCGGCGATATAGCCGTCCTCGGGGCTGACCACCACGAACACGTGATGAATCGCATCGGCGGCGGCAAATGTCGTCAGCACATGGCTTAGCATCGGCTGGCCGGCCAGCGGCATGTATTGTTTCGGCAGCGCCGCGCCCAGCCGGGCGCCTACGCCGGCAGCGGGAATCAAGGCAAAATGGCGGGATGGATTCACGCGCAATGGCCTCGCTGGAGTTGCTGAAGAGATGTCATGAATAATTTACATAAATAATGAAAAACCGCGGCATGCCCGGCAATCCGTCGCCCGAATCGGCATTTGAGCCCGTGGTTTATAATGCGGCTCTGAATTTTAACTGTCAAATCAGGCGTATTGTGGCTTTTTTTGGCCATGCAAGACCACCGGCAGGCTCTGCGCATCCCATCGGCTGCGGCATCGTTTGCTTCAGCGCTTGCCTTACGTTTCATGTTAACAGGCTCTAATGTCCCTTGATCTAGAAAAATTGCTGCCCAAGCCGGCCACGCGCTTTGCCCTGCCTGCCTTGCATGGTTCGGCCGACGCTTACGTCCTGGCGCAGGCGGCGCTGGCGCTCAAGCCGCAACAGCGGATGCTGGTGGTGATCGTGGCCAACGCCAGCGACGGCCAGCGCCTGCGCACGGAAATCCCCTGGTTCCAGGCCAGCGTCGAGCAGTCCAACGGCTTGCGCTGCCATTTGCTGCCGGACTGGGAAACCCTGCCCTACGATGCCTTTTCGCCGCATCAGGACCTGGTCTCGGAGCGCCTCGCCACGCTGTATGAGGTGCAGAGCGGCCAGTGCGACGTCTTGCTGGTGCCGGCCACCACGGCGCTGGTGCGGATGGCGCCGCCCTCTTTCCTGGCTGGCTACACTTTCTTTTTCAAACAAGGCGAGACGCTCGACGAAGCGCGCCTCAAGACGCAGCTGACGCTGGCCGGCTACAGCCACGTCAACCAGGTCATGTCGCCCGGCGAGTACTCGGTGCGCGGCGGCCTGATCGATATTTTCCCGATGGGTTCGGTACTGCCCTACCGGCTCGACCTGTTCGGCGACGCCATCGAAACCATCCGCACTTTTGACGCCGACACCCAGCGTTCGCTGTATCCGGTCAAGGAAGTACGCCTGCTGCCGGGCCGCGAATTCCCGATGGACGATGCCGCCCGCTCGGCCTTCCGCAGCCGCTGGCGCGAAGTCTTCGAAGGCGATCCTTCGCGTTCGGCAATCTACAAGGACATAGGCAACGGCATTGCCTCCGCCGGTATCGAGTACTACCTGCCGCTGTTCTTTGAAGAAACCGCGACCCTGTTCGACTACCTGCCGGCGGACGCCACCTTTGCCCTAGTGGGCGACATCGACGGCGCCATCCAGCGTTTCTGGGGCGATACCCAGTCGCGCTACAAATTCCTGAAATCGGACCGCGAGCGGCCTTTGCTGGCGCCGGAAGCGCTGTTCCTGACTGATGAAAATTTCTTCACCCTGGCCAAGCCGTTCGGCCGCTGGGTGATCCAGCACAGCGATGCGGCCTCCGATCTGTCGGCGCCGATTCCGAATATCGCGGTCAACCGCCGCATCGACGATCCGCTCACCA
>Ga0210409_10004207_pt1 | contig 15658 bp, 13 predicted proteins | sample IncBWH17MmetaG_FD_161649 | JGI IMG/M metagenome (GOLD analysis project Ga0210409, IMG submission 161649) | Forest soil microbial communities from Barre Woods Harvard Forest LTER site, Petersham, Massachusetts, United States - Inc-BW-H-17-M | ecosystem: Environmental > Terrestrial > Soil >...
TGCTCGGAAGCTTCGTGGCCGAAGGCGCGCTCCTGATGGATCTGTCCGAGCGCTGTACCGCAGTTTGCCAGGCACGAGACGTAGCGTCGGTCATCACGCAGAACGGCGACTGGCTGCCCTACTTGGTGCTCGAGTGGCTGGAGGGCGAGCCGCTGGACCTGATTCTGATGAGGGAGCGATCGAGTGGAGCCACGCCGCGAACGGTGTCGCAAGCCATGCGGCTGCTCGATCCAATCGCGCAGGCGCTGGCGCTCGCGCACGAACGAGGAATCGTGCATTGCGATGTCAAACCGGGCAACGTGTTCATCCTCGCGGACGGGGCGATCAACGGCTCGGGCTGCAAGCTCATCGACTTCGGAGGCGCCAAGGTCGCCAGCATGCACCTTTTCACACCGGCGTACGCTGCGCCCGAGCAGTTCCTGCCCCACCCGGAAGGGCAGACGGAGCGAGGCGCGACCGGGCCGTGGACAGACGTCTTCGCGCTCGCGCTCGTCTTTGTCGAGCTCTTGACCGGGCAGAGGCCGCGGCAAGGTGACAGCGTCGCGGAGCTTGCGCGCTCTGCGTGGAACCACGAGGTGCGGCCGACCCCGCGCACACTCGGCGCGACCGTCAGCGACGAGGTCGAGCGCGCCATTGCGCGCGCCGTCGCCGTGCGTCCACAAGACCGGTACGCGAACGCGCGGTCGTTTTGGTCTGCGCTGCGTCATGCCACGCTCGAAGATCACGCGGCTCGCGCGGTCGCCCAGTCTTTCGCTGCACCCCAGCCGCCGTCTGCGGAGGCAACGCCGACCCTTCCGACCGCGCTCTCACGTCGGCGTCATTCGCCAAGTCACCGCTGGGTCGTTCCGGCGCTCGCTTTGCTGGGCGCTGCGGCCGGCGGGCGCATCGTGCTGGAGCAACTCGCCGTCGAGCCCCCGACCCCGCAGGGCGTGACCTCCGGGTCGGGCCTGCCGGCACCCGCAACGGTCGTTTACGCACTTCCAGCACCCTCCGCCCCCGGCCGACTTCAGCCCTAAAGTCTCGCGAAATCCCAATTCGCTCGCAATTCGCCAAAAGGGAGCCACAAAACCATGAATGCCGAAAAAACACAGGCCGATCCGCATCGCAAACCAACCGATCCGACCGGGTCGCACGCAAACGGAAGCCCGCACATCAAGAGCCGCGAGTTCGCACGCCGTGCGAAAGCCCTATTTTCCAACTTGCCATCGAGTTTCGACGAACAGATGAAGCATAGTCCGTACACGACGTTGGGCATTGCCCTCGTCATCGGGATGGGAACGGGCATCCTGCTCGGTTCCCGCATTCTGCGATCTGTCCTCGCCGGTGCCGCGTCGTATGCGGTCATCGAGCTCGGGCGTGCGTATTTGCGCCAGCCTGTGGCTGGCGCTCAGGAGGCCGACAATTGATACGAGGCCCAACGCCGCGAAGGCTCACCTCATAGCGGCCGCGCGAGGCAAAATACAAGGCGAATCGTAGGGCGCTGCCGTTCGTCCGCTTCTTCCTGAAGCCTGTAGACTAAAAACCTGCATGCGTCACGCCGCCTCAACGGCGCGCACTGACCCTGAATGATGCCTCCTTCAGCTTCAGCGCCCAGCGCCTCGACACCGCCGGCCAAGCCGGAGCCGGTCGAGGTCGTCACGCCCGCGCGGACCCAGGAGCGGCGCGCCTTCGGCTTCCTCGCACTCGTCGCATTGGCTGCCCTCGTACGCCTGGCGCTGCCCGTCGGGGTCGGACTCTTTCTCGGCGCGCTCCTCGCTTTCACCTTGGAGCCCATCTACGGATGGTTTCGCCGAAAGGAGATGACGGCCACCACGGCGGCCCTGGTCTGCGCGCTCGGCGCGACGGCAATCGTCTCATCGACCGTCCTGGCGATTACGACGCTGCTCGTCACCCGCGGCATCGCACTCCTCGCCGCCCTGCGCGCCCTCGTCGCTCCTGGCGGCGCCGTTCGCGCATTCGCCGAACACACGGTGACTCGCCTGACGTCCTTGAACATCAGCGCGGCAGATGTCTCTCAGCGCCTCGAAAGCGAGACCGTTTCCCTGGGATCTCGCGCGGCCGGGATCGCCGCACAAGTCGCTGGGCTAACCTTCGGCGGTCTCCTGACGCTCTTCTTCATGGCGCTGGCCACGTACTTCGTCCTTCGCTACTGGAGCGACGTCATCACGCGGGGCGAGCGGATGTTGCCCTTCGAGCGACGCCACACACACGCACTTTTGGAACAATTTCGCAACGTCGGCCGTGAAGTTCTCTTGGGAACCGTCGTGACTGGCGTCGTCCAAGGGCTGTTGGCTGCGATCGGGTATTGGCTGACCGGCGTACCCGAGCCGGCGTTCTTCGGTGCCCTTACGGCACTCGCGTCGCTCGTCCCTGGCATCGGGACGCTCCTCGTCTGGTTTCCTATCGGCGTCGCCCAGATCGTGGCGGGCCACGCGGGAGCCGGGTTGGTCGAACTCATTTACAGCGGACTGACGGTTGGAATCGTGTCGGACTACGTCATTCGCCCACGCCTCGTCGGAGGCGAAAAGAGCATCCCGTCCATCTTCATGTTCATCGCGCTCTTCGGAGGTGTCCAGGTGTTCGGCATCATTGGCCTCATCTTGGGACCGGTCATCGTGACGTTGTCGCTCGCGATCTTGAGGACGTACGAGCGTGAGGTTGCAGAGCGAGCGGCGATGTGACGGCAATTCGCAAGACGCGATTCCACTTCTGCTCGCGCGTCCCTGCACATCGATGCGAGAGTCCGGCGGCTGAGCACGGTACCTTCGCGAGAACCTCACACGGCATACGCATTGCGTTGCACGGGCACATGCCATGCACGAAACACGGAGTGTGCGCTTACGCACCCTCAAGGAGGTCCTCATGATTCGCTCTTCGATCCCCGCCACCCTTCTCTTTATGACCCTCGCCCTCGCTTGCAACAATGCATCGGACGAGCAGAAGAAGATGAACAGCGCGCGAGCCGAGGCCGACGACAAGATCGGCGCAGCCGTAAAGCAGGCCGACCAGAACATCAAGAATGCGGAGCAAGACGAGAGCAAGAAGGTCGCGGAGGCTCAAGCCGGTTTCATGAAGATGCGTGAAGACTATCGTCACACGACGGCGATGAATCTCGCCGAGCTGGACCACAAGGTGGACGACCTCGAGGCCAAGGCGAAGGTGGCCAGCGGCAAGCCAAGGACGGAGCTCGACGCAAACTTGAAGCTGATCCACACCGACCGGGGCACATTCGAGACCAATTATAGGTCGCTCGAAACCGCCACTCCCTCGACCTGGGACGATGCCAAGGCTCGTCTCGACAAGGAGTGGACGCATCTGAAGACCCTCGTCGACAAGGCCTGAGCGCGAAAGGAATACTCCAATGGGAACCAAGGAAATCGACTCGAAGATGGACGACAGCGCGAACAAAGCAAAGCAGACAGCGGCCAAGGGGCACGACGCGGAGCGCAAAGCTGACGGCAAAGGCAGCGACGCCGTCGACGAGGTGGAAGACAGAGTCAGTGGGATCGTAAAAAAGGTGGGCGACCGGGTGCAGGAGACCGTGGAGAAGGCAGGCCACAGCGCCCAGGAGATGGCCGGCAAGGCGGCGCACGCCGCACAGGAGTTCACACAGAAGGTGACCCACACGGTCAGCGAGACGGCGACCAAGGCCGAGCACCGTGGCCATGCCTTGGTGGACAAGGCCGGGCAACGTGGCCATGCCCTGGTGGACAAGGCCAGCGACAAGCTCAAGGGACGCTAACGGCGGAGCCGCGCTGCTCGCACGTTACGGCTTCCCTGCCGCCAGGTTTCCTACCGCCGGGCCGTGGGCTTCGCAGAGCTGCGGGTCATCGCCGCAGCGCACTCCACGATTCGGCAGCCCAGACGCGCGAGCTCCTCGACGTGCTGCTCGCTCAAGGCAACAAACCGCTCAGCGTCCGGCCTTCTCTCGGAGATCGGGGCGAGACGGTCAAGCTCGTCGAGTAGAGCGCGAACGAGCGCTGCGTGGGCGCGAAGACGCTCTAGCGCCGCCCAATGGTCGACCTGGCCGAACTGCAAGACTGCCGTGGACATTGACCGCCTCCGCGAGTGAAGGCAAGCGCCTGAGCAAGTCGCAGGCCATCGCTATTCGCGCGCCAGAGCGTGGACTCTGCGTGTTGCTCGTGGCGTAATGCAAACCCCATTTGTGCCTCGCCGAAGCGCGCGCGGTGAACGGCACCGCGGCACACGCCGTGCTGAGCACGATGGGGATGACCTCCAAGCGGTTTCCGGCCTGCCTCCACTGCCGCGAAGGGTCACTCCGACGCTCCCGCCGCCGTGGCGCGGAGAGGTTGGCGTCCTTGCTTGGTCTTTTCCCGTTTCGCTGCGAATGCTGCGGCATTCGCCGGTTGCGTTTCGCGTGGCGCGAGTCTCGACGCTTGTGAGAGGCTAGCCCACTTGTACGTTCTTACTTCGTTTTGCAAATTGCCTGGGACATGGGGAATGTGCAAAAGGGGGCACGGCGTACGGGGGCTCGGGCCATCCTTCCCAAGAAGCTACTGGCCGCCAAACGGCGTGCGATCGGCGTTTCACCGATTGTCGTTGAGGCCACGACGAAGGACGCGGCCGGTGTCTACGCGTTACTGAACACGCGCCCCGCAGGGCTGACCACCAACGAGGCCGCGGCCCGCTTGGCCGAGCACGGCCCCAACGTGCTGGCCAAGGACCAGCGTGTTGGAGTCGGGATGCTGCTCTGGCACGCGGTGCTCAATCCGCTGGTCGTTTTGCTGGCCGTCCTTGCGACGGTCTCGTTCGCAACCGGAGACAGCCGGGCCGGAGCCATGATGCTTTTCATGATCCTGCTGAGCGTCGGGCTCAAGCTCGCTCAAGAAGCCAAAGCCGACAGCGCTGCCGCAAAGCTCACGGCAATGATCTCGGTGACGGCGACCGTGCGGCGCGGCGGCGCTCCGCAGGAGATCGCAGTCGCGCTCCTCGTTCCCGGCGACGTGATTCAGCTTGCCGCAGGCGACATGGTCCCCGGCGACGTCAGGATCGTCCAGGCCAAGGACCTCTTCGTGATCCAGGGATCGCTGACCGGCGAGAGCTTCCCGGTCGAGAAGCACGAGGTGGAGAAGAACGCCGCGACGACGGCGCCGATCGAGCTGACGAGCGTCGCGTTTCTCGGCACCAGCGTCGAGAGCGGCTCGGCGATAGCCGTGGTCGTAGCGACCGGCAAGGACACGTATCTGGGCGGTATGGCCCAGGCCATCGGCCAGGAGCCGACGCAAACGGCCTTTGATCGCGCCATCACCCGCTTCACGTGGCTCATGTTGCGCTTCATGGCGGTGATGGTGCCTCTGGTCTTCATCATCAACGGCGTCACCAAGCGCGAGTGGGGGCAGGCGTTCTTCTTTGCCGTGGCGGTGGCTGTGGGCCTGACACCCGAGATGCTGCCCATGATCGTGACGGTGTGTCTGTCCAAAGGCGCGGTCGCGATGGGTAAGAAGAAGGTCATCGTCAAGCGGATCAACGCCATTCAAAACCTCGGCGCGATGGACGTGCTCTGCACCGACAAGACGGGCACGTTGACGATGGATCAAGTGACCCTCGAGCGGTACTGCGACGTGGCCCTCCGCGAGGACGACCGCGTGCTCGCGCTCGCGTACATCAACAGCCACTTCCAGACGGGCCTCAAGAACGTCCTGGACCGCGCCGTCCTCGCGCACGAGGAAACCCACGCTCACGCTCGTATCCCTGAGCTCGCCAAGGTCGACGAGATTCCCTTCGATTTCCAGCGACGCATCATGTCGGTCGTCGTCCGGACGCCCGACGGCAAGGATCGAATCGTGTCTAAGGGCGCGCCCGAGGCCATGTTCCCCAAATGCGCGACCTTTCAGCTCGACGGCCAGCGACTGCCAATGGACCACCCGCACATCGAGGGTCTCAAGAAGGAATACGAGCAGCTCAGCGCCGACGGCTTCCGCGTCCTGGCCATCGCCACCAAAGACGTCGAGCGGCGTGCGCCGGTCGCTGGGGCCGAACTGCCGTACGGCAAGGCGGACGAGTGCGACCTCGTCCTCGACGGTTATGTGGCGTTCCTCGATCCGCCCAAGTCAACATGCGCGGCGGCGGTCCACGCGCTGCAGGGTCACGGGATCTCCGTGAAGGTGCTGACAGGGGACAACGACCTGGTGGCTCGCAGGGTCTGCAAGGAAGTGGGGCTCCCCACCGAGCTCGTTTTGCTGGGAAACGACGTCGAGACGATGACCGACGATCAGCTCGCCGACGCCGCCGAGAAGACGACCCTCTTCGCCCGCGTCTCGCCCGCGCACAAGGAGCGGATCATCCGAGCCCTACAATCGCGCGAGCACACGATTGGCTTCATGGGAGACGGCATCAACGATGCGCCCGCGCTCCACGCCGCTGACGTAGGTATCAGCGTGGACACTGCCGTGGACATCGCCAAGGAATCCGCCGACATGATCCTGCTGGAGAAGTCGCTACTCGTGGTGGACGAGGGCGTGGTCGAAGGCCGAAAGGTCTTCGCCAACATCATCAAGTACGTGCGCATGGGCGCGTCGAGTAACTTCGGCAACATGTTCAGCGTGCTGGGTGCCAGCATCCTCGTGCCCTACTTGCCGATGCTGCCGATCCAGATCCTGACCAACAACCTACTCTACGACGTCGGGCAGACCGCCGTCCCGACCGACGCGGTCGACCCCGAGTGGGTCGAGAGGCCGCGGTGGTGGAACTTCAAGGAGCTGACTCGCTTCATCGTTTTCATCGGTCCTTGCTCGTCTCTATTCGACTACTCGACATACTTCCTCATGCTCTACGTATTCCACTGCTGGGACACGTCCACCCCACAGGCCGCGGCGCACAGTCAGAGCCTGTTTCAGACCGGATGGTTCGTCGAGAGCCTGCTGACACAGACGCTCATCATTCACATCATCCGGACCAACAAGATCCCGTTCTTGCAAAGCCGGCCGTCGCGCACGATGTGGCTGATGAGCCTCTTCGTCATGGCGATCGGGGTCGCCATTCCGGTGTCGCCATTGGGCCACTACCTCGGCTTCACGACCCTCCCGCCACTCTACTGGCCGCTCCTGGGTCTCACGCTCCTTTGCTACGTGGTGCTGACGCAGAGCGTGAAGATGTGGCTGCTCCGCCTGGGGTGGATATGAGCTCAGCGGCGTGCCCAAGGCACGTGACGGTCCGCAAAGCGTGGTCGCATCATCATCATGTGTGCGACCGCCACGAGCGCCATGCCGCCGACAATGGACCATACGATCGGGAACGGATGCCCGCCGATCGTCACCACGAAGAGCGCCGGCAGGTGGAACTGGCGCGCCAGCCAAGTGCCGACGAATGCGCCGAGGAAGCCAACCAGCAGCGAAATGACGAACCCGCCGCCGGTACCACCCGCGAAAGCGCGCGCAATGGCGCCGCAGACACCAGCGATGACGAGATACACGATGAGCTCCAACGGGGTCATGATCTAACCTCCTGTACTTGGCAACGAGCAAAGACGGTGCCGCGGTCTGCGCGTCATCGCGGAGAATGCCGTGCTCGCGTATTGCCAAGCATTTGCGGCGGATGGGGAACGCTCGTGGTCGTTGACGGCGACGTTGACGTGAACGGCGACGGCGACGAGAAGCGCAACTCGGTCGCACAACGACCGATAGGGAGGCATGCTGAGCTTCCAAAGGCTAGACGTCTATCGCTGCGCCATCGAACTGCTAGCGCTTACGGCGCCTATGTCGGGGGCGGTGCCGAGGGGATTCTCGAGCCTTGCTGAGCAGTTGCGTCGTGCGGCACTATCGGTGCCGCTCAATATCGCTGAGGCCGCTGGGCGCACGACGGCGGTCGACGCCGCACGCCACTACGCAATCGCAAGAGGTTCGGCGATGGAGTGCGCAGCCATCGTGGACAGCCTTCACGTCCTGTCGATGGTGGACGATACCCAGCGCACTAAAATACTGGAACTCATTGGGCGCATCGTCTCCATGCTGACGCGGCTTTGCCGCTGAAACCATCGTCGCCGTCGCCGTTCACGTCAACGTCGCCGTCAACGACCACGAGTGTTCCCATCTGCCTACGAACTTCTCGCTCGGGACACTGGTGTAGCGGTCTTTCCTTCGACGCTTCGGCCGCTTGCTGTGCCTTGTACTCAGCCGGCGCTCGCGGTGTCGCTCAGGAACTTGAGCCAAGTGCCAGGCACGAGCTTCCTCGTGGCGTCCTGCGGCACATCGGGGACCGTGACGCCGAAGAGCAGCTGAAACGTGTCCGGAACAGCATAGAGCTTCAGGTGCTTTGGCAGCCCGCGATCTCGCAACTGCAAGGGCTGCGAAAAAAGGCGAAGGACCGCGAAGGCAAGGGATACCAGCCGCGCGAGATCCCGATTCTCATTTTGCGCGTTCATGGTCATTTGCCTTTCGGGCTTTCGACGAGCCCACCTCTAGGGCGGCGTGTGTAACGCGTGAATCGCGCCAGCTCTTCAAGCGACCCGACGGCCCATGAAGAGCCGAAACAGGACCATGGCGACCGCCACGACAAGCAGCACGTGGATGAGCCCGGTGGTGACATGAAATGCCCCGAAACCAAGCAACCACAAGACGACGAACACGACCGCGAGGGCCCACAGAATATTCATTGTCACATCCTCCATCCGGGGTAGTTCACGTTCGCAGTGCGTGGTCCAAGCCAGCCGGGCCAAGTTTTCCCTGCAGTCGCGGGTCTATCCCATTCTTGGAGGAGTCCTGAGCACAATGCGTTCCATTCGCGACTGATCGAACTGTGGGCCGTCGGATTCCTGCCTCGACCGTTCGAAGCGGCGTTTTGCAAACAAGCTCGCATCCTGCCCGCTCGCCGAGTCTGGTTTACGTCTTGCGTACTAGGTGGACCCATGGAGAGCTTGCTCATCCTTTCCGACGTTCACCTCGGGAGCGATCTGAACGATTTCGGTCATCCAATTCGTCGCTCGCGCCGCGTCGACGAAGATCTCGTCAAGCTGATCACACACTATCGGACAGTTGCACCCCCCAGCGACCGCTGGCGTCTCGTCCTTGCTGGCGACTTCATCGACTTCGTAGGGATGGCGGTGCGCGCCGAGGGGGCAGAGTTGGCGACGGAACGCAGCGACGAAGAGCGCGAGCACGGCCTCGGCAACGCCGTCGACCACGTTCGCGTCAAACTGCGGTTGGTGGTCGAGCGCCATCCTGACGTATTCGACGCGCTCGCCGGCTTCGTGGGCGACGGGCACGCGCTCACGTTCATCCACGGCAACCATGACGTCGAGCTGCACTGGGACGCCGTGAAGGATGACCTCCGCTCACTGCTCTTCGCGCAGGCGTGTGCCGGGCACAACGATGCGATCGACCGCCCATCATTCGACGGGCGAATCGCATTCCACCCGTGGTTTTTTTACGTCGCAGGGCTCGCTTACATCGAGCACGGGCACCAGTATGACGCGTTTTGCTCGAGCCAGTACGTCATGGCGCCCCTGTCGGCATCGGATCCACGCCGCATGGCGCGGAGCGTCTCGGACGTGCTCCTGCGCTTCGTCGTTCGGCCGACCCACGGCATGCACGAATATGGGCACGACAAGCACGGCATCGCGCACTACGTCGCGTTCGCCATGAAGCTGGGCGTGACCGGGCTCCTGCGGCTCGCTCTATGCTACGGGAGCGCGGTACGCGAGCTCTTCCGACTTCGCCGAGAGCAACTGTCGGGATCGGCCAAGAGGCTTCGGGAGGAGCACGATCGCCGCATGGCCATCCTCGCGCAAGCGATGCGGATTGGAGTCGAGCGAATGCGCGCACTTGGGGCACTGCAAGTTCCTCCGGTGACTCGCAGCTTGAGGGGCATTCTCGCCAGCGTCCTACTCGACCGGCTCGCCCTCGGGTTCGTCGCGGTGCTCGCGCTCCTCGGCGTCGCCGTCCTGACGATCGTGCACACGGTGCACGTGTCGTGGGCCGCGCCATGCATCGGCGTTGCGTGGGCGCTGGGGCACCGGCAGCTTGCCAGACAGCGCACGGCGGACCCGGAGGAGCGAATGATCGAGCGCGCGACGCACCTGGCAAGGCTCTTCCCGGCTGCGTTCGTCGTTATGGGTCACACGCACACGCCGGCAAAGCTGGCCATCAACGACGGAGAAGCGACTTACATCAACCTCGGCTCGTGGGCCGAAGAGGAGGGCGACGACGGCGAGCCAGCGGACACGATCTATCGCGCGGCACGCACACACCTCGTCATCCACCGCGGCGACCATGGTCCAGTCGCCGAATTTCTCGCGTGGGATGGGGACGGTCCCCGACGCTTCAGCCCCGCCGTGTAGTTACGCGCCGGCGCGCCCGTCGACGCACTAAGCGTCGAGCTCTCGCGTCCGCGCCGCGCGCCGTGCAGCATCGGAGTCGGCAACCGCACCGACCATCACCCCCACGATTCCGCCCAGGATAGCGCCGGCAAGGCCACCGGCGACTCCTCCGGCGACTCCGACGATGGCCCCCACCAACCCGCCGCTGGCCCCCCCCTCGATTTCGCGTTGCAAACGGAGATTCGCGGCGGTTTCAAATGGGCTCTTACTCTTCGTAATGTTCTTCGGGTTCATGGGATTGCCTCTCTATTCGAATCTTCGTTATGGTTTGTTCACTCGCACAGCTGGACGCGCCCCGAGCCCATCTCGAGCTCTCGCCAGTCGGCGCAATGCTTACCGGAGAGGCTTTCGAACGTTTTCGGCAGACGAGGCACCGGCGGGCGATATCGCCCGACGATGGTGACGGGCCGAACATAGAGCACCGGCTGCACCCCCGATATCGGTTTTGCCGGAGCAACCTGCGTTGCGTACAAGGGCACGTCGATTGGCGCCGCAGTACCCATCGCGTACACCGGCCGATTCAAGTCGTAGGTAAGGGCCGCAGCGGAACCGATGGCTGCGAGCCACACCCCGAACGTGACGGCGACTGCCGGGGGAATCTTCTTATTTGTCATGACATGCAGCTTTCCTTTCTCCTCGTTTCGCAAGAGCGCGATGAGGACGGTGCAAGCGGCGCGTAGTGGGAGCGCGAATCGCGCGCTCGGACCATCTCGTCGCAGTATGGACCTATGAAGCACGAACCCTGCCAATTCGTAGAACCTCGACGTGCAGCTGAGAGCGCGCGCAAGAATAATGGAAGCAAGTGGTGTAGGGAGCACAATCGGAAAGATCGGCTGTTCGGTTTCGGGCGGGGGTGCGCGGCAGGTGGGCGGAAAAGCGAGCAGGTACAACGAGGCCGAGGCCGAGGCCGAGCACGAAAGTGGCCTCGATGACGGACACCAAAAGCGAGCAAGAGCACGCAACGAAGAAGGAGTGGTGGCCGATGGGAAGGCATGGGTGAGACGCCGTATCTGGACTACGAGAGCCTGGACGTCTATCGATGCGCCATCGAGTTCGTAGCGCTCGCCACCCGAATCGGTGCCGCGCTGCCGCGAGGGGAATCCGAGCTGAAGGACCAGCTCAAACGAGCGAGCATGTCGGTCCCGCTCAATATTGCGGAGTCGAGCGGTAGAAGCGCCGGCGCCGACCGCGCACGCTTCTTGACGATCGCACGCGCCTCCGCGCTCGAATGGGCTGTTTCGACATTTTCACCTCGAGTACCCCGATGTGCTCCGACGGAGGATTCGGCACCGGAACCGGCAGCGAGTAGGCCGAGTAGGGCCTAAGGCCTGTCCTCATATTCTCGCCCGTAAACGTGCCCGTGCCCGTGCCCGTGCCCGTGCCCGTGCCCGAAACACCGGCAAAAAACAGCTCCGGTCTCGCCGGCGGTTTCGGGCACGGGCACGGGCACGGGCACGCGTACGGAAAGAAACACTGCCCCTTGCGAATTCGATGGAGCAGTCTTAGACGTGGGCGTCGCCGTTGGGGTGGTCGACCCCGCCGACGCGGCCAGCGGGCGAGGCCTACTCGCGCGCATCGTCGCGATGCTGACCAAAATGACCCGCTGACATGACCGTTCTCGTGACCGTTCGTCGAGACCACTTGCGTGCTCGGCCTCGGCCTCGGCCGCGTTCCCGTGCTCGACCACACCGGATCGGGTTACCGCACCCGATCCCCGGGTGTGCCTGAACATGAGGCTTCCGCGGCGAATCCCAACTGAACGGCTTCACTTATTTCTGCGCGGGCCCTTAGGTTGCGGCAGCGCTTGCGAGAGACGGCCTTTCAATAGCGGCGCTGCCAGACGATGTCGGCGATCGAGCTCCCCAGGTTGCCAAACGTGGTCTCGAGCGACCAGTTCTTGTGGAATCGCCAATCGATGGTCGCGTAGGTGGTGTCGGGGTTCGTTCCGGGCGGCGGTGTACCCAAAACGACCGCGAGCTGCAGCGAAATGTCTCTCGCGATCTGCACTGCCACCTCTGGCCGCGGGCTGCCCCGGCTGGTGTCGATCTTCGTCGTGATGTCCAACCCCGTCAGCTTGTCGAGCCCCTTGCTCAGGCCCTCGCTCGCGAAGCCACCCACGGCGGTTCCGGCCTGCGTGGCGGCGTCGGGCTGCGGGCTCGCATAGGGCGTGCCCTGTGAACCATCCGCAGTTCCGAACAGAATCAGCGCCAGAATCTCGTTCTGGGGCCGCGCCGGCTCCGACCGGAGCAGCACCTTGCCGGTCTTCAGCGGCCCGACGTAGTCCGCGTACACCCGTGTTCCGTCCCCCGCCGTCCAAGTCGCCGTCACGTGCACCTCGGGATTGGACGGGTCACCGACGAACGCCACTGTGCCCGTCTCGATCTCGAACGGCTTCCCCCGAACATCGAGGTTGCCGCCCTTCAGCAAGATCTGTCCCGTAACTTCGGTTTTCTGCCCCATCTTCGCCGTGAGATCCCCCGCCATTTCGATTTTGAGGCTTCCTCCGCGCTGGATCTCGATGTTCTGCCCCAAGTGGACGTCGACGGTCACAGGGTTGGACGCTGGAGGCGCGCCTTCGCTTTCTTCCTGGGCGTCCAGCCCATCGAGCGGCAACACCACGAACTTGCCCGGGGACGCGTACACGCCGACGTGAGTCTGGGGTGGAGACTCATCGAGCTCCTGCACGGAGTGGGTGGACACCTCCGGAAGCTCGACGTGGAGAGTTGGCACGTCGACCTTCACGCTCATCGTCTTCCGGTCAGGCGAGGAAAGGGCCTTCATCTCGAGCTGCCCGTAGACCGTGCCCACCGGGGCTCCCTGCAGATCGAGCGGCATCGCATCGCCCTTGCTGATGTTCAAGTTTGCGTCCGCCCCCACCACGTTCAGACCGTCGAGGCGTGCGACGCCAGACGCGGTGAGCTTGCCGGTCGTCCCTGATGCCGACAGACCCTCGAGCCGCACGACGCCGTCGGGACAAAAGAGAACTCTCGCCTTGACCCCATGAAGCTCCTGCCCGAGCGCTGTCAGTTCGACGAGGCCGTCGCTGAAGGTGACCGCGCCGTTCATCTTCGGTTTCTCATTTGGGCTCAGCGAGATGTGCGCGTCGGCATCGATCGTCCCCTCGAGCTCGTCGAGCACCCCCTCGGCGAGGGGAGCCAGGACTGCGGCGGGAAAATGTTTGGCCTGAAGAGAGGCCGCGGCCGGGCCCGAGGGGTCGAACGACGGCGTCATGCTCGTCCCCCAGTTGACGGCCATCGTCGTGTTCGCGCGGGCGGTCGCGTCGGCCTTCTCGAGCTCCGCGCTCGCCTCGAACGCGTGACCATCCCACAAAGCCTTCACTTTGCCCGCATCGAGCGTTTCGACGCCGACGCGCAGCTTTGCCAGATCGAGGTCGACGCGCGCCCGCGCATCTTTGTGCAAGTCGGTGAGCTCGATGTCGCCGCTCATCTCGCCGCGCACCTGCCGACTGGAGAGCGCTGCAATCGCCCCCAACGGAAATCGAGTGAAGGTCGCCTTCGCCGATGCATCCCACGGGAAGATGCTCGCCTTTCCGGCGATGATGTCCTCGGCCGTGGCGTTCACGTGTGCGCGCGCGCCGAGCACATCCTTACCGGAAGAACGCGCGTCGAGGATGACGTCGAAGGCCGCCCCATCGTATTTCGCGGTCACGTCGGCATCGAGACGGCGCGAGAGGGGCGAGCGGTCGAATTGGACCGAATGCGCCTTCGCCTCCGCGAGGATGGCGGGTTTGCGGGCTGTGCCGTCGATGGAGATGCGGGCCTCTGCGTCGCCTCTCGCGCCGTCGGGCTTGAGGATGTCGGGGAGACGGTCGAGCCTGCGGGAAGGGACGAGGAGGAGCGCCGAGAAGGGGACGTCTTTCAGGACCTCCGTGGCGCCTTCGCTCGACGCGAGCAGCGGTCCGTAGGGGAAGGCGGCGCTCTTCGCGTCCAGAGAAACGAGGGCTCCTTCTCGGTCGACCAGGCGCGCGGCGATCTCGGCGAAGCCGCTGTCTTCGTCGGTCCGGACGTCGAGCTGCGCGTCGATGCCCGACAGGTTCCACGGCGGTGACGAGAGCTTGAGGCCGGAGGTCCTGAGCGTGAACGCAACGTCCGGAGTCAAGTCCAACTCGTCGTCACGCTTGACGTGACCCTGCAGCGTGAGCTGTCCGGCCAGCTCAGAGAAGGGCAGCGTGTTCGGGGGCAGCAGACGCGCGGCCTTCGCGAGATCGACCTGCCCGTCGACGTTCAGCGCCCCCCATGACCTCCGCCACCAGCCCGCGTCGAGCGGTCCTTTGCCCCCGACTTCGACGTGCATGCGGTTCACTTCCATCGTCCCGACTCCGCTTGCCGACGCTTTCATCACGCCGGTTACCTTTCGCCCTTCCATTTGCCCTTCGATGTGCCCGTTCACCTCGTCGAGGCTTGCGAAACCGCCGTGGGCAAGGTCCACGGTTGCGCTCCCTTCGGCACCGTCGCGCCGGGCGGCCAGGTCGACTGCGAAAGAAAGTAGCCCTCTCTTGAGCTTGTCCTCGATACCGAGCAGGTACCCGAGTGCCTGGAGGTCGACACCCTTCGAGCTGCCCTGCATGAAGAGCGACCCTCGGCGAATGTCGAACGATGCTCGGATCGGTTCGCCGATCCCCGTGATCCACGCCCCGACGACCGCAAGGTCCCCGGGCTCCACTCGCACCTCGTTCACGGTGGCATGGAGCGCTAGCTGGTCGCGTGAGACGTCGAGCTCCACGTGTTCGAGGGTGGGAGCGCCTGAAACGCGGACCGTTGCGCTCGCCCGAAGGTTCGGGCCGCCGTCGCCACGGAGAGAGAGGGTCACCCTCTCCGCCGACAGCGGCCCTTCGGTGGTCACGGTCGCATGGTGAAATTGGTATTGTGCGGCCGACACCCCGTCGGCCTCGAGCGTTGTGTCCAGCGTTGGCCTCGTGAAAAGCCCGAACGCATGACCCGCCACGCGGGCACGCTCCACATGGAGGGTCGCTCGGTCCAAGCCTGTGACGTCCCCGACGAACGTCGCTTCGAACGAAGGTGTCGCGGCGAGGGCGATGCTTCCTTGAGCTCGGATGCGCGCGCTGCCGGAACCGAGGTCGCGCACGCGACGGACGTCGGCGAGTCGTGCAACCAGGCTGTTCAGGTCGAAGTCGAGGACGGGCGTCGGTGCGTTCGCGTGGAAGTCCACGCGGAGGTCGGTGGGAGCGCCCGGCTCGGACACGCGGCCTTGCATGGTGACGTCGAGCCCACCGCGGTCGCCGTTGCTCGCGGAAGAGACCTTGTGCTCGAAGTCGCCGTGAAAGGCGGCCGGCGGGACGGATTG
>Ga0210409_10004208_pt1 | contig 15656 bp, 9 predicted proteins | sample IncBWH17MmetaG_FD_161649 | JGI IMG/M metagenome (GOLD analysis project Ga0210409, IMG submission 161649) | Forest soil microbial communities from Barre Woods Harvard Forest LTER site, Petersham, Massachusetts, United States - Inc-BW-H-17-M | ecosystem: Environmental > Terrestrial > Soil >...
CGCGCGATCGCCAGCATGAATCCCGGAGACGCTGGAACCGAAGACAGCTCAATGTCCGACCGAATCGCGGTGCGCGCGAACGGCCGAATCGTCCTCATACGGGTGGCCGACATCGACTGGATTGAGGCCTCCGGGGATTACGTGACTCTTCACGTAGCGAAGAAGAGCTGGCTGGTCCGCGAGCCGATCACAATGATCGCGCAGCGGTATCGTACCCAGCGGATAGCACGGATTCATCGTTCGACCCTGGTCAATCTTGATCGCATCACCGAGCTTCGCCCACTATCAAACGGGGAGTTTACCGTGGTGCTGCGTGACGGCATGGAACTCAAAATGAGCCGAAATTTCCGTGAGCCGCTCGCGGCGCTGCTCGGAAGCGCAATCTAGCGCTGCCACGTAGCTCGCCACCACCATGTGCTCTCGTGCGCGATCACCATGACCTGATCGCATGCGCATCCCTCTCGTCGTAACGCAACCAAGTCGCGAATCGCATCATCTTTGACCCTCACCGGCGGTTCTAGACAACCGCGCCAATGCGACGCAAGCGCGATGTAGCACTGGTGTCGCGCTCGCCAGATCGATCACTCGCTGTCGTCGCGGCTCGGGTACGAGTTCGGTTGTGCGGTCTGTTCGCGCCGCCGACCCAAATTTCAACTCGCTTATTACTCGTGTCGTCGTTAGTAAATACCGCTCTGGCGCAATCATCCACGCATGGTTGCGGCTCACCCTAGAATGCGCGTGCAACGGCGGGAATGCTTGATTTTGCACACGCGAGCAAGGTCAGATGGGGGGGCCTGGATGTCTGGATTTCTGCGTAGCCCGAGTGCCGGCACGGCCCAGCGACGTGCCCTGCGGGACAAAATGCCGAGTGGCTTTCGACGCAATGATGCCGCGCCTGATGTTGACGGCACAACGAATTGCTTGCGCACCCACCACGCTTGTCTCATGAGCAGGACAGTTGTTACCACTCTCCGCCTGAAGGTAAAGGCGGAAGGCTATGCTTGGCTCGACGCGGCGGCGGTCGAAGTCAATCAAGTTTGGAACTGGGCCAATACCACGTGTCATAAGGCAGCATCGCCATTCGTTGGGCCTGCGAAGTGGCTCAGCGGATACGATTTGGACGGCCTCTGCGTCGGCGCCTCGGAACACTTTGAGCACATAGGCTCGGACACGATCCAGCGCGTGAACGCGGAGTTCGCGACCCGCCGCAAGCAGTTCAAGAAAGCAAAGCTGCGCTGGCGGGTAAGTTATGGGGCGAAGCGCTCACTGGGATGGGTGCCCTTCAAAGCGGCTCAACTGAAGCGTAAGGGGATGTCTTTACGCTTCTCCGGCAAGACTTTCCGCGTGTTCGAACAGGATTTGCTCGAAGCAGTCACGTGGAAGTCCGGCTGCTTCGCCCAGGATGCTGTCGGTGACTGGTGGCTGTGCTTGCCCGTGCAGCAGATCCGCGCGCAGATCCCGGCGGTACGCCAGTCGGTGGGGCTCGATCTAGGGTTGCAGAAAGCGGTGGCCACCAGCGACGGCGATAAGCTCGAGGCACATCATTTTTACCGAAACATTGAGCTGAAGATCGCCTTGGCGCAGCGTCGCGGACACAAACATCAGGCAAAGCGCCTGCGCCGGACGGCCGCGTGCCGCCGACACGACGCGTTACACAAGTATTCCAGGAAAATTGTCGATCGCTATCAGACCATCCTCATCGGCGATGTGAGCAGTCTCCAACTCTCCCAGGCGCGGGCAGCGAAGCCCGCGCTCAATGCGGGTTGGGGGATGCTCAAAACGCAATTGCAGTACAAGGGCCAGCAGGCCGGCAGAAGCGTACGCATCGTCGACAAGGGCAACACGACGCGAGCATGTAGCAGCTGCAAAGCCCTAACGGGCCCCGTAGACCGGCACATGCTTGCTGTAAGGATTTGGGTGTGCAGCGAGTGTGGCGACACTCATGACTCAGATATTAATGCTGCAAGAAACATCCTATCCGCGGGGAGGTGTCCCCCGTCCATTCGCGGGAACGAGTCTTCACCCACAGCGGCGCCGCCGGGCCAAACATCCATCGAGGCCAGGCTTAGGGTTAGCGCGCTGACGGTGGCGGCATGAGCACCGGATGCCATTTCGCGTCTATGGCTGTCTCGTTGGAAAAGATTGAAGGGTGCGGCATGTAACCGTTTTTAAATTTCAAGGGAGCAATAAATGGGGAACAATCAAAAATTGCAATTGGCAATCCGCGCCGCTATCGCTATGGCGGGTGCCACTGCAGCGGCACCGGCTTCGTATTCTCAAACTGCAGCGGCCACCGAACCCGCCGCGGAATTGCAAGAGGTAGTGGTGACCGGATCACGCATTCAGCAAAACCCGAACGACGTATCGATCAGCCCAATCGTCAGCGTCACGGCGCTCGAGATCGCGCAAACCGGCTTGGTACGCACCGAGGACCTGCTGAACAACTTGCCGCAAGTCGTCGCGGAGAACAGCTCGGGTCAATCCATCAGCGCGAACGGTACGGCCACCGTGAGTTTGCGCGGCCTGGGTTCGCAGCGCACGTTGGTACTCATCGACGGCCGGCGTATGGCGCCGGGCGGTGGCCTCGCCGTCGGCCTCGCCACTACCGCGAGTCCCGATATCAACCAGATTCCCACGGCCATGATTCAGCGTGTCGACGTGCTGACCGGCGGCGCATCCGCCGTGTACGGCGCCGACGCGGTTGCCGGTGTCGTCAATTTCATCATGGACACCCATTTCCAAGGTGTTAGGCTGGATGCGGATTACGGCTACGGCAGTTTCCGCAACAACAACTCGCAATATCTCAATCTTCTGCAAGTGGCAGGTGACCAGGTACCGCCGAGCACTACCAACGCCGGTTACAACCGGAATGTTTCATTCCTGGCGGGCTCGAATTTCGCCGACGGCAAGGGCAACGCCACGGTCTATTTCACTTATCTGAACAGCTCCCCGGCGGTCGGCTACCAATACGACTACGCCGGCTGCACGCTGAATACTCCTGGCGCGCTGCCCACTACGGCCGCCAGAAACCATCTCAATTGCGGCGGCTCGAGTTCGAGTGCCACCGGCCGCTTCTTTGAGTTCGGTGTCGCTGGCACCAGCGCATTCGCGACCTTGGCCGATCGAACGGTCGATAAAACCACCGGCACATTTCGCCAATACACTGCGGCGGATTCCTATAACTACGGCGCGCTCAGCTATTTGCAGCGCGCTGCCGAACGGTACACGGCCGGCGCGTTCTTGAACTATGACGTCAACGAGCATGCCAATGTGTATTCGGAGTTCATGTTCGCGCGCAATACCTCGACGGCCCAGTACGGACCCAGCGGTCTCTTTGCGTTCGGCAAGCAGGTCATCAGCTGCTCGAATCCGCTGCTGACTCCGGGTGAACTGGCGGCCCTGTGTACGCCCGCCAACATCGCGGCGAACCAACAAACATTCGGACCCGCGAATGGGATTCCGCCGTTAATGCCGCCGGGGGCGAGCCCCGCGGGTAACCCCAACGTGACCGGCAATAACATACTGTTGTATATCGCTCGGCGCAGCGTGGAGAGCGGTCCACGCCTGGATAACTACTTCTCAAACTCGTTTCGCGAGGTGCTGGGTGTCAAGGGCAAATTTTTAGACGCTTGGTCCTACGATGCCTATGGTCAGGTGAGCATCGCGCAAGTGGGGGACATCCAAGGCAACTACCTCGGCACGCAACAGATCAATAACGCCCTCAATGTGGTCACCAATCCGGCGACCGGGCAACCCGCCTGCGCGGCAGCCCTCAATGGCGATGACCCGAAATGCGTGCCGTGGAATATTTGGGCCCCGGGAGGCGTCACCCAGGCGCAGCTCAATTACCTCCGGGTTGAATCGAGCTACAACGTTCAGGCGACCGAATATATTGTGCACGCCGACGCGACGGGTGATCTGGCCAAGTACGGCATCCAGGTCCCAAGCGCTTCTAGCGGTTTTGTGGTCAACGTCGGCGCGGAGTATCGAGACGAACGATACGATCTCGAACCGGATTTCATTTTCGCCAACGGACTAGCCTCCGGCGGTGCTGGTGCGGTCGGCCCGATTCACGCCGGGTTCCACGTCGGTGAAGCATTTACCGAGATGAGCTTGCCCATCGTGGATGACAAACCGGGCGCCTATGCGCTCTCGGCGGATGCCGGATACCGGTATTCGAACTACACCGACGGTTTCAATACCAACACCTACAAGTTCGGCATCGAGTGGGCGCCGGTCCAGGACATACGTTTCCGCGGCGGCTACAACCGCGCGGTTCGTGCGCCCAGCATCGGCGAGCTCTACGCCCCGAATACGGTCGGCGCGGGCGGGACGGCGGATCCCTGCTGGGGAGCTGCGGTGGGCGCAACCCCCGGCGTACCTGGCACGGGTACCGTGAATGGCCACACGTTCGCCTTTTGCGCGAACACCGGCGTGACCCTCAATGAGTTCGGTCACATCCTCGCGAACCCCGCGGCGCAGATCAACACACAGGTGGGCGGCGCGACTTCGGTCGGCGGCACCCTTACTCCGGAAAAGGCCGATACTTACACGGCGGGCTTCGTGCTGCAGCCGCGCATGCTGCCAAATTTTGTCGCGTCCATCGACTACTACGACGTTAAGATCTCGAACACGATTACCTCCTTGAGCTCGAACACCGTCATCAACAATTGCGGCCTTACGGGAGCCGCCAACCTTTGCAAACTGATTAATCGCGGAACCGGTACGGGCTCGTTGTGGTTCAACAATAGCGATTTCGTCGTTACCAACAACACTAACATCGGTACCGTCTCCACGAAGGGCGTGGACCTCGCGTCCCACTACTTGTACGACATCGGCTCGATGGGCAAGTTGACGTTCAATCTGGCCGGGACCTACGTCAACAGCTTCGATACGCAGCCGCTACCCACGGGCGGAACATATGACTGCGTGGGGTATTTCGGAACCACATGCGGTGCCCCGATTCCCAAGTGGCGTCATGTGTTTGGAACCACTTGGGCCACTCCATGGTGGGGACTTGATGCGACCTTGCGCTGGCGCTACATTGGTTCCACGAATACCGATCGCAGCAGCTCGGATCCGCAGCTCGCGCAGACCTACTTCGGGGCGACTTCGCACATCGGCGGCTACACCTACCTCGACTTTTCCGCGTCCATCCCGATTGGAAGCGTGGTGAGTCTTCGCTTGGGCGTGAACAACATTGCCGACAAAGCGCCGCCGGTTGTCGCGAACGGCAACTACTCCGACTGCCCGAACACCTCCTGCAACGACAACACCTGGGTCGGAACCTACGACACACTCGGCCGTTACCTCTATGCGCACATCACCGCGAAGTTCTGATTTGGCCCCCTTGTGTCCAGCGGCGCGAGGGGGTCTTCGCGGGGTGCGACGCCGCATTGTGCTGAAGGTTGTGCTGCGTGCCGCTCCTGATGCCGCGTTCTCGAGGGAAAAGCGTGCTTGGTTTTGAGCACGTCAGGGGCGTGCTAGGGGTGACTGCGGTAGTTACCCATTGAATTGGCTGAAGAAAGTCGGGCTTGTATTTGAGCGAAACCAGATCTCCGGAGTCGCCGTTGCTGCCCCACACATAAGAAGCGCAATCAAACCTACGATATAAATCTTTATCGACTCTTCCTCCCGATTACCTCCCCGCTGCCGCTCCCAGGTGCGTTCCCGTACAGACTGAAAGCGCGCATCGCGCTAGACATGCACCATGGGCAGGCTAAACAAACTGGAAGCAGATTTCGGCGCCCCAGAAGTGTCGGAGAAATCGCCCTCTGACTTCCCGATTCCACCACCGACAACTGGTACTATCGATGACGACGACGACCCCGCCCGCGAGCAGTCGTGCGAGAACGAAGCGTGTGTTTAACAACTGCTCAAGCCCCGTCCGACACGATTTTGATGAGTGCCATCTGAATTAGACCGCCGGCGGAAATGGATACCGGTCCCGGTCATACAATACTTTGCGTGCCTCCAGCCGTAGGCGTGGTCTTCATGCCAAGCACTTGCGATTGAGCTTTGATATCGCGTGTCAGCTCCATGTTTCGGATCATGACTAAGTCGTCGTTGAGCGCTCGGACTCGGACCTGCAATAGTGAGCGCTGCGCGGTGTCCATTGCATCTGCTGCAAAAAAATGCGCCATTGGCCCTTGAATCGGCGAAATCTGCCACGATTATCACGTGTTACGAGTGGAGAGCTAACAACTTTCCCTTACGTAAATCCATTGCCCCAACTCTAGGAGTCTTGTTTTATGAAGATTCGTCCCCTTCATGACCGCGTGATCGTAAAACGAGAAGAAGAAGAGCGTAAGTCCGCAGGTGGCATCGTGATCCCGGATACTGCGGCTGAGAAACCAATTTTTGGCAAAGTGGTAGCAGTCGGCAAAGGCAAGATTTTAGAAGACGGCGCCATTCGACCGGTCGACCTCAAAGTCGGCGACAGGATTCTTTTCGGTAAGTACAGCGGTACCGAGGTGAAGATGGATGGCGATGAACTGGTCGTCATGCGCGAGGAAGACGTCATGGCTGTGATCGAAGGCAAGTAACGCTTCGATCAGCGGTATCGTTATCAATTTCCAAATAGAGGTATCAGCACATGGCAGCAAGAGACGTACGCTTTAGCGACGACGCGCGGCAACGCATGTTCAGGGGTGTGAATGTTCTGGCGAATGCCGTCAAGGTAACGCTGGGTCCCAAGGGCCGCAATGCAGTGCTCGACAAGAGCTACGGCGCCCCTACGGTCACCAAAGACGGCGTCTCGGTCGCAAAGGAAATCGAACTCAAGGACAAGTTCGAGAATATGGGCGCCCAAATGGTGAAGGAAGTCGCCTCCAACACTTCCGATGAAGCCGGCGATGGCACCACCACCGCCACCGTGCTCGCGCAAGCCATCATCCGCGAGGGATTGAAATCGGTCGCTGCTGGGGCGAACCCGATGGATTTGAAGCGCGGCATCGATCAAGCAGTCTTAGTCGCGACGGAGGAGCTCAAAAAGCTCTCCAAGCCGTGTAAAGATCCGAAGGCGATTGCGCAGGTCGGCACGATTTCCGCAAACGCCGACGAGAGCATTGGCAAGACGATTGCCGATGCGATGGCGAAAGTCGGCAAGGAAGGCGTGATCACGGTCGAAGAAGGTCAGGGTCTCGAGAACGAGCTCGAAGTGGTCGAAGGCATGCAATTCGATCGCGGGTATCTCTCGCCGTATTTCATCAACAATCAGCAGAGCCAGAGCGCCGAGCTCGAAAAGCCGTTGATTCTATTGGTGGACAAGAAGATCTCCAACATTCGTGAATTGCTGCCGTTGCTCGAAACCATCGCCAAGGGCGGCCGCCAGTTGCTGATCGTTGCTGAAGACGTTGAGGGCGAGGCGCTTGCCACGCTCGTGGTCAACACGATCCGCGGCATCGTCAAGGTCGCCGCCGCCAAAGCTCCGGGCTTTGGCGATCGTCGCAAGGCCATGCTGCAGGACATTGCTGTTCTCACCGGCGGCACCGTTATCTCCGATGAAGTGGGCCTGTCGCTCGAGAAAGCCACCTTAAGCGATCTCGGCGAAGCGAAGAAGGTGCTTGTCGAGAAAGAGAACACCACCATTATCGACGGCGCCGGCAAAGCGGCGGACATCAAAGGCCGGGTCGAAAGCATTCGCCAGCAGATCGAGGAAGCAACTTCCGATTACGACAAGGAAAAACTGCAGGAGCGCGTTGCCAAGCTGTCCGGCGGTGTAGCCTTGATCAAGGTTGGTGCTGCGACCGAGATTGAAATGAAGGAAAAGAAGGCCCGTGTCGAAGACGCGCTGCATGCAACTCGCGCGGCCGTCGAAGAGGGCGTGGTTCCGGGCGGCGGCGTGGCATTTCTGCGCGCGCTGAAGGCTATCGAGAAGCTGGTAGGCGCCAACGAAGATCAGACGACTGGTATCAAGATTCTCGCCCGCGCGATCGAAGAGCCGCTGCGCCAGATCGTCACGAACGCCGGCGAGGACGCCGCGGTGGTGTTGAACCGGGTTCGCGAGGGCAAGGGCACTTTCGGCTACAACGCTGCGACGGGTGAGTACGGCGATATGGTCGAAATGGGCATTCTGGATCCGACCAAGGTCACGCGTCTGGCACTACTGAACGCCGCCTCGGTTGCGGGCCTGCTGCTCACGACGGAAGTCATGATTGCCGAGGCGCCGAAAGAAGAAGCGCTTGCGCATGGCGCGCCGGGTGGTGGCATGGGCGGTATGGACATGTAATACCTGCGTTGCGGGCCAATCGCCTGCACCGTTTGGCTACAGTCAAAAAGAGCGGGCTTCGGCCCTCTCTTTTTTATGGGTGCACTCGGCAGAGCGCACTCACTCGGAGGTGAAAGTCCCCCTACACGGCTGACATGGGGCAAGTGTTAGCGGAAGGCAACGGGTTCCCCGGGAGACAGGGGGGCGGAAGGAAGCCGGAAGCAAAGCTCTGGCGCAACGAACCGGAAGCGGATAGAGGCGGCCCCGTGGGGTCAGCAGGTCAAAATATGCTTAGCCCATGTACGGAACGCAACTCGCTCCGCCGTAAGCACAGTAGACGGGATAAACTACGCGTCTGTTCTTCCTCTCTCGGCTGAACTTAAAAGTCAGGTATCAGCGTGACCGCGGCAATGTTTGCATCAATACTCGCGGCGCTTGTGTTGAGCCTCGTGACCGTGTTCCAAATTCTGCTCGCACTCGCGCTGCCGTTCGGTCACGCCGCGTGGGGCGGGGCGCACCGAGTGTTGCCTGCTCGCCTTCGAGTGGCCAGCGCTCTGTCCGCCGTTCCATTGGTGCTGGCCGCGTGGATCGTCCTCGCTCGAACCGGTGTGATTGCGGTGCCTTTCCAGCCCGCAACAGTCCGAGCTGCAACGTGGGTCGCCTTCTGCGTCCTGGCGTTGAATACGCTAGCGAATTTTGTATCGAGGAGCCGCATCGAGCGCATGCTGATGACGCCCGCGGCGTTTGTCTGTGCGGTTTGCCTGCTTGTGGCCGCACTCTCTGACCCTTTCGCCAAAGTTTCCGTAGACAAACAAGGAGACGTAGCCTCGTGGATTGTGTGGCGGCGATAGGCGCAGAAAGCATCTGATTTGGACCAACCGTAACGTGGTGGATGACGGCGCTAATGTTTGTGACTCGGCAGAATTGTCGATGATGCCTGTATTGGAGGACGCGGAGCACAGCGCGGATACCCGTATAGGGCGCGAATTGCTCGAAGCCACGCGACCGTTTGCGAACGAAATCAGGCGCAAGAGCAGCTGGTATGTGGTTTCGACCTTTGGGCTCACGATCGCAGCCTTGGCGGGCAGCGGGTTCGCAAGCGGGTGGCTCCTGCGAACCATCCTTGCGATATTGGGCGCCCTATTGCTGGTGCGCTGTTTCATCACGTATCACGATTTCATGCATGGGTCACTGCTGCGCGGATCACGGACCGCATCCATGTGGTTTCACATTTACGCGGCATTCATGCTGACGCCAACGAGGTCCTGGACCAAGAGTCACAACTATCATCATGGCCATGTGGGCAGATTTCAGCATCGGGTGTCGGCACCTTTCCGATCATTACAACGACCATGTGGCGAAACGCCACAGCCGGCGAGCGGGCGCGCTACCGTGCCAGCCGCCATCCGCTGATTGTTCTATTCGGCTATGTGACGATTTTTGCTGGCAGTTTTTGCCTTGTGCCGCTGCTTCGCGACCCCAAAAGGCACTGGGATTCTGCATTGTCCCTGCTGGCGCATGGCGGACTGATTAGCGTGCTCTGGTTCTTGGGTGGATTCGAGCTCGCGTTTTTCACGCTACTGTTGCCGATGACTTTGGCATCGATACTGGGAAGCTATTTGTTTTTTGCGCAGCACAGCTTCAAACGAATGTATGTCGCTTCGCCGCAGGCCTGGTCCTTCTATCGGGCAGCCCTCGAGTCTTCGAGCTACATACGACTGAACGAAGTCATGCAATGGTTCACAGGGAATATCGGTTATCACCACATTCATCACTTGAACGTACGGATTCCTTTTTACAGACTGCCGGAGGCGATGGCGGCGATCCCGGAGCTGCAGTCGCCGATTTGCACATCGCTCGCGCCGCGCGAGATCCTCGATTGTTTCCGATCGAGCTTGTGGGATGAAGCGCGGCAGCGCATGGTTTCCTATAGCGAAGCCCGCGCCGGTGCTTAGGTCCCGGCTAACTATGGGGAATATTCGTCGCCGAGGACGCGTGATATAACCGCATGCGTTTCAACAGAAGGCCAACAATGTTCCCAAAGAATTGCACCCTAACCACCGGCTTCGCGCTCATCCTACTGGTCGCGTTCGCGTCTCCTTCGGTTGCCGAGCAGTCCCCTCAGCACCCAGCCGCCCAGGTAGCGTCCGAGTTGGATAGGCTGCTATCGCCAAGATTTCCAGCGGACGGACCCGGCGCCGCGGTTGTATTGGTCAAGGACGGTCGCGTCATATTTCGCAAAGGCTACGGGATGGCGAATCTGGAGCTTAAAACCCCGATGCAGCCCGACATGGTGTTCGAAATTGGATCGATCACCAAGCAGTTCACCTCGACCGCAATCCTCATGCTCGTCGAGCAGGGGAGGCTCTCTCTGGATGACGATCTGCACAAGTACTTGCCGGACTATCCGGACAAGGGCGCAAAAATCAGCATCGAGAACCTGCTGACGCACACGTCGGGTATCAAGAGCTACACGAGTGATCTTAAGTGGCGAAGTATGTGGCGGCAGGACATGACCGTGCAGCAGATCATCGACATCACCAAGGATGATGCGCTTGAGTTCCCGCCGGGAACCAAGTGGAAGTACGACAACACGGGGTACATCTTACTCGGCGCCATTATCGAGAAAGTTTCCGGCTTGTCCTATGCCGACTATATTCGCAGGAACATCTTCGAGCCGCTCGGCATGAAGCATTCTTACTACGGTAGCAATTCGGCTGTTATTCCGGGGCGCGCCTCTGGCTACAGCAAAGATGGGGGCAGCTGGGTTAACGCCACGTACCTCAGCATGACCCAGCCCTACGCCGCCGGATCCCTGATGTCATCAGTTGACGATCTCGCCATTTGGGACGCTGCCGTATCAGCCGGCAAGCTGTTGTCGAAAGCATCGTGGGATCATGCCTTCACGCCCTACAAGCTTGCCAATGGCGATGACACACACTATGGCTTTGGGTGGTCAATTGACGCCCACGACGGCCACTCCATCGTTCGCCACAACGGCGGCATTTTTGGCTATGTTTCGGAAGTCGCGCGGCTGCCCAACGACCACGTCTATGTCGCCCTGCTTACGAATTCCGACGGGCATAATTTTGATACCGGCTTCGTGGCGACCGAACTCGCTGCTGTCGCGATTGGCGATCCGTACCGCGAACCGGTTCAAGTGAAGCTCGACCCGAAGGAATTCGATGCGTACACAGGCGTTTATCGGAACAACGATCAGACTCTGGGCACTGTGAAGCGCGAGGGCGACCGGTTGTTCGCGCAGCGCGCTGGACTACCGAGACTGGAGATGTTTGCCTACAGCGATCACGAGTTCTTTTTCAAGGACTCCTTCGTTCGGCTCGCCTTCGAGAAGGATGCATCGGGAAATGTGGCCGCCCTGGTCATCTCGCGTCCCAATGGCGCGAAGGAGAGGGCGATGCGCACCAACGAGCCACAACCCTCGGTCCCCGTCGAGATTAAGGTGCCCGTCGGCGTACTTAGGCGCTACGTGGGGGACTATCAGCTCGCCCCTGGATTTGTCTTGACCGTCAGTCTCGAAGGCGAGCAACTAATGAGTCAGGCGACTGGGCAGCAGAAAGTTACGATATTTCCAACCAGCGACAGCGAGTTTTTTCTTAAAGTCGTAAACGCGCAAATCTCGTTTATCTCAGACGCCTCTGGCAACGTCGAGAAACTTATCCTCCACCAAGGCGGACGCGACATGTCGGGGCCAAAGGTGAAATGAGCTGCTCAATGGGTCCGGCACCCCGCGACTACTGCCTGTCGAACACCGAAACGTCATCGAACTTTCCGCCGTTTGCGCGGGTGCCCTTTAGCGCGACAGTCAGCGTCTTGCCGTCTTTCGATACCGTGCGAACCCCCGTACCGACGGTCGCTCCCGCTTTTATCTGCGTGATGTGGGCGGTCGACGCATCAACCCGCGTGAGGGATATCATATCGAAGTCAGGGTTGCCGCTGACCGAATAGGGCTTGCCATCGTCCTTGATGCTCGTAGTCGTCGAGGATTCCTTGCCGTCTGCCGCCATCGTTTTGATTGTCACGGTCATGCCCTGCGCCGATTCACTATAAACGCGTGTCTGGCTTTTGGGCGCCGGGCCAGGAGAAAACGTCGATTTCGCAACATTCAATTTCCACGTCCCAATAACGGCGTCCGCCGCAAGCGCCGTGCCTGTCCCGATTGCGAGGATGGCGCCGACAGTGAGAGTTTTGAGTATGGTTCGCATGTGACCCCCGAAAATGGATGTGTTCGCCTCTTAGGCCGCGTTTCTTATTCGCGGTAAACCGCGTATTTTTTAAGCATGCGCGTCTCGAGACAAGAGCGCAACCATTCGCAAGTCTGACCTTTCGCGCGTACCGGTTCTTAAGGAGCCAAAACGAAATCTCAAATCAATCGCTTGCCTTGACCTGTTTACTTTGTCACCAGAACGCTTGAGCGTCGAGGTCAGAAGTTCTCCATCATCCAAATGTTAGCGTCTTCGGTAAATCCCTGCATCGCCACATGGCGACCGTCGGGGGAGGGCACAGCGTAGGTGCCGAGGCCGCCCTTGTCTTCCCACAAGAGGCGGGCGTTGCCTTGTAAATCGACACTCAGCAGGACTGAGCCTCGCCCGATAAAGCTGGAGACAAACAGACCGTTCCCATCCGCCGCCCAGGCCAATGTCGTCAAGGCCCTCCACCCCTTAATAGTGATTTCCTGTGGCACCTGGCCGTTCAGCCAGAGAATCTGAATCTGTCCTGCCCGGTTTTTGAGGATGGCAATACGAGAGCCGTCGGGAGAAAGATCCCATTCGTAATCAGCCGTCGCTTCTGTTGTAAATTCGGCGAGTTTTTCACCTCGGCCTTTCTCCGAATCAAAAGAGGTGAATATCATCTGACTGCGGTCCATGCTTCGTTCTGCGATTGCACACAGTGTTGCTGGGGATCTGGCGCAGTGTGGCCCACCAACGAAGTTCGCTGTCAAAATCAACTGCGGAAAGCCTCCGGCTACCGGGACTCGCATGAGTTTGGCCGGCACCGAGGAGCCTGCCTTTACTGTACCGTAGATGAGCCAGGATCCCTCCGGGCTCAGGCAAGTGCAGGAGCCTCCTCGTAGCGTACCGTTGAAAACCCACGAACCCTGGCTTAGGCAGGCGCTCACTGCCGAGGCTTTACCTTCTCCTAGCGTGGAGAGTTGTTCCGCGGTGTCCTGATCCAGGGTCTGTCTGAAGAGTCCTTCCGCGCCACTGCGGTTGGAGTAAAAGAAGAGTACGTTGCCATCGGTTGACCAGGCGGCTGGATTATTCCATCCCTCATCCAAGGTGAGGCGCGTCGGGTTGCTGATGTGCGTCCCACCACCTTCTAGAAGGTCGGCCACATACACCCTGGCATGATCTCTCGATTCGAGAAACACCAGACGTTTGCTGTCCGCCGTCACGCTGAAATTCGTGTTGCAAACAGCCGGCAGGTTCGTGATGCGCTGAGGTTCGCCGATGAATTGACCTCGAGGGTCCAATCGAATCTGCCAGAGGTTACAGGTTGTCGACGTGAAGCCTTGCTCCCAAAGTCTATAGATTAGCCGGCCATCGGGTATCCACAACGATTCGCCTACGCTTCTCTCGTCATAGGGCTGCGGGATCGTGGTGGTTGGTCCCCCGTTCGGATCGCCACCGACAAGTGTCTGCTTCGCATCTTCGGTTTTGAAGTAGATCACCCTTTGGCCATCCGGCGAGAACTGCAGTCCGCCAATCGCGCTGTTCTCGTCGGTTTCATAGAGTTTCCGCGCGTTTTCTCCGTGAGGGCCCATCAACCATATTTCGCGGTCGCCAAGCCGACCCTTGTGGGTTTCAAACGCAATCAAAGTGCCATCCGGGGAGACGGAGTCGAAGAGTGCCTCGTCACGAATTTTGCGTGGCGGCCCATCCAAAACCGAGACAATCCAAATGCTGCTTCCTGCCGAGTTCACCTCTTCGTAGCCAATCCCGAGAGGATGGAGCAACGCTAGAAACCTCGTACCATCAGGAAACCATGAGATACCGGGGCCAATCTCCCACTCGATCGAATTGTTGTTGATTTCCGCCGTTTGTGGGATCGTTCTCGTCTCGCCGGTTGCGATGAGTTTCAAGTGCATTCCCACGCTGTCGGTGTACGCGAGATATTTGCCGTCGGGCGAGATGGCGCCGCTCTTCACGGCGTTCTCGCTGGAGTTGGTGGTCAGTTGGCGAAGCTTGACCTCCGGTAAAACCGCGGGAGACAGCGGCTCTCGATTGGCGTACCTAAATGCTGCTGTCGTGACGAGCAGTATTAAGACACCCAACGCCGCTGTTGCCGGCCACTTTATGTGTCGAGCCGGCTCAATTTCCCACTTCAGTTTTTCCACATCGGTACGCAGGTCCACTGCGGACGGGTCAATGGGTTCGCGGGTTTCACGCAATGCGGCTGGACCGATCCAGCGATAGCCTCGCCGCGGGAGCGTCTCAATGTATTGTGGTTTTTCCGCCGAGTCGCCAAGAGCCAGCCGAAGCCTGCTGATTGCGGAATTGATGCTATGGTCAAACTCGACCACGGTGTTATCCGGCCAAAGCGAACTGCGGATTTCTTCGCGCAATGCTATTCCGCCCGGCCGCTCCAGAAGCATGGCAAGCACCTGGATGGATTGGTCCGGCAGCCCCGTGCTTCGACCGTCTTTGCGCAACTCCCGAGCTCGCATATCCAGCTCGAATGTACCGAAGCGCATGAGAGCCGGCAGAACTTCGCAGACATGCGGTTCCATATTCAAGTCGACACTCTCTTGAAAATCGAATTTATTCGTGTCGGATCAGGATCTTCCGCGCGCCCCGTGAGCGCGCGACTGGGACTCAAGTGTAGTCGTGAAAGAGTCCTGTTAGAAGTATGTGATATCCACTGCATTGACTGTCTCGGTCCGCGGCATCAGAACTGCTCCCTACAACGCAACCTAAGGCGTGATCGAGCGATAACCCGTGAAATATCAGTGCATCCACCCCGTCCTCGGCGCACTTGGCGCCTTGCTACTCACCGCTTGTGGTGGCGGTAGTGGTGGTCCAACAAACGTCGTGATTAGCCCGAGCGTCATTGCCGATGGCATGACCGGCGTTGCGTACCCGGGCTTCACCTTCAGCGCCAGCGGTGGCTCCGGGATATATACCTGGACTGCAGCCGGCCTACCGCCTGGGCTGACGCTGAGTGCAGCGGGGCAGTTGTCCGGCACGCCCGTCACGGCAGGCGGCTACACCTTGATGGTCACAGCGACCGATTCGTCAAACGCTGAACTTACCAGTTCGACAACCGCCAGCATCAAGATCGACGACTCGCTGATTGTGAACAGCACCTCGCCCGCACCGCCCGCCGGCATGCTCACCTATCCCTACCCCGGCTTTACATTGGCGGCGAGCGGCGGCTCGGCCCCATTTACTTGGAGCATGAAAACCGGGACTTTGCCCGCCGGCCT
>Ga0210409_10004209_pt1 | contig 15651 bp, 8 predicted proteins | sample IncBWH17MmetaG_FD_161649 | JGI IMG/M metagenome (GOLD analysis project Ga0210409, IMG submission 161649) | Forest soil microbial communities from Barre Woods Harvard Forest LTER site, Petersham, Massachusetts, United States - Inc-BW-H-17-M | ecosystem: Environmental > Terrestrial > Soil >...
CGGCATTTTGCTGGTCGGCCTGGTCGCCTATCGGCAGTTGCCCGTCTCGGCTTTGCCTGAAGTTGACTATCCCACCATCCAGGTCGTGACCTTTTATCCGGGCGCCGACTCGGAGGTGATGGCCTCCTCGGTCACGGCTCCTCTCGAGCGCCAGTTTGGGCAGGTCCCAGGCCTCAGTCAAATGACGTCGACGAGCTCATTTGGTAGCTCGCTGATTATTCTGCAATTCAATCTCGATCAGAACATCGACGTCGCGGAACAGGAAGTGCAGGCGGCCATTAACGCCGCCACCACGTACCTGCCGAAAGATCTTCCCAACCCGCCGATCTACAGCAAGGTAAATCCCGCGGACGCGCCCATTCTTACCCTTGCGCTCACCTCCGATACTCTTCCGCTCACGAAAGTCGAGGATCTGGCCGACACAACTCTGGCGCAAAAAGTATCCCAGCTCCCCGGCGTCGGGCTTGTATCGATCAGCGGCGGGCAAAAGCCCGCTGTACGGATTCAGGCGAATCCCACCGCGCTTGCGTCCTACGGCTTGAGTCTGGAGGACCTGCGCACGGTGTTAGGGCAGGCGAACGTCGATCAAGCCAAGGGCGTGCTCGATGGCCCACGGCAGTCCTACACCATCAACGCCAACGATCAGCTGTTCTCGAGTAGTGACTACCGCGACATCATCGTAGCCACGAAAAACGGGGCCCCGGTGCGATTGCGGGACGTGGCCACCATCATTGATGGAGCCGAAAACGCTCACCAGGCAGCGTGGATGAACCTGACGCCGGCCGTGATCGTCAACATCCAACGACAGCCCGGCGCCAACATCATCAGCGTTGCCGACAGGATCAAGGCTCTGCTGCCGCGGCTGCAGGCTTCGCTGCCGTCGTCGGTGAAGTTGACCATTTTGACCGATAGGACGCAAACCATCCGCGCCTCGGTCGACGATGTTCAATTCGAGCTGATGCTCACCATCGGTCTGGTCGTGATGGTGATCTTCCTCTTCCTGCGCAATCTGCCCGCAACCGTGATTCCCAGCGTGGCCGTCCCACTGTCGTTGGTGGGCACATTTGGAGTGATGTACCTGCTCGGCTACAGCTTGAACAATTTGACGCTCATGGCGCTGACGATCTCGACCGGATTCGTGGTCGATGATGCCATCGTCATGATCGAGAACATCGATCGCTATCTGGAAGAGGGTGACTCACCGCTGGATGCCGCGTTGAAAGGCGCGGGACAGATCGGATTCACCATCGTTTCGTTGACCGTCTCACTGATTGCGGTGTTGATCCCGCTTTTATTCATGGGAGATGTAGTCGGCCGGCTCTTCCGGGAATTCGCCGTCACGCTGGCGGTAACGATCCTGGTTTCCGCGGTCGTCTCGCTGACGCTGACTCCGATGATGTGCGCGAAGTTGCTGAAGAATCGCAGCAACGAAAAGCGAAGCCGCTTCTACGAAGCGTCGGAGCGATTCTACGAACGCGTGATCGAGAAATACGGTTCGAGCTTGCAATGGGTGCTGAAGCATCAAACAACCACTCTGCTCGTCACTTTCGCCACACTGGTCTTTACGATCCTGCTTTACATTTTCGTGCCCAAGGGCTTCTTTCCTGTGCAAGACACGGGTGTGATCCTGGGCATTTCCGACGCCCCGCAAACCGTTTCGTTCGACGCGATGGCGCAGCGCCAGCAGGAACTCGCCAAGGTCATTTTGAAGGATCCTGCGGTCGACAGCCTGTCGTCGTTCATTGGCATCGACGGCGTCAACACCACGCCCAACAGCGGGCGCATTCAGATTAACCTCAAGCCTCGCAGTCAAAGAAAAGAGACCGCCTCCGACATCATTCGACGCCTGCAGCCGAAGCTGGCCGATATCACCGGGATCACGCTGTACATGCAACCTGTGCAGGATCTCACCGTTGAAGATCGCGTCAGCCGGACTCAGTTCCAATATTCGCTGGAATCAGCCGATGCCAATGATCTGAACCTGTGGGTGCCCCGGCTGATCGAGAAGCTGAAGGCCCTGCCGCAATTGAACGATATCGCCACGGATCAGCTGACCAATGGCCTCAAAGTTGAGCTGGTGATTGACCGCGATACCGCCGGGCGGCTCGGCATTCTGCCGCAGGCGATCGACGACACTCTCTACGACGCTTACGGACAACGCCAGGTCTCGACGATCTTCACCCAGCTCAACCAGTACCACGTGGTCCTCGAGGCTCAACCCAGTTTTCAGCAAACCCCCGATTCGCTCAAAGACATCTACGTGCACTCTTCGAATGGCACGCAGGTACCGCTGTCTGCCTTCAGCCACTTTGAGCAATCGAATGCTTTGCTGGCCATCAATCACCAGGGCCAGTTCCCGGTTGTCACACTCTCGTTCAACCTCGCTCCCGGAGTGTCGTTGGGCGACGCGACCAAGGCGATCAATCAGGTTGAGCACGACATCAATCTGCCTGCCAGCATCCATACTGCTTTTCAAGGGACAGCAGCCGCCTTCCAGAACTCGCTCTCCTCGGAGCCTTATCTGATTCTGGCGGCGTTGATAACGGTGTATATCGTGCTCGGTGTGCTGTACGAAAGCTACATCCACCCGATCACCATTTTGTCGACGCTTCCGTCGGCCGGCGTTGGAGCGATTCTTGCCCTGCTGCTGACGCACAACGATTTCACCGTGATCGCCTTGATCGGCGTAATCCTCCTGATCGGTATTGTGAAGAAGAACGCCATCATGATGATTGACTTCGCGCTCGAAGCGGAGCGTCAGGAGGGCAAGCCTCCGGAGCAGGCCATCTATCAGGCATGTTTACTGCGTTTCCGGCCAATCATGATGACGACGATGGCCGCTCTACTTGGTGGCCTGCCTTTGGCTCTGACCTCCGGAACAGGTTCGGAGTTGCGCAATCCGCTTGGAATCACCATCGTTGGCGGATTGTTGCTCAGCCAGTTGCTCACGCTCTATACGACGCCGGTTGTTTACCTCGCGTTTGATCGCCTGGGTAAACGCTTTGAGCGCTTCCGGGTTGGAAATCGTATCGAGGAGCCAGTGGTCGCGGAGTAGGCCATGAACATTTCGGCTCCTTTTATCCGGCGACCGATCGGCACGACGCTCTTAACGGTTGCTCTGCTGCTCTCGGGCATTCTGGCGTTTCAATTTCTGCCCGTAGCTCCTCTTCCACAAGTGGAGTTTCCCGTCATTTCGGTTTCGGCGGGACTCCCGGGCGCCAGCCCTGAGACGATGGCCTCGTCCGTAGCGACCCCTTTGGAGCGGCAGTTCGGTCGGATCTCGGGCGTGAACCAGATGACCTCCTCCAGTCAGCTTGGTTCGACCAACATCGTGCTGCAGTTCGATCTGAACCGCAACATCGATGCGGCGGCCCGCGATGTTCAAGCTGCCATCAACGCGGCGCGCGGGCAATTGCCCGCAAATTTACCGAGTAATCCCAACTATCGAAAAGTCAATCCAGCGGACGCTCCGATTTTGATCATGTCGATGACCTCGGACACCGTCCGTCTGCCCGACATCTACGATGCAGCAAACTCGATCCTTGCCCAGAAACTCGCTCAGGTAGCGGGCGTGGGACAGGTCATCGTGGGTGGTGGCGCGAATCCGGCAGTTCGCGCTGAATTGAATCCGATGCTGCTCAACAAGCTCGGCGTGAGCACGCAACAGGTAGCGACCGCGCTGTCGAGCGCCAACGCGAACAAGCCCAAGGGTCAGGTTGCCGGACCAACAGACGCCTGGACGGTTGACGCGAATGACCAGCTTTTGAAGGCGGATGAGTATCGACCTCTAATCGTTTCCTCCAACCAGAATGGGGTCGTGCGGTTGGGGGATGTTGCCGACGTCCAGGACTCGGTTGAGGATCTGCGGAATGCGGGGATCGCGGGTATCGCCAATGGGTCGCCAAACGCAACGGCCAAGCGCGCGGTGTTGCTGATCATTTTTCGCCAACCGGGCGCGAACATCATTTCCACCGTTGACAACATTCGCACACTCCTGCCGCAGCTGAGATCTTCCATTTCGCCAGCCATCAATGTGGATGTGGTCATGGATCGAACGCTCACGGTGCGAGCCTCGGTCCGCGACATCGAAATCACGCTGATGATTTCGGTGGTCCTTGTCGTTCTGGTGGTGTTCATCTTTCTACGGAACTTCCGGTCCACGCTCATTCCCAGCATCGCGGTTCCGCTCTCGTTGATCGGAACTTTCGGCGTGATGTACCTGCTCGGCTACAGCCTCGACAATCTTTCCCTGATGGCCCTCGCCATTTCCACCGGATTCGTCGTTGATGACGCCATTGTTGTCCTTGAAAACATCAATCGTCACCTGGAGGAAGGTGTCCCCGCGGTTCGCGCCGCGTTCCAGGGAGCCCGTGAAATCGGCTTCACCGTGCTCTCCATGAGCGTTTCGCTGGTCGCGGTCTTCATTCCGATTCTGTTGATGGGGGGAATTGTTGGAAGGCTGTTCCGCGAATTCGCTGTGACCCTGAGCGCTGCCATCGGAGTCTCTCTGGTAGTGTCGCTCACGACCACGCCCATGATGTGCGCGAAACTACTGCAACCCATCAATGGCGAGAAGCATGGCCGCCTCTATCGCTGGAGCGAAAATGCGTTCGACCGCCTACTCAAAGGCTATTCCGGCGGACTGCGTTGGGTTCTTCGCCATCAGATGCTGATGTTGCTGCTGACGATTGGTACCGGCTGCCTGAGTGTCTACCTCTATATCATCGTGCCCAAGGGCTTCTTTCCGCAGCAAGATACTGGGCGTCTTTCGGGCTCCATACAGGCCGAACAGGATATTTCCTTCCAGGCGATCCGCGAAAAGATGAACAGTTATGTCGACATCATCATGACGGATCCTGCCGTCGACACGGTGACTGCGTTCGTAGGCGGAGGAGGCACTGCGAATACGGGCCGCATGTTCATCATGTTGAAGCCGCTCGACGTGCGAAAAATCAGCGCCGACAAAGTCATCGGCCGCTTGCGTGGAAAGTTGGCTCATGTTGCCGGAGCCACACTTTACCTGCAGTCCGCGCAGGATCTGCAAATCGGAGGCCGGCTCGGCGCGGCCCAATACCAGTACACATTGCAATCAGAGAACCTGGATGACCTGACGCAGTGGGCGCCGAAGGTGCTCGCCAAACTTCGCAAGCTTCCTCAGTTGAAAGACGTAAATACCGATCAGCAAAATCGGGGCCTCGAAGCACGCCTGGTCATTGACCGCGACACGGCGGCACGATTAGGAATCCAGCCTGCCGCGATTGATGCTGCCCTGTACCAGGCCTTCGGACAAAGCCAGGTTTCCACGATTTATGAGCAACTGAACCAGTACCACGTGGTGATGGAAGTCGATCCGAAATACCAGCAATCCCCCGACGCATTACAGGCAATCTATGTTCCCTCAAAAAACGGCGTGCAGGTGCCGCTTTCGACCTTTACTCACTACGAGCCCTCCAACACTCCGCTCGCTGTGAATCACCAGGGGCAGTTTCCATCGGCGACTTTCTCGTTCAATTTGACCGAGGGTGTTTCGCTCGGCGAGGCCACCCAGGTCATCCAACGCTCCAATCACGAAATCAATTTGCCGACGAGTATCCATTCGAGTTTTCAGGGAACCGCTGCCGCCTTCCAGGATTCTCTCGCCAACGAACCGATCCTGATTCTGGCGGCTCTTCTCACCGTTTACATCGTGCTGGGAATTCTCTACGAGAGTTACATCCATCCCATCACGATTCTTTCCACCTTGCCTTCCGCCGGCGTCGGCGCCCTGCTGGCCTTGTTATTGACTCACAACGACCTCAATGTCATCGGTCTCATTGGGGTTCTGCTTCTCATCGGCATCGTCAAAAAGAACGCGATCATGATGATTGACTTTGCGCTGGAGACCGAACGCGCCGGAGGCAAAACTCCCGAAGAGGCGATCTATCAAGCTTGCGTTCTTCGTTTCCGCCCCATCATGATGACCACGATGGCCGCGTTGTTAGCCGGCCTTCCGCTTGCGCTGGGGCAGGGAACAGGCTCGGAGTTGCACCGTCCGCTGGGAATCACCATCGTCGGAGGCTTGATTGTGAGTCAGATGCTGACCTTGTTCACCACTCCGGTGATCTACCTCTACCTGGATCGCCTGCAGTTGCGCATCAAGGGAAGCGTTCGGATTCGAACAAAGAACGGACTCGTGCAGCCGACCTAGAGCGAGGGATACGAGACCTGAGCAGTGACATCGCGAGCGGTTCGCGCGCGAACCACTATCGCCAGTTCATCATCATGATCGCAAATAAGACAGGCAGGTAGACGATCGTCGCTTGCAACAACTGCCGGGCCCTCAGTTTGGAGGGGCCGCTCGCGATCGGGCGCTTAAGAAGGGCGAGTCGTAAGCCAACACAAAAAAGCAGAGTCCCCAGTACCACCGCGCTCCCCAGATAGGCTCTGCCCGCCATTCCCACGAGTGTCGGAAGCACACTCACTGGAATCAAAATCAGGGAGTACGCCAGGATGCGAATCGCCGTCGCGCGTCCCGAGGGCTCGACCACCGGCAGCATCTGGATTCCGCCCTCCGCGTAGTCCTCCCGGTAGAGCCATGCGATCGAAAAGAAGTGCGGAAATTGCCACAGAAACAGGATGGCAAACAATACCAGAGCACCAGTCTTCAACTGACCGGAAGCGGCCGTCCATCCAAGCACTCCAGGCATTGCACCGGGAAAGGCTCCTACAAAAGTGCACCACGGTGAGACCCGCTTGAGGGGGGTGTACGCAGCCAGATAAGTCACCGACGTGAGAAACGTTAACAGGCCGGTCAGAACGTTCGTGAACAAGGCCAGATAGAGCGATCCACCGACAGCCAAAGCTAACCCTACCGCTGTCCCGTGGAGCATCGTCATTCGGCCGGCTGGCAGCGGACGCGAGGCTGTCCGGCGCATTTTTCCGTCCGCCTCCCGCTCGATTACCTCATTGAGCGCTGCGGTGCCACTCGAGACCAAACCGATGCCGAGCAAGGCGTGGACCAGATCCAGGCTCAGGACGGGGAACCCAGCTTGCCGAGACGCAAAGAAGTAACCGCACCACGCCGTCATGACGATGAGGCTGGTGACTCTCAGTTTGATGAGTTCAGAGTAGTCACGGAAGGTTGCGGCAACACGGCCGCTCGGAATTACAACTGATTGGGACACGGCACCCATTTCTCTCAGGCTCCGATTCTCATTACGGCGTACCCACCGAAAGGGCCATTCTTCCCGACGACCCCACAGCGTAAGATTCGAAATGCAAAGGCGTTACCAGTTTGTCCAAAAACAACCCGATCAAGGGTGGCTACCTTCGCTGCGTGGGATTGGCGCGTGCGCTAAGCACGCCTCTCCGAATGGCGGTTGGTGACACCAACGAATCCAACCCCGACACGAAGACTGCATAGGTAACTCTTCTTGTGATTCGATGTCAACAACAAAGCACGCACGTGGAGCGCCGTATTGATAAGACTTTTACGAAGAATTTGCAAGCAGCCATTATTTTTACGAAAACTTTGCAATTTATCGTGGGGCGATGTAGTATTCCGGCCATTTGAGGGGTCATGAGCAAAAGTTTTAACTCTGTGTCGGAATTTCTTGACAGCAGTTCGCCCAAACTCGAACTATGAATAGGTCATGGTGTGGGATCTGGGGTTCTTCCGATTCTTCTATCCAAGCTATCAGTCTTAGTGCAGCTCAAAAAGCCGAGTGGTCCCAAACAGGAGCTCGTTATGCGACTTTGTGATGCCCGAGAGGTGCGCAACAGAACTGCAAGTGGTGGTCTGGTAAGTGTCCGCTCATTCTTGGTGGTAGCGCTCTTCCTGTCGTTTTTTGTGACCAGTAGCAGCCAACCGAGTCAAGCGATACCGGCGTTTGCGCGGAAGTATGGATTGCCCTGTTCGGCCTGTCATATTGGCTGGCCGATACTGAACGTCTTTGGGCAGCAGTTCCGCGATAACGGCTACCAACTCGGTAACGATCGTGACTCGCCGATCTATCAGAACCCGGCCTATTGGCCAATCACCTTCCGCGTAACACCCAACTGGCACGTCGAAACCCAGAATAAGGTTCTGGTCGATCAGACCGGCGCCGAGCAGACGGTGACCACCACCGGCTTCGACCTGTCCGGCCTGGACATCTGGACGGCGGGCACGCTCTACAAGAACATCTCGTTCTCAGTGCTTCCCTCGATGGCGGAGGGCGACACCTTCCACTTCGAAAATGCCTGGGTACGTTTCGATAACCTGTTCAAGACGCCGTGGATGAACCTGAAGTTCGGCAAGTTCGAACTGGACATTCTGCTCTCGGAGAAGCGGTTTCTGACCCTGTCGAACGTAGGTGGACTCTGGTACAACTACCAGTTTTTGCCGCCGGGCGATATCAACGGCTTCGGCGGAATCGGCGACAACCAGCTGGGCGTGGAGCTGTCGGGTCACTCGAAGAACAGCTATGCGCGTTATTCGATCGCACTGCTGAGCAGTGTGGACGGCAATCCCGGCTTGACTTCGGGCGGGCAGGCAGGGACGGCGCGCACCTACGACGTGTTCGCCAACGTGAACGAAGGCTTCCAGGTCAAGGGACTGGGCGTGCAGCGGGTGGGATTGTTCGGCTACTTCGGGCAGTCGCCGACTTTCTTCCTGACGCAGACCGTCGGTGGCGTGACTACGCCGCTGGAAGCGCAGGGCAACAAGAGCTTCTCGCGCGTAGGAGCGTACGGGTGGTGGTTCATCAAGAACCTGGACATCGAGACGCTGTACATGCACGGGCAAGACAATGCATTTTTGGGGAATGGGATAGCGGCGAATGATCCAGCAGGTCTGCCGCCGGGAGCGGCGGGGCCGACGTGGAACGGCGGCTTCGTCGAGGCGCATTACACGGTGAACCCGCAGTTCATCCTGACCGGACGCTACGAGTTGGTGCACATGTCGCGTCAGGCCAACGCGGCGTTGCAGGCGACGCCGAACCTGGGCAACGTGGATTCGTTCACGGTCGGCTACCGCTGGTACCCGATCATGTTCAGCCGCGCCGGACTGGCATTTCATAACGAGTACGCGCAGGCGAAAACCGGCAACACGTCGCTGCTGACCGGTTCGGATCAGACCAGCCGCAGCGTCATGATCGGTTTCGACTTCGATTACTAAAACGAAAGAAAGTAGCTTGGGCCAAGTTGCAATGGTTGGAAATCTAAAATTCTCTTCGAAGGGAACCCCGAGGCTCTTGTTTGCAGCCTCGGGCGTTCTGTTCACTTTCCTTGTGCTTTTTTTCGCGCCTCTGTTTGCCCGGGAGAAAGCGGCTCCGAGTTTCACCATCGACGTAGACAAGCCTTACGCACAAGTCGTCACTACCGTTGAAGACGTGGCTCGCGGAGGCATCATCCGCGGAACGTTCGAATATGCCGGCGACGAGCAACTGGACGGCGCCAAGTTCACCGAAACCTCCCGCTTGTTTCCCACGTGGACCGCGGGAGGGAAGGTCTTTTTCAAATATCGGGACAAAACGCTGGCACCGAAGCACTTCGTCGAAAGCAACGATGTCGGTACGGTTGTGGTCCGCTATGTGGTTCAGGAAATCGGACCAACCTCGACACGCCTCACGATCGATGCTCTCTTCGTCGAAAACGGTGGACATCACGGCCATCCCTCCGATGGGTACGTTGAAACCTGTGAGTTCGCAGAGATTGGCAAGCGCTTAAAAGAGTTCGATCAGCAAGAAACCTTGCGAGCCTCCGGTCACGAGTTTTCGCCCGGGCAGGAAAGCTCCTCCCGCGGAGATGAGGCGACCGCCGAGGTCAGCGGAATGGCCAAAGCTGGCGATCTGCAGCGAACCATTGCCGATCAGCAGGCGCAACTCGCTGCCGAAACGGCCTCCCTCCAGCAGTTAGAGGCGCAGTCGAGAAAAGCGCGAACAGCCGAGTTTGTCCGCATCAGCGTTGAACGAGCGGAACTGAAAACTTTGCCCTACGCGCATGCACGCTCCGTCGAGGCTCTCAAGCAGGGACAAGAAGTGACCGTCCTTGCAAAGACCACTTACTGGTACCGGGTACGCGCCGAAGATGGTCAAGAAGGTTGGATATCGCATGCTTCGGTGGAGAGTCATCCATGAAGATGATTACACGACCAGCAGCATGGATGGTTCGAAGCGCATTGGTGCTCATGCTCTTGACGCCGATCCTCTGGTGTCAGGCTGAGAATGCCGTTCCCGTGGAGCGGACGTTTGCGTATCCACCGGACATCGTCAAGTCCGCATTGGCGCGTGTCTCAGGCTCTGGTGGCAAGTTGCCGATGGTCGACGGATTTGTGCTGGCGGCGGTCCCTGAGATGGACCGCTACGAGCGCCCCTACTACCAATATCGCGTGCAGCTAATGCCGGGTGAGGGCAACAAGTCGATCGTCAAAGTTGAGGCGCGGATTTCTGCCTGGTACGCCGATTCAGATCCCGCGCACGCGCAGTATCGTTCTCTGCCATCGAATGGTCGTTTGGAGAATGACTTTCTCGATCGCTTGCAGGAAGCCTTAACGCCCGGTTCCTCCAAGGCTGGCGGAACGGCGCCCAAGTCGATTCCAGCAACGGTCCTTCCCGGCAGCAACTTGGCTCATCCGGGTTCCGTCTCGTCACCGGAATCGAAGCCGTCTGTTCCGGCTGTTAAGCCGCAGGGTATGCCCAGCACTCCGCAAGAACAACTAGACGCGGTGCTGGCGCAAAGACAGGAAGTGCGAGAAAAGACCGCTGCGGCGAAGGCCCAACTCGACGCGCTCAAGGCCGCTGAGCAGAATGCCGGTGAGGTCGCGAAACTTGCCTCGGTGAAACATTCGGGGGTTGGCGTCATGTCCCGGCAAAATTTCGGCGGCCCTGTCTTGTTTCGCGCCCAGGCCGAAGACGAATTCGAGGTGCAATCTCTCGATTCCAGTTGGGCGCAAGTCCGTTTAGCTGATGGGACTACCGGCTATATCCAGGCTGACGAACTCACCCTTCCTGCGGGAATGCTCCCGAAAACATCGACGGGGACGCAAGTCGCCGCATCCCAATCGGCCAAGCCGACCGATCCCGAGCTGGATTTCTGGGTGTCCCGTGAAGATGTGAATACCTTCAGCGGCGACTGGGCCCGTCTCAAGGGCAAGAAGGTCTTGTTCGTCTACGCGCAGCCTCGTGGCTTGCTTTCTGACATGGCAGGGGACGATGCCAAGCTGGCCTACGCAAAACGGGTGTTCATGAGCCGGTTCAAGTCTGTGAATCCTGCGGCGACGGCTGTGGAGGGCGTCGTTGTGGTGTTCATGGGGAATCGTGGCGGCGTTGCTGCTGCAACCTTGGCCGACATTCAGCAGTGGGTGGAAGGCGGCTTGGGCGACGAGGCTTTCGTCAACCGCTGCTCGCTCGATCCGCTGGCTGAGTTCAAACGCATTCATATGAAATGAAGTTCGTTGTCAAACAGGCAGGGAGTAGACACGTCAAAAAAACTGTAAAGTTTTTGTAAAAAAGTGTTTGCAATTCATTACGGCCAGCGATAGTATCCCCACCGTTTGTGGGGATATTACCGCCAGAAACTTCGAGGAGTCGTGAACTCGAGTGGCCGTGAAACGGGCCTGAGATACCGAAGGCGCACGGTGAAGTTGCGACTTCGCTTCGCGCACAGCGGGTAATACGCAGGGATTCATTGCCTTGCTTCTCAACTCACTCGAAGGGTGGACCCTTATGAACGTATTCTCAAATCGGTTGTTCCTGAATGTCCTTCTTGCGGCGAGCATCGCGGTGCCTTCGTTGGCACAGGAAGCTCATGTAGGAGATCTGACCGGAAACGCGGCCAATGGGAAGAAGCTCTATCGCCGATACTGTATCGGCTGTCACGGTCCACTTGGCGATGGGAACGGTGAGAACGCGGCTTGGATCGATCCCAAGCCCAGAGATTTCACGGCCGCGACCTTCAAATGTCGTTCGACGCCAACCGGAACGCTTCCCACGGACCAGGACCTGTACAACTCGATAGGGCGCGGCTTCTACAACTCGAACATGCCTCACTGGGATGCCCTGCCCGATCAGAATCGGATCGATCTGGTCGCTTACATCAAGACGTTCTCGCCGCGCTGGAAAACAGAAAAAGCCGGCGATCCGATCTCCATCCCCCCCGAGCCGGCTGTCACCATGCAGAGCATTACGCACGGCGCGGAGCTGTTCCAGAAGATGGAGTGTTGGAAGTGTCATGGCCAGCAGGGACGTGGCGATGGCCCCTCGGCGGCAACTCTCACTGACAGTAAAGACAATCCCATCCGGCCCTATAACTTCGCCGCCGGGGGAGATGACTCTCGTTTCAAGTGCGGGGCGACCAATCAGGATGTCTACCGCATTTTCATCACGGGCGTGGATGGAACTCCAATGCCGTCTTTCGCCGATGTGATTCAACCGAACGATGCATGGGATCTGGTTCACTTCTTGCGCACACTTCAAACCAGTCGACACAGCAAAGAGAATGACGTGCTGAAGGCAGCCGGGGGAAAGATTCCAGTCAAAGCCGCAGACGCTCCCTCGGGTTCGGGCGGCCAGTAGTCATTTCAGGAAAGCTTAGGAGGGAGTCAATCGGATGCGTACGAAGCAGCTGTTCCTAGTAGCAAGCGCGCTCATGGTTTCTCCGGCATTGTTGTTCGGTGCGGGCACGATCAGCGGCAAGGTCACCTACACCGGAACACCAGCCAAGCAGAAAACCATCGACATGTCGAAGGAACCCACCTGCGCCAAGCAACACACCACTCCTGTAACTACCGAGACGGTTGTTGCCGGACCCAACAATGTTTTGGAAAATGTTGTTGTGTACATTTCGGCGGGGGCAGATGACGCCAGCGCCCCCAGCCAGGCTGTTACCTTTACACAAAAGGGTTGCCAGTACATCCCGCACGTTCTCGCAATGCACATCGGCCAGGAACTGAAGGTCGTCAATGACGACCAAACTTCGCACAACATTCATCCCCTGGCGAAAGTAAACCGCGAATGGAACAAATCCCAACCCCCCGGAACCCCTCCTCTCAGCGAAAAATTCGATAAGGAAGAATTCATTCCGGTGAAGTGCAATGTCCATCCCTGGATGCATGGCTACTTCGCGGTCCTCAAGACGACGCACTATTCGATCTCGGGAGAGAACGGCGGTTTCAGTCTGCCTAATCTTCCACCCGGCAAATACACGGTCACGGCCTGGCAAGAAGACTACGGCACCCAGACCCAGGATGTGACGCTTACCGGGAACGAAACGAAAACGGTCGACTTCTCCTTCAAGGCGAAGCCTTACTGATTCCACGCAGACGGCCGGAAACCCTCCGGCCGTCCTTTCCCCCAAATCCGGTCTGATCCGGAAAAATGCGAGGCAGAATGGGCAAGCTATTCGCAGTGATCGTGATAGTGATTGCGTTGGCATCCGCGATTCCGATCATCACGCACCATTGGTTCTGGTCGGATATTTCTTTCGCGCCTCCCGAAGACATCTCCACTCATGGGCACGCGATCGATGAGCAGTTGTCCGACACCATGATTGAGGCGGGCCTCTCATTTCTCGCCGCCCAGATTCTTTTGGGGCTCTTCGTTTGGAAGTTCGCCGACCGCAAGCCTGACGCCGAGATAAAAACATTCCCGGGCGGCGCCCGAGTGATGGTGATTGCGGCGCTGGTGCTGGTTGGCACCGAAATTCTGGCGTTGGGGGTCCTCGGACAAAAGGCATGGGCGAACGTTTACTTCAGACCTGCGGCTCCTGACGCTCTACAGGTCCAGGCCCAGGCCGGCCAGTTTGCCTTCTATTTCCGTTATGCGGGAGCTGATGGAAAATTCGGAACTCCCCATCCCGACAAAATCGACGAGGGCAACTCAAATTTCTTTGGACTCGACCCTGCCAACGACGTCGACTCCAGAGATGACATCGTTACGGGCGAGCTGGCCATTCCCGTCGACCGCGAAGTTCATCTCATGATGCATTCCAAGGATGTGGGGCACTCCTTCTATGTCCGCGAACTAAGAATTCAACAGGACTTTGTACCCGGCCTGGATCTTTCAGTTCATTTCACGGCCACCAAGGTTGGCAAGTACGAAATCGTCTGCACCCAGCTGTGTGGTCTGGGTCATTACAACATGAAGGCCTATTTGAATGTTCTGTCCCAGGCGGACTTCGACAGCTGGATGAAACAGAAAGCTTCCGAACAGTAGGAGCAGGGCGACCGCTGCTCCGCAGAGTCGAGCGGCGAGTGCTAACTTCCCACGGGGTGAGCAAATGTCAGATGCATCGGTCTCCGCAGTACAGCATCACGCGCCACCAAGCAGCTTTATTCGCAAGCACGTTTTCAGCCTCGACCATAAAGTCATCGGCAAGCAGTACTACGCTTTGGCTCTGCTCGCCGTCGTTATGGGGATGGTGCTCTCGTGGCTGATGCGCATCCACCTGGTGTGGCCCAACGCCCCCATCCCGGGTCTTCAGTTGCTTTCGAAAACAGGAGCCCCGGGCGGCGTGATGACGCCTGAGTATTACCTTTCGCTCCTGACCATGCACGGAACGCTGATGGTCTTTTTCGTGCTGACCAACGCGCCGTTTGCAGCGTTCGGGAATTACTTCCTGCCCATCCAGATTGGCGCGGAAGACATGGCTTTTCCGCGCTTCAACATGATGTCGTTCTGGATGACCTTCGTTGCGTTCTGCATTTTGGTTGCGGCATTCTTCGTGCCGGATGGTCCGCCCATCTCGGGATGGACCGCCTATGCCACCCTCAGTGCGGTTGGCTCTGACGCGGGACCCGGAGAGGGAATGGGCCAGACCCTTTGGGCGCTTGCGATCTTCGTCTTCTGTATCGCGTCGCTCCTGGGCTCGTTAAACTTCATCGCGACTACGCTCGATCTGCGCACCAAGGGAATGACTCTTGCGCGCATGCCGATTTGCACTTGGGCCTGGTTCATCACCTCCTGCATCGCGTTGCTTGCCTTCGCGGTGTTGCTGCCCGCCTGCCTGTTGTTGACTCTCGATCGCGTTGCCGGCACAAGCTTCTTCATTCCGGGAGGCCTCGTCATCAGCGATCACTTGCAACCTCACTCGGGCGGATCCCCGCTCCTGTGGCAGCATTTGTTCTGGTTCTTCGGTCATCCCGAAGTCTATATCGCGATTCTGCCCGCGATGGGAATCGTCTCCCACATTCTCATCAACAGCATGCGGCGTCCGCTGCTCAGCCACAAGGTCATCATCTATTGCATGATGGGCATCGGCTTCCTCAGCTACATGGTCTGGGGCCACCACATGTTCGTTAGCGGCATGAATCCGTTCTCATCGCTGGTATTTTCCTTCCCCACGCTCGTCATCACGATTCCCGCCACGATCATGACGCTGATCTGGCTGGGTAGTCTCTATGGTTCGAAACTGCGAATTACCGCGGCTTCGCTCTTCGCTCTCGGATTTCTGTCGATGTTCGTCAGCGGTGGTGTGAGCGGCTTCTTCCTGGCGCAGCCGTCGATCGACATTTACCTGCACGCGACTTACTTCGTAGTCGGCCACTTCCACATGGTGATGGGAGTCGCTGCGATCTTCGGTATCTTTGCAGGCACCTATTTCTGGTTCCCGAAGATGACCGGCCACATGATGAATGAGTCTTTAGGCAAGCTGCATTTCTGGCTTACCTTTATTGGAACGTATTGCATCTTCATG
>Ga0210409_10004210_pt1 | contig 15650 bp, 15 predicted proteins | sample IncBWH17MmetaG_FD_161649 | JGI IMG/M metagenome (GOLD analysis project Ga0210409, IMG submission 161649) | Forest soil microbial communities from Barre Woods Harvard Forest LTER site, Petersham, Massachusetts, United States - Inc-BW-H-17-M | ecosystem: Environmental > Terrestrial > Soil >...
GGCTTGGAGATGCCTGACCGCAGGCGACGCGGCCGCGGCCACGGAGAGCTTCCGCCGGCTGCTCGCGCAGCGGCCGGGCCTCGTGCCCGCGGAAACGGGACTGGGCTACGCGCGGCTCAGGGCCGGCCGCTTCGCGGAGGCCGGTACGCTCTTCGACTCCGTCCTCGCGCGCGCCCCGGACTATCTACCCGCCCTCCTGGGGGCGGGGTCGGCCGCGTCCCGGCGGGGCGAAGCCCTGGCCGCCCTCGGCTTCTACCGCCGGGCGCAGGCGGTGGCCCCCCAGGATCCCGTGGCCCGCCGGAGGCTGGCCGAGGTGAAGCTGCAGGTCACGGAGCGGCGGGTGGCGGAGGCCCACGCCGCGCTTCAAGCCGGGGACTCTGATCGGGCCACCGAGATGTACCGCCTGGCCCTGGAGGCCGCTCCCGAGGTGGGAGGGCTGCGTCTGGAGTTGGCCAACCTGCTCGTTTCCCGGGGCGAGGCCGCCGCCGCCGCCGCCGTGCTGGAGGCGGATCCGGAGGCGGACCGCCAAGTGCTCATCCGTCTGGGCGAGGTTCTGATCGGCCTCGGCGAATACCCGAGGGCCCTCGAGGCCTACCGGCGCCTGCTCGCCCGAGACCCCCGGGACCCGGAGGCGCTCCGCCGCTCCCGGGAGGCGCGCGAGGCCCTGGAGCTCCTCCAGATGCCGGAGGAGTACCGGCTCATCGCCGCCGCCCCCCACATCACCCGCGCCGACCTGGCGGCCCTGGTGTCCGTGAAGGTGACCGCGCTTGCCCGGATCACGAACCGCGAGCCGAAAGTCGCCGTCGACATCTCGGGCTCCTGGGCCCGCGAGCACATCGTCACCGTCCTCGCCCTGGACATCATGGACGTCTACCCCAACCACACCTTCCAGCCGGGGGCGACCGTGCGGCGGGGCGACCTCGCCCGCGCCCTGGGCCGCACCCTCGACCTCCTCCACTACCCCCGCTCCCCGTCCCCCGCCCTGACCGACATGCCCCCCAGCAACCTGTTCTTCGACGACGCGGTGAGGGCGGTGGGAGCGGGGCTCCTCGAGCTGAGCCCCACCGGGGCCTTCGAGCCCTGGCGCCCGGTCTCCGGCCGCGAGGCGCTGGACGTGCTGGAAGCCCTGGTCCGCCTGGTCGGGCCCTGACCCCTCGGGGACGGTCCCCGGGGGCCGCCGGGTAACGCCCGCCCGGGAATGCTGATACCATCCGCCTCGGAGGCACTCCTATGGACGAGCGTGAGCTCCTGCGCACCGTCCCCCTCTTCTCGGAACTGAGCGACACGGACATCGCCAGCCTCGGGCGCCTGGCCACGCGCCGAAAGTTTCCCAAGGACACGGTGGTCTTCTTCGAGAACGAGGAGGGAGACTTCTTCTTCATGATCCTGGAGGGGAGGATCAAGGTCACGATCCTGGGGGACGACGGCCGGGAGATCATCCTCTCCGTGCTCGGCCCCGGCGACTTTTTCGGCGAGATGGCGCTCCTCGACAACGAGCCGCGGTCGGCCACCGCCATTGCGGTGGAGGAGAGCGAGCTGCTGTCCCTCCACCGCACGGACTTCCAGAGCGTGCTCTCCGACAACCGCGCCATCACGACCGCCCTCATCCGCGTCCTCACCGCCCGGCTCCGGCACGCGAACCACCAGATCTCCACCCTCGCCCTTCTCGACGTCTACGGGCGAGTGGCGCGGGTCATCCTGGACATGGCCCGGGAGGAGGGGCGACGGCTCAAGGACGGACGGATTGCCTTCCGGCGGGCCACCCATCAGGAGATCGCGAACCGCATTGGAACCACGAGGGAGACCGTGACCCGCATGCTGAAGGACCTGGAGCGCCAGGCCTTGATCCGGGTGGAGGGCCGGGAGATCGTGCTCCAGCCGGGGTTCGAGAAGGTCTTCGACTAGCCCGGCCGGGCCGCCCTCCCCTCCGCACAGGACACCCCCCTCCTTGGTCAATCCCGGCTGTCTGCTCAGGGCGTCCGCCCCGGCGTGGCGTCCCGATGCCAGGCCAAGCTGGCGCTGCGGGCGGGAGGAGGCTAGTCGAGCCCGCCTCTTCCCGCGGCCCGCGTGCGGGCCTTGGGGGCCTCCAGCCGGAGCAGGCCGTCGCGGAAGGTGGCCGTCACCCGGGCCGGGTCCACCTCCTCTCCCAGCTGGAACGCACGGGAGAAGGATCCGTAGCTGCGCTCCATCCGGTGGAAGGACTCGGGCCGGGTGCCCCCCGCCCGTCGCTCGCCCTTCACGGCCACGGTGTCGCCGTCGATCTGGATCTCGATGTCGTCCTGCCCCATCCCGGGCAGCTCGATCTCCACCACGAAGGCCCCCTCCGTCTCGTACACGTCGGCGAGAGGGACCCAGCATCCGGAGAGCGTGAACGAGTCCTCCATGCGCCCCCGGTCCAGGGAGGCCTCGAACAGGCGGTTCATGCGCTCCTGGAGGTTCAGGAGGTCTTGGAGGGGGTCGGACCGGTGGAGGGGCACGCCCCCAAGTGTACGGCGGTCCGGGGGAGCGGGCAACGGCCTCACCCGCCCAGGCGCTTCTTCAGCTCTGCCAGGAGGGCCAGGGCCTGGAGGGGGGTCAGGACGTCGGGGTCTGCCCGGCGGAGCTCGTGGAGGACCGACTCATCCTGCCCCGAGAAGAGGGCGAGCTGGCGCCCCGGCGCGGCCACACCCCCTTCCGCGTGGGCGAGCCGGGGCCGGCCCTCGCGGTCGAATTCGGTCCGCTCCAGGTTGGCCAGGATTTCCTGGGCCCGCACCACCACGGGGGCGGGGAGGCCGGCCAGCCTCGCCACATGGATCCCGAAGGAGCGGTCGGAGCCCCCGGCCTCGATCTTGCGAAGGAAGATCACGGTGTCGCGCCACTCGCGGGCGGAGACGTGGAGGTTGCCCACCCCGGGCCGGTCCGCGGCCAGGTCGGTCAGCTCGTGGTAATGGGTCGCGAAGAGGGTCTTGGCCCTTGCCTTCTCCGCGATGTGCTCGGCCACCGCCCAGGCGATGGAGAGGCCATCGAAGGTGGCCGTGCCCCGGCCAATCTCGTCGAGCAGGATCAGGCTCTGGGGAGTGGCGTGCCGGAGGATGTGGGCCGTCTCCTGCATTTCCACCATGAAGGTGGACTGGCCGCGCAGGATCTGGTCGGTGGCCCCCACGCGCGTGAAGATGCGGTCCAGCACCCCCACCTTGGCCTCGCGGGCGGGGACGAAGCTGCCCATCTGGGCCATGAGGGCGATGAGGGCGGTCTGGCGCAGGAAGGTGGATTTGCCCCCCATGTTGGGGCCGGTGAGGATGAAGAGGCGGGGGCTGCCCTCCCCCAGGACGAGGTCGTTGGCCACGAACGGCTCGGGGAGGACTCGCTCCATCACCGGGTGGCGGCCCTCCGCGTAGGCCAGCTCATCCCCCCGCGAGACCCGTGGCTTCACGTAGTCGTACCGGCAGGCCGCCTCCGCGAGCGCGGCCAGGACGTCCAATCCGGCCGCCGCCCGCGACGTCGACTGGAGGTCGCGCCCGGCCGCCGCCACCCGGCCGCGCAGGGCCTCGAAGATCTGCCCTTCCCGCTCCCGGATCCTCTCGTCCGCGCGCAGGACCTTGTCCTCGTATTCCTTCAGCTCCGGGGTGACAAAGCGCTCGCCGCCGGCGATGGTTTGCTTGCGTATGTAGTCGGAGGGCACCAGGCCGAGGTTGGGCTTGCTGACCTCGAGGTAGTAGCCGAAGACACGGTTGAAGCGCACCTTCAGGGAACCGATCCCGGTCCGGATCCGCTCCCGCTCCTCGATTCCGGCGATGGTGGTGCGCCCCCCGCGGCTGATCCCGCGCAGCGCATCCAGCTCGGGGTCCACCCCGTCGCGCACCACGCCTCCATCCGCGAGCGAGGCCGGGGGAGCGTCCACGATCGTGCCCTCGATGTCGGCCGCGACCTCCAGGGGAGGGTCAACCTCCTTGGCCAGGCCGCGCGAGAGCGGGGCCTGGCATTCCGCCAGGGCCTGCTGGGCGGCGGGCAGGGCGCGCAGGGATGCGGCCAGGGCGACGAGATCGCGCGGCCCGGCCGTGCCGAGGGCGACCCGGCCGAGGATGCGGTCCAGGTCCTGGACCCCGGAAAGGGCCTCGCGCAGCCGGCCGCGCTCCAGGGTGCGGAAGGCGAGCTCCTCCACCGCGTCCAGCCGGTCTTGGATCCGCTCCACCTCCAGCAAGGGGCGGAGGATCCATTCGCGCAGGAGGCGCGAGCCCATGGCCGTGCCCGTCTGGTCCAGGACCTCCAAGAGGGTGCCCTGGCGGCCCCCATCCGCGAGGTTCTCCACGATCTCCAGGTTGCGGCGGGTGAGGCCGTCGATGACCAGCACCTCCGAGGACCCCCGGGTGACGAGGCCCGTCACGTGGGTGAGGTCCCGCTTCTGGGTCTCCTGGACGTAGCGCAAGGCCGCCCCCGCGGCCGCGGTGGCGCGGGGCCGGCCCTCGCAACCGAAGGCCTCCAGGGTCAGAACCCCGAATTGGGCGAGGAGCTGCCGCCGCGCCGCGCTCGGGTCAAAGGCACGCTCCTCCATCTCCGCGCGCGGGATTGAGGCCTCGGGCGAGGCGGTGTCCGTGAGCCAGGGGGGGAGGGTCGCGCCCCGCGGCACCAGGATTTCGCGGGGCCGGGTGGCCCCGATCTCGTCCCGGAGACGCTCCCAGGAGCCGGGCCCTTCCCATTCCGCCACGAAGAACTCGCCGGTGGTGGGTTCGAGCCAAGCCGCCCCCAGGGTCGCGGGGCCGGGATCGAGGGCGAGCACGAAGGAGGTCTCCCGCGCCTCCAGGGCGGAGGCCTCGAGCTGCGTCGCGGGGGTGACCACCCGCACCACCTCCCGCTTGACCACACCCTTGGCCAACCGGGCGTCCTCCATCTGCTCGCACAGGGCAACCCGGAAACCCCGCTTGACCAGGCGGGCGATGTAGGCGGAGGCCGCATGGTAGGGGACGCCACACATGGGCACGGGCGCCCCCTCCTTGTCCTTGGAGCGGGAGGTGAGGGCGATCTCGAGGACCTTGGCCGCCACCACCGCATCCTCGAAGAACATCTCGTAGAAGTCCCCCATCCGGAAGAAGAGCAGGGCGTCCGGATGTTCCGCCTTGAGGCGGTGGTACTGCAGCATGGCCGGGGTGGGGACGGCAGCAGAGGCGGGCAAGGGGATGAACCCAAAGCATAACCTAGCTCCCGCGCGAGCGTGAGACGCCGGGCCCGCGAGCGAGTCCGGTTTGGATTGGTCTAAGCTTGGCTCCGCGCGCTGGGTCCTTCTGGCCAGCGGGGGAGGGGGGTTGCGCATCCTGGCTGTCGACACCAGCTCCCCCTGGGGGAGCGTGGCTCTCCAGGAGGGGACAAAGACCCGGGGCGAGGTCCGCCTCCAGGGCGGCGAGGGCCACTCCCAGTGGCTCTTACCCGCCATCGATTCCCTGCTCGGCGGGCTCGGGCTCAGGGCGTCGGACGTGGAGGGCTACGCGGTGGCCACCGGCCCCGGCTCCTTCACCGGGCTGAGGGTGGGCATCAGCACGATCCAGGGCCTGGCCCTGGCCTCCCCGCGGCCCTGCCTCGGCCTTTCCACCCTCGACGCTTTGGCCGCGCTCGTCGCGGAGGCCGCCCCCCCCCGCGTGGCCATGATGGACGCGGGGCGGGACGAGGTCTACGCCGCCCTCTACGAGGCGAGCGGCTCCCTCCGGGGGGAGCGGCGGGTGGGGACGGTCCAGGCGCTCCTGGACGAGCTCAAAGGCGAGGTCATCTTCGTGGGCGACGGGGCGGAGCGCTACCGTGCGCAGATCCAGGCCGCCCTGCCGCGAGCCCTCTTCGCCCCCGGCCCCTGGTTCGTGGCCGCCGCCCTGGGCCGGCTGGCCGAGCCCCGGCTGGCCGCGGGCGAGGGGCAGGGCCCGGAAGCGCTGAGGCCCCTCTACCTGCGCCAAGCGCAGATCCGGAAGACCCCGCCTTGACGCGGCCCCCAGTTTTTCTGGAGCGGGCTCGCGGGGACGACCTCGACGCCCTCCTCGAGCTGGAGCGCCGCTCCTTCACGCACCCCTGGACCGCGCAGCACTTCCGGGAGGAGCTCGCCCCGCCCGGGACCCTGCTCGTCCTGCGCGGGCCCGCCCCGCCCTCGGCGGCGGGGCGGGGGATCGTGGCCTACACCGCCTTTCGCCTGCTGGGAGAGGAGCTGAGCGTGCTGAACCTGGCGGTGTCGGCTCCGTACCGTCGGCGCGGCCTGGGCCGCTGGCTGCTCTCCTTCTCGTTGGACGCGGGCTCCCGGCGCGGGGCCCGGCGCGCCTTCCTGGAGGTGAGGCGCAGCAACCAGGCCGCCCTCGCCCTCTACCAGGGCCTGGGCTTCGAGGTCCAATCCCTGCGGCGCGGCTACTATACCGACCCCGGCGAGGACGCCGTCGTACTCGTCCGCTCCCCGCCTCTCCCCGGAGGGCCGCGGCGGGGGTCCTGGGATGATCCTTGAAATCCCGGGAACCGCGTGCTACCGTCGGTCTCATAGAGGGGAGAAGGCTTCCGGATCGTCGCCTGATGCCCCCGATCCAGTGTCTGGTTTCAGCTTTGGAGCGCTTTGACCGACCGCGAGCCCCGGCCGCTTTTGCGACGAGGCAGAGGCGGCCAGAGCTGGTGGATCCGACTCGGCGTCCGTTCGTGGTACCGTGGCACCCTGACTCACACAGGACGGGCGCTACGGCCAGGAGGGCCGGACGTAGAAGCACGTGGAGCGGCCAAACGCCCGCCGACGTTTGGCGGAAGGCCGTGGGAATCGTGAACGGCACGTCGAGGACGCCGACCCCGACTCAAGACAGCGACAGGAGGTGCCGATGTCCCAGGACCCGGTCAGGGACGATCTCCTCAGCCACAACGAGGAGTACCGCCGTCTGGACGAGCAGCACCATGAGTACGAGACCCGCCTGAACACCTTGACTCAGAAGGCGGTCTTGACCGACGAAGAGCAGGTCGAAGAGGTAACCATCAAGAAGAAGAAGCTGCAGGTGAAGGACCGGATGCAGGCCATCGCCCGTCAGGTCCGAGAAGGAGCCGCGCACCCCTAGGTCCTCCCGTCCCGTGGCCCGCACGGGAGGGGGACCGGCAAGACGACGATGCTTCGGGCGGAGGGCCCCGCACGGGCCCTTTGCCTTTCTTCCCGCAGGCCGTCCGCGGGCGGAGGAGCCGGGAACAAGATGGCAATCGCCCGCGACGGATGGCCGTTCATCCTGACCCCCCTCCTGGTGAGCGCCCTCCTCTTCGGATTGCGGCTGCCCGGCCCGGCGACGGCGACCGCCGCCCTCGGCCTCTTCACGGCCTTCTTCTTCCGCGATCCCGAGCGTCAGGCGCCACAGGACCCGCGGCTCGTGCTCTCTCCCGCCGACGGCAAGGTGGTCTTTCTGGCCGAGGCGCCCCCCGGCCACCCCCTGGGAGCCGGGGCCTGGCAGCTTTCGATCTTCCTCTCCATCTTCGATGTCCACGTGAACCGGGCCCCGGTGGGGGGCCGGATCGTGGAGGTGGACTATCACAAAGGCGAGTTCCTTCCCGCCTTCAACGACAAGGCCTCGCTGCGCAACGAGCAGAATGCGGTCACCATCCAGGAGGGCCCGACCCGGGTGATGTTCAAGCAGATCGCCGGCCTCATCGCCCGGCGGATCGTGTTCGACAAGCGCGTAGACGACCTGGTGGCCCCCGGCGAGCGGGTGGGGCTCATCCGCTTCGGCAGCCGGGTGGACGTGTTCCTGCCCCGCGAGTTCAAGGCCCGGGTCAAGGTGGGGGAGCGGGTGCAGGGCGGCACCTCCATCCTCGCCGAGCGGTCTAACCCGTGAGCGCGGTCCCGCCCGATCGGCTCATGCAAGGCCCGCCCCGGCCTCGCCGCTTTCGGCGCGGGGCCTCCATCCTGCCCAGCCTCTTCACCACCGGAAACCTCTTCCTCGGCTTTTGGGCCATCATCAAGACCCTGGATGGGCGGTACGGGGAGGCCGCGCCCCTCCTCGGCGTGGCCATCGTGCTCGACATGCTGGACGGCCGCATTGCCCGCCTGACCGGGACCACGAGCGAGTTCGGGGGAGAGCTCGACAGCCTGGCGGACGCCATCTCCTTCGGGGTGGCCCCCGCCCTGCTGGCTTACCGCTGGGCCCTGGAACCCCTCCCCCGGGTGGGCTGGCTGGCCGCGTTTCTGTTCGTCGTCTGCGGGGTCCTGCGCCTGGCGCGCTTCAACGTCCAGCGGCACGCCGTGGACGGCCGCTTTTTCGTGGGACTGCCCATCCCCGCCGCGGCCGGACAGATCGCGGCCATCGTCTACTTTGCTCCCGAAGCGGTCGCCTCGCGCCTCCATTGCTCGCTGGCCCTGACCCTGGTCGTGATTTTGGCCTTCTTGATGGTGAGCACGCTTCGTTACCGCTCCTTCAAAGGCCTGGACCTGCGCCAGCGACGAAGCTACATCATCATCCTCCCCATCGCGGTGATGTTCGTGTCCATCGCTACCCATCCCGCGGTCTTCCTGCTGGCCCTGGCCAGCCTATACACGGTGTCCGGCCCGACCGTGTACCTGGTGGGTACGGTGCGCCGCCGGCACGAGCCGCCGCCGGCGGTGGTCACGGGCGAAGCCCACTCCTCGCCGTGATGCGGGCGGCCGTCGCCCACCCCTCGATTGGCGTGGGGGGTGTGCTCATCCATGAGGGCCGCGTGCTCCTCATCCGCCGGGGCAAGGAGCCCTTGCGCGGCCGCTGGGTGGTCCCGGGGGGCACGGTCGAGGTCGGGGAGACGCTGGAGACGGCCCTCGTACGCGAGATGGAGGAGGAGACGGGGATCCGGGTAAAGCCCTCTGACCTGCTCACCGTCTTCGACCGCATCCAGCGCGAAGGCAACCGGGTGCTTTACCACTACGTGATCGTGGACTATCTCTGTGATTACCTGTCGGGGGCGCCCCGCGCGGGCTCGGACGCGGAAGCCGTGGCCCTGGTGAGCCCCGAGGAGCTCCCCGCCTACGACCTGCCCGCGAAGGCCTTGGAGGTCGTCCAGGACGCGTTCCGGAGGCGGTCGGGGTCCCCCTAAGAGGCCGCGCCCTCCGTGGGTAACCAGAGGATGGCGCGGGTGGGCGTGCCGGGCGCGCTCGTGAGGGAGACGCCTCCCCCGTGGTCCTCGGCGATCTTCTTCACGAGGGCGAGGCCGAGCCCGCTGCCGCTGGTCTTGGTCGAGAAGGAGGGCTCGAATATCCGGTCTCGAGCCTCCGGCTCCAGCCCGGGGCCGGAATCCTCCACCTCCAGCTCCACTCGGCCGGCTCCCGGGCGCACGTGGACGGTGATGGTGCCCCTCTCGCCCACCGCCTGGAGGGCGTTCTCGACCAGGTTGAGGAGGGCCCGCTCCACCAGCCGGCGGTCCAGGCGGACGGGGGAAAGCTGGGGGGCGACGTCGAGGGAGAGCCGAACCTCCGGGGGCAGGCCGGCCAGATAGGGCTCGACCGCGGCCCGGGCGAGAGCGGCCAGGTCCTCGGGCTCCAACCGGGGGGCGGGAGGGCGGGCGAAGGCGGAGAACTCGGTGACGATTCCGCGCAGGGTGCGGACCTGCTTCAGGATGGTGTCCGTGCAGGCGGCCAGGGTGGCCGCGAAGTCCACCCCGGGGTCGTGGAAGACCCGCCGCAGGTGCTCGGCCGAGAGCTGGATGGGGGTGAGGGGGTTCTTGACGTCGTGGGCGACGTGGCGGGCCATCTCCGCCCACGCGGCCAGCCGGTTGCTGCGCTCCAGGTCGCGGCGCTGCCGGTCCAGGTCCCGCGCCATCTGGTTGAACGATTCCACGAGTTCGTGGAGCTCGTCGCGGCTGGTCGTGGTCACCCGCGCCTCCAGGTCCCCCGCGGCCACGAGCCGAGTGGCGCGGGTGAGGTCGCGGATCGGCCCCGAGATCCGGCGGGCCATGGACTGGGCGAGGGCGGCGGCCAGGACCAGGAAGGCGACCGAAGCCAGGCGAATGGTCCGGTCCAACTCCTCGAGCGTGGTCTGCACCTCCCTCTGCCCCGGGGCCAGGGGTATGGAGAGGACGCCCGGCTCGATGTCGTCGATGTGCACCGGCACCGAGACCACCAGGGTGGAGAAGCTGCCGATCCTCTCCGTGCCCAGGACGGAGGGCATCTGGTCCAGGATCAGAGCCCGGAACACGGAGCCCGAGACCCGGGGCGGCAGAAGACCCGAGGCATAGAGCTCGCGCTTGCTGGAGGCCAGGAGGCGGCCGCGGCCGAAGACGTCCAAGTCGTTGCGGATGAGGCTCGCGACCCAGACGAGGGCGGCGTCGGTCACCGGCTCCTTGCCCGGGGCCTCGCCGCGCTGGAAGAACGCGAAGTCCTCCACCGCCTTCTTGGCCACCGCGGCTCGCTCCAGGGCCTGGTCTTCGGACTCCCGATGCAGGCGTTCGACCAGGAAGCGCCGCACCACCACCTCCAGCACGGTCACGGGGACGATGGAGACCGCGATGAAGGCCACAAAGAGGCGCAGCGCGAAGTGTCCCCGGATGGTCTCCCGCACCGAGGACAGCGACAGGGTCGGGCTCCGGGCGAGGGTCCGGACGAGGATCAAGAGCAGGAGGACGAGGAGGGCGAGGAGGGTGAGGCCAGCGCAGGCCTCCACGAGATCGGCCGCGTACCGCCCCGCGGCCAGCTGCGGGAAAGCGAGGCCATACGTCGCCTGTCCGTCCGAGAACAGAAAGGTGTGATGGGGCTGGCCGTCCAGCGGCAACGTGACCCAGAGCCCGGTCGGGTTCTGCCGCACCCGCGCCGCGAGCTCCGGGCGCAAGGCGGGCGGCCGGTCGGCGGAGCTGAAGGCGACACGGCCCTGGCCGTCGTAGACGAGGAGGCTCGCCGACGGGTCCCGGGCCGCGGCTCGTGCCCCCGTCCGGAAGAGGAGCGAATAGGGGTCGCGCCCGGGAATGAAGGGGAGGTTCCAGAAGTCCTCCGCCACGTACACGTGGACCGCCCCGTGGGCCTCGCCGTGGTAGGAGAGCCGTCGCCGTGCGTGCCGCACGTGCCGTTCCGCGCTGGCCAGGGTCACGCGCTCGTCCTCGACCCGCCAGGCGTCATCCGGAGGGAGGGGCCGCGGTGGCCCCGCCACGGAGAGGGTGGGCAGGTTCAGGGCAAAGCGGCTGATCACCACCCCCCCGCTGTCCTGGATTTCCACCGCCGAGGAGAAGGAGAAGGTGGCGAGGTCCGTGGCCGACCAGACCGCGAAGGCGAGCTCCTCTACGCCCGCGGGGCTGGGCCCGGGCGGCGTGTCCTCGAGCAGGTTCAAGGCGTCGATGCGCCGCTGGCTCTCCGCGAGCACGTACTCACGCCATTGGGGCTGCCGTCTTATGAGGGACGCATGGTCGCGCTCGATTTGCAGCCGGGTGTTCTTCTCCGCGAAGTGTACGAGGGTCGGATAGAGCAAGAGGCCGAGGAGCCCGACCGCGGCCACGGCCAGCCCCGCCCGTGCGCCCGCGGAGGCGGCCCGGAGCCGGGGCTCCCAGAGGTGCCGCCCGCCCGCGAGGGCGGCGGCGAGCAGCACCATCGCCATCCCGGGAAGAAGGGGAAGCCCCACGACGTTCCGGGGCCACACCTGAAGCGCGAAGAGGCCGAGCCCGGCCCCCGCCAGGAGGTAACCCGCCCGCGCCCGACGGCCCAAAGGCCAGGGACCGCCGAGGCTGAACACAGTCGTCATCAGGAGGATGCCGGCGCCGAGCATGAACAGAAGCGAGATCTGGATCACGAGGTGGGAGGCGCTGGCGGGAAAGAGGGAGATCGTCTCGAGGTCCAACGAGCTGTTGGCGGAGGTGTCGGAGACCCAGGCGAATACGCCCCCCAGGAGGGCTAGGGCGAGGAGGGCGCTGGCCAAGGCACGCGGGGCCGAGGGCGATGTCGGCGCGAGCGCGAGCGCCCGCTCGAGCAGGAGCCCGGCCGCCACCAGGACCCAGAGCGAGGTGGCGAAGAGGTCGAGCGGGCTTTTCAGGAGGGGGCCGAGGAGGGTCGAGGCGTAGACGTCGGGGGAGAGGAGCGGGGAGGCGGGGGAGGGCCAGGGCGGGCCCAAGACGAGCAGGACCAGCCGCAACGCCGTGGCCGCGAGCAGGAGGCGCCACCCGAGGCGCGGCCGCCCCCCCGGCGGGGCCAGGGTCCAGAAGAGGATCGCCGCGCAGGCCAGGGCCGAAGTCGCGCGCCGGTAGAGCATGGCCAAGGCGCGGCTGGGCTCCTCCCGGCCCTGGGCCGTGACGCGCACGGCCGCGAGCAGGCCGGAGGGGCCCTTGAGCAAGGCCTCGCGGGTGAGAGGGCCGCTCGGGGAGGGAGGGAAAGCCCGCGGGCCCTCGTCCCGGGCATCCACATAGTGGACGTCGATCCCGGGATCATCGCCCGCCAGGCGGTCGAAGTCGCTCAGGTACTCGTTGTGGATGTTCCGCTGCACCTTGACGGGGATCTCGGCGGTGGCCAGGCCACGGACCTGCCCACCCGGGCCCGGGACGGGGGCGGTGGCCACGAGAGTGGTGGTCACGCTTCCGGCGAGGACGAACACCCCACGCCGGATCCCCCCCACCGCCTCCAGGCCGCGAAGGTCGGCGGTGCGGCTGGTCCAGGCAAGGGTGGCGAAGGGCAGGGCGTGGAGGGCGAGCGCCGGCCGCTCTTCCCGCCCTTCGCCGAGGGCGTCCAGGGCCCGAAACAGGCGGTCCAGGGCCGCCCGGTCTCCGCCCAGGGCGGGGACGGCGTCGGGCAAAGCGGCCACATGGTCGGCCGCGAGCTCCAGCTCCGAGACCAGCCGCTGCTTGCGCTCCTCCACCCTCTCCAGGCGGGCCTGGAGTCGTAGCTCGACCTCGCGGTCCCAGGCCCGCTCCTGGAAACGGACGTGGAGGCGACCGATCCCGCTCAGAACGAGGGCCGCGAGCAAGAAGAGGAAGGGCAGCCGCCGCGGCCAGGGCCCGGCGGGGGGCGTCGGCCCGGTCGCCTCGTGCACGGTCACATCAAGCGATCAGCGCGAGGAGCGGATCTCGAGGATGCGCCAGTCCCCGCCCTCCTCGCACAGTGTGAAGGTGAGGGTGTCCGTCGAGTCGGGGCCGCCGTGCCGGGCCCGGCGCAACCAGCGTCCCCGGGCGAAGGCGGTTCCCGGCGACGAGAGGGTGACGTCGGTCTTGGGGAAGGCGAGCTCGCGCGTCGAGTACTGCTCGAAGATCTGGGCGAAGATCACCTGGAGTTGGCTGGGGGCGTACCACCGCTGCCCGCCCGGCACGTCTTTGAGCTCCACCCGCACCTTGCCCGCGGTGGAGAAGGAGAGGCGGAGGGCGGTGGCATCCCCCTGCCGGAAGGCAGCCTCGATGCTGCGGAGCCGAGACCAGACCGCCTCGTTGGCTTGCGCGAGCCCGGTGGCCGCCACGAGGAGCAGGGCCAACGCCCGGACTCCCACGCCCAGCCGATAGCGCATCCGGACTTGATCGTAGACCTGCACACGAATCCCCGTCAACGGAGTGCACGACTGGTGCCGGACTCATCTGCATCAAGCACAGTCACTTGCGGGGAAGGCCGCGTCCTCGCCGGGGGACGTCCTGTCCCTGAGGGAGGCCGTTCAGAGGCGGTAGAGCATCCAGTAGATCACCACCCCCGTGACCGAGACGTAGCCCCAGAGGGGGAGGGTCACGCGGGCGATGCGGCGGTGGGCGGGGAAGCGCTCGCGGAGGGCCCGCACGAGGGTCACGAGCGCGAGCGGCACGATGGCCACGGCCAGGAGGGTGTGGCTGAGGAGGATGGCGAAATAGGCGACGCGGACGAATCCGCGGCCTCCGAAGGGCACCGAGCCCACCCGGGCGTGGTAGACGAGATAGGACACAAGGAAAAGGCTGGAACTCACGACGGCGGCCAGCATGCAATTGCGGTGGGCGGTGCGGCGGCCGGCGCGAATGAAGCCGTAGCCGGTGCCGAGGAGAACCGCGCTCGTCGCATTCAAGGCGGCGTTCAGGGCCGGAAGGTCGGCGACACTCATGGGCCCCTCCGGCGCCCCGCGCGAGGGGGGAGAGGACCGGGCAGCCTCAGCGGAAGAGCAGGAAAAGCCGGGCCCAGCGCGCGACCTCGCGCGCGATGCGTACGCGAAAGAGGATGACGACCAAGGAGCCAAAGACCAGGTAGGGAGCGAGGAGCATGACCAGAATCGCGGTATTGACGGTGGCCCCGATTTGACGGCCCTCGGGGGACTGCGTGAGGACGGTCTTGCAGATGGAGCACTGGGCCACGGCGGGGCCCCCCGCCAGCATGAGGACACCGAGGACCACGAGGCCCAGGGCCAGGCGGCGGCCCGTCCGCCCCGTCATCGCAGCGTCCGGTGCATCACGTTCCAGCTCTCGGGCGTGATGAACGCCAACAGGATCAGGGAGGTCACCATGATGCCCGCGAAGACCATTACCGCCAAGTTGGCCTTCTCGTAGCGGAGGTGCATGAAATTCCCCCCGATCATGAGGGCCTTGACCATCATGAAGGAGAGGAGAAAGGCGATCAGGAACCAGCGGGGCAGGTGCAAGAGCTCGGCCCCCAGCATGGACACGGTGATGACGAGCAGGATGGCCCAGGTCACCCAGTAGACCCGATAGGGTTTGTCGTGGCTGGCTTCGCTCATGGCTCTCCCTCCTATGCTACAGCAGGTAGAAGAGGGTGAAGATGAACACCCACACGAGGTCCACGAAGTGCCAGTAGAGACCCGCCATCTCCACCCCCTGGGCGGGCGTCTTGCCCAGACCGTTGCGGATGGTGGTGATGGTGAGAATCACCAGCCCCGAGAAGACGTGGGAACCGTGGAAGCCGGTGAGCACGAAGAAGGTCGCGGGAAACTGGGGCGGCACGCCGAAATGCGCGAGCTCGCTGCCGGGCAGGGCGCCCGCGAGCCGGGCGCCCTCGCGGATGATGTGGGTCCACTCGTAGGCCTGGCAGCCCAGGAAGGCGGCCCCCCCCAGGATGGTCAGGAAGAGGAAGCGCGTCGCCATCCCGCGGTTCCCCAGTCTGGAGGCCCCCACCGCCGTGCCCATGGTCGCGCTCGAGGTGATGAGGATGAAGGTCATGAGGGCGATGAAGGGCATGCTGAAGACCTCGGTCTGCTTTGGCCAGGGGAGCGGGCTCGCCATGCGCAGGAAGGCGTAGCCGCAGAGCAGCCCGGAGAACAGCAGCCCGTCGGTGACGATGAAGATCCACATCATCGTCTTCTGCCAGCTCGCGCCGAAGGGCGCGGCCCCCCCGCCCCAGTGGGCTTCCATGACGGCGGCGTGCGAGGCGTCCGGCATCGTTCTCCTCCTTCAGAGCACGAAGAGCAGGAACAAGAGGTAGACCCAGAGGGCGTCCAGGAAGTGCCAGTAGGTGGCGAAAAGGCGCAGGCCGTCCCCGCCCGGCACGTAGTTCAAGCGGCGCATGCCCACGAACGCGACCGCGAACCAGGCCAGGCCCCCGAGGAGGTGGGCCCCGTGGACGCCGGTCAACAGGTAGAAGAACGAGCTGTGGGGGTTGGAGGCCAGAAAGATGCCACGGGCGGCCAGCTGCCGCCAGGCCACGACCTGCCCGGTGAGAAAGAGACCGCCGAGGAGCCCGGTCACGCCCAGCAAGGCTTGGGCCGACCGCGCATCCCAGGCCCGCAGCCGGCGCCGGGCGGCCTCCAGGGTGGCGCTGCTAGCCAGAAGGGCGGCGGTGTTGAGCCAGAGGA
>Ga0210409_10004212_pt1 | contig 15649 bp, 12 predicted proteins | sample IncBWH17MmetaG_FD_161649 | JGI IMG/M metagenome (GOLD analysis project Ga0210409, IMG submission 161649) | Forest soil microbial communities from Barre Woods Harvard Forest LTER site, Petersham, Massachusetts, United States - Inc-BW-H-17-M | ecosystem: Environmental > Terrestrial > Soil >...
GACGGTGGCTTGCAAACTTTTTTCGTCTTCCGCGTTCAGGGTGGTTACCGAGCGTTCGATTTGGCGCATTAGTCCGGTGAGCACTCTGCCTGGGCCGACTTCTATGAAGGTGGTTACGCCTTCATCGAGGAGCATGCGCATGGATTCTTCCCAGCGCACTGGCATGGTGACTTGGCGGATAAGCGCATCGCGTGCCTGATCCCCGGTTTCGATAGTGTCGGCGTCCACGTTGGTTACCAGCGGCACTTTCAAATCGGAGAATTTTGTCGCGCGCAAATCTTTCTCCAGCTTCACCTGCGCCGGCATCATCAATGCGGAATGAAATGGCGCCGAAACGGGCAGAATCACAGCACGCTTGGCTCCCTGTTGCGAGGCAATTTCCACGGCGCGTTTTACCGCGCTGGCATGTCCTGAAATTACAGTTTGGTCCGGCGAGTTGATGTTTGCAGGCGTGCAAACTTCGTTTTCTGCTGCGCGCTTGCAGGCATCCTGAACGACTGCAGGAGACAAACCCATAATCGCGGCCATGGCACCTTCGCCCGCAGGCACGGCGTCCTGCATATACGTGCCGCGCTTGCGCACCAGCTTGATGGCGTCCGAAAAATTCAACGCACCAGCCACGACCAGCGCCGAATATTCTCCGAGGCTGTGTCCCGCTACAAAATCCGCGGTAATTCCCTTTTCGGCCAGTACGCGAGCCGCAGCAACGGAAACCGCGAGGGTCGCCGGTTGCGTGTTGGCGGTCAGCTTCAACTCGTCTTCGGTGCCTTCACAGCACATCTTCCAGATCGATACGCCAAGGATCTTGTCCGCTTCTTCAAATACGGCGCGCGCTACCGGATATTTATCCGCAAGCTCTTTCCCCATGCCCGGGTACTGCGAGCCCTGCCCTGGAAACACAAATGCAACTTTGCCCATTTTCTACTCCCTCTCTCCGGACGTCACGCTTGTGCGTGGGTCAGGGAGAGCTCCTGTTCGATTCGTTCGTTAATCCGGCCACGCGCCAGCCCGGCGGCCACGCGAATGGCATTCTTCACGGCATTGGCGTTGGACCTGCCGTGGCCAATGACGCAGACGCCGCGTACTCCCAATAGCGGCGCTCCCCCATACTCCGAATAATCCATCGTTTCCTTCAAACCCTTGAATGCGCCTTTCGAAAACAGATAGCCCACTTGCGAGGCCCACGAAGTCTTGTAAGTCTTGCGCATAAACTTGACGATCTCCATGGCCAGGGCTTCGCAAATCTTCAAAGCAATGTTTCCAACGAACCCATCGCAGACGATTACGTCCACTTTGCCGGAAAATAAGTCGTTGCCTTCCACGTTGCCGACGAAGTGCACCGGCAAAGCCTTGAAACGTTCGTAGACCGAGCGCGTCAATTCATTGCCTTTGATCTCTTCCTCGCCGACCGAGAGCAAACCGACGCGCGGCTTGCGGCTACCGAAGGTCACGCGGTAATAAATTTCTCCCATAACTCCGAACTGCAGCAGATGCTCCGGCTTGGAATCAACATTGGCGCCGACATCCAGCAAAACTGAAACACCACCACGGGCGTTCGGAAAAGGAGCGGCCAACGCCACTCGATCCACGGACGCCAGGGTGCCCATGATGAACTTCGCGATGGTCATTACCGCGCCGGTATTTCCGGCGCTGACCAACGCGTCTGCTTTGCCTTCCTTCACCAGACGCGCCGCCACGTGTACAGAACTGTCTTTCTTGCGACGAAACGCTTGCGCGGGGTGATCTTCCATGGTGATCACCTCACTGGCTTCCAGAATCTCTATAGGCACTGTGGGCCGGGAATGCTTGGCAAGTTCCGCGCGAATCACCCCGGGCTGACCCACCAGCACAATCTTGACGCCGTATTCATCCGCAGCGCGTACACTCCCCTCCACTTCGGGCCGGGGTGCGTGGTCTCCCCCCATGGCATCGACTGCGATTGTAATCATGGAATTTTTTCCAGAAACTCCAGACCAGAAGCGTCGGGACAGAACTCTTGGGCTTCAAACTCAGTTACCAAGTTAGGGCTGAGAGCGGAACAATACGCTTTCACCCCTTACCGCAGGCTACCTGATTACCCTTGGCTGCTTACTTGGTTTCTTTTGCCGGCCGGCCCTTGTAATAACCACAATGAGAGCAAATGCTGTGCGGCTGCTTCATCTCGTGGCAATTCGGGCATTTGCCCAGTGCCGGCGCGTACAGATGATCATGCGCGCGGCGACTGTTCTTGCGCATCTTGGAATGTCGTCGTTTTGGGTTAGGCATTGCACTACTCCTCGTTATTCGCCTTGCTCGTGGCAACACACCAAGCCACACCGACCAAGGCCGGATTCTAGGGGCTTTTAACCCCGAAATCTATTGTTTCTTAAGCCAATCCTGCTTCAGCCGCGCGAGAGGGGCAAGCCGGGAATCGCTCGCATGAGTTTCACACCGGCACTCTTCGTGGTTCAGGTTGGCCCCGCAGGACGGGCACAACCCCCGGCAATCGCTCTGGCAAATCACTTTCATGGGTAAAGACAGTAACACCTGTTCTTTCAGCACGTCGGCCAGGAAAAGACCCTCACCTACAAAGAAGCCTATTTCGGTATCGTCGTCCTTCAGACGCTCTTCTTCCGGCTTGGTGCCTTTCTTGAGCGGCTGATAGAAAAGGTCGAAGTCCCGATGGACTTCCTCAACCACAGGTTCGAGGCAGCGGGCGCAAATCAGCTCGATCTTGGTATCCAGTTCGCCGACAATGCGGATCTGGCCTTCGAGGAGCTCTGCGGTGACATTCACCTCAAGCGGCCCCGATTGCTTTACTTCGGCCATACCGTAATCGATGCTGCCAGGTGCGTAGCTCTTTCGAATGCGCAGCTTGCGAACGGCTAGATCCTTAACATCAAGGAACATGTCCTCTGCGCCTCCGACGCCATTGTTCATGCCTATCTATTATTTGGGGTGTTTAGTCGCAAGTCAAGAAAGGCAGGCCCGATTGCGGGCCGCGTGAGGCGTTACTGTTATCCGCGTCTCCTAGTACCTGTGCCTTTCGTTTTGGAGGCGGGTGTACCAGAATTGGTCAGCGAGAAGCCCATGATTGAGTCTCCAAGAAATCCGCGGGAACATTTGGCCCCGGGTGCGCCCCGGCCCGAGGAGGTGGTGTCTGCCGAAACGTCGGCGGCTGGCTCCGCACTTGGCCGGGCCATTTGCGTTGCTGGATGGGCCTGGTTCTTCTTGGATTCTTGGCGATCCGCGTGATTGGGTCGGAGTCTTTCCGCGCTTTGCATCTGTTTGGGAAAGCCCGTTAAAGAATGCCGCCCGTGGCGCTACACGCAATGTTCGGAGTTTTTGCCTTGGGGATTGCGGCGTTGGGCGCGGGATATTTCTTCTTCCAGTGGCTGCCCGCCGGGTTTCGCTCCTGGGAACGATGGGCATTCGCCTTCGGAGGTGGCTGGGGCCTGTTGTCGCTGGTTCTGTATCTGATCGGCCAGATTGATTTTTCGCGGCGAATGATTTTTGTTTTGGTTTTTCTTTTTGCTTTGATTGGGGCCGGACTGCTGTGGAAGGGATTTCGCTCGGGTGAATTCCGGGCGGTTCGAGTCAATTTGATCAGATCCCTGCCAGCTGTCTTTGTATTGCTGATTATTTTGATGACCGCGATCTCGGGGCTCGCGCCGGTTACGGGCGACTGGAGTTCGGACACAGTTGCTTACCATCTTCTCGGGCCAAAGGTGTGGCTGCGTGCGGAGCTCATCCGTCCGGTTCTAGACAATTGCCACACCGCGTTTCCGCAGACCGCAGAGACGATGTTCGGTGCGCTTTATGCCCTCGGCGGCGCGGGTGGGCCGTGCTTGGCCGATTTCTTAACGTTGGGCTATCTCCTGTTTGTTGCCGCATCCCTGGCGATGCGTTGCGGGCTGGATTCCACTGGCGCTTGGTGGGTCGCGGCTATTGTTGCGACCATGCCCGCGGTGTTTTCCGGGGCGCATTTAGCATTTGTGGATGGTCTGTACGCCGCGTTCTTCCTGGCTGCGGTGCGCGTCGGGCTGGACGCCGAGAGGTTCTCGGAGTGGGCGATATTCGGAGCGTTTTGCGGCTTCACCATTGCCACGAAATACACGGGACTGCTGGCGATTCCGATTCTATTTGTGTGCGTGCTGCTGTTTCGTGTCGCGCAAGATCGCCAACGGTCGCGAGGCGTCATTGCGGGCTGCGGGGGCGCTGCGGCGGTCGCCGCGATTCTGGCCGCGCCGTATTACATTCGAAACTGGGTATTGCTTGGCTGCCCGATTTATCCGCCGCCACCGGGTTTGGTCCATTTCTGTAGCGCGAAATATCTTTCGCGGGAAGCGATTCAAAATTTCCATCGTTACATTCTGGCGCGAGGTGCGGGGCTTGGCGAAGGGCCCTTGTCGTTCTTGCTTCTGCCTTTCAACCTGACGTATCACACCGCCAATTTTCATGGAGCCGGAGGGATCGGGCTGGTGCCCCTTGGGCTGGCGCCGATTGGATTGTGGAGTTTTCGTAAGGATATTGCGGTCCGCTATCTTGCGTTGTTGAGTTTCCTTCTGACGGCCGCATGGTTTGTCACCCAGCAGGAATCGCGTTTTCTGATTCACGTTTATGTGATGGCCGCGATTCTTGGAGTGTCGGGCTGGCGAAAGTCTCGGCTGACCGGCGGAACGTTGGCGAAGGTGGTGGCTGGTTCGCTGGTTGCGGCGTCTCTGTTGTACGGTACGTTCATGATTCTGAATAGCCAGCGAAATGCGGTGCATGCGGCAGTGTCGCCTTCTTACGCGGAGACAATTCGTGAGAAGCAGATTCCGTTTGTGAAGAGTTTCCAATATCTGAACGGCGAGCCGACGGTCGCCAAGGTTTTGATTCTGGACCGCAGCGTGCCGCCGTTCTATCTGGAGAAGGCATACGTTAAGCCGGTGGGCCAATGGGGGGAGTTGACGGTTCCTGGAATCGCCAACGCTTCGCTGGCGCTTGCGGTGGCGAAGGAACTCGGGATTACGCATGTTCTGGATGTTTGTTCGGAATTATCGACGTTTCAGGTGAAGGCTGATGACGCTCGTCTAAAATTGGTTATTGAGTCCACGCATCAGAGGATTTATCAAGTCGAGTAAGCTTTTCTCGTGCAGGTTCCTCGAGTTTAAATCTTGCGATGTTCGGTTCCGCGAACGGCTACTGCAACGGCTCTCTCAAATATGCGCTGGCAACTTTCGCGAAGTCCGGGATGGCGATTTCCGGATCTTGCAAATCCGGGTGCCATACTTTTTCCCATTCAAAGCAATAAAAACCGGTGTAGTTGATATGCCGGAGCGCTTGAATTTGTCTTGCGATCGGAACGTCCCCTTTTCCGGTCAGAACGTAGGTCCTCCCCTTGTCACCAGGAACGGAATCCTTCAGGTGCGTGTGCTTGATCCATGGGCCTAACGCCTTCACGGTTTCTTCCGGAGTTTCGTGCCCGTCGGCGAATGTGTGGTGAGCATCCCAGAGCAGGCCGACATGCCTCGAATCCGCGCGGGTGAGGAGTTCCTTGAGGTCTGGCGAATGCACGAAGTCGCCATGGGACTCGATGATAATGGTTACCTTACGCGGCCCGGCATATTCGCCGAGCACATGCATTCCTTCGGCGACACGCGCGATCACTTCTTCCTTTGGCCCTTCAATCTCGTTGCCGAAAACGCGCACATAGGGCGCATCGAGGCTGGCGGCAAGATCGATGAATCGCTTGCAGTCGGCCAGCCCTTTTTCCCGTTTGGCCGGGTCGGTTTCATGCAGTTCTGTGGAACTGCTGACGCAGGCAATCTTCAACCCGTGCGCGGCGATTTGTTGCTTGGTTTGCGACAGTTGCTGCGGCGCGAATTCCGGGCGGGATGGCAGGAAGAGTTCGCCCATGAGCCCGCGCAATTCAATCGCCGCGAAGCCATTGGTCCGCGCCACGTCCAGAATCTTCGCCAATTCCCACTTGGGGCATGCCAAGGTCGAAAACGCCAACGGCAGGCGCGCTTCATCCTTTCCGGCGAACCGCATCGCCGCCAGACTCATGGCGCTTGCTGCAATAAATTCTCTGCGGGTCCATTCCATCGGATCGTCCTCGCTGACAGTGGCAATCCTTAGTTGCCCGGTAACTGTATCGAATTTGGTTTGGTATGGCCATTTTCCTTTTTATTCGACTTCGCGCATAGTAGTCTGCGGGTTTGGAGAGGACACTTGAACCGTCGGGAAGCTTTAAAATTTCTTGCCGCAGGCGCTGCGGCTTCGGCGCTGCCTCCGCAGGTGTTGGCGGCATTTCGGGAAATTCACGCCAACCTTTCGCAGACTGCCACTCTTAGAATTCTGAACGCGCATCAGGACGCTACGCTATCCGCGGCTGCAGAGCTGCTTCTGCCCGCGACCGAGACGCCCGGGGCGAAAGCCGCGCGGGTGAACGAATTCATCGATCACATTCTGGCCGATTGGTATTCCGAGGAAGATCGCAAAATGTTCCTGGAAGGTCTCGCCGACGTGGACGTGCGCACACAGAAACTTTTCGGCAAGGATTTTGTTGCCGCCGGTCCCGATCAACAGGCGGAAGTCTTTCGTGCGCTGGGCGAAGAAATGGCCTTGGCCCTTGATGCTGTCGCTTCAGCGGCGCCCGGCTATCGTGGATCGGCGCCCGAACCTGGGGAGAATTTCTATGCGATGTTTCGCGAACTCACGTTGACCGGTTACTTCACTTCTAAAATAGGAGCAAAGCAATTGCACGAAGAAACTATTCCCGGGCGCTTTGATGGCTGCGCTCCCATCGCACCAAGCCCGCAGGCCACGGGTTCCTGAACATGGCAGAAGCGAAATACGACGTGATCGTTATAGGCTCGGGAATGACCGGCGGATGGGCCGCAAAAGAGTTCGCGGAAAAAGGCCTGCGCACTCTGGTGCTGGAAGCGGGCCGGCCGACGATTCCGGAAAAAGACTATTCCGAGCACGTTCCACCATGGGAGCTTTCCTTTCGCGGGATGCGCGACCGCAAGACGCTTCAGCACGAACGGCCGATTCAGAGCCTTTGCTACGCGTGCGAAGAATCTAACGCGCATTTTTTTATCAAGGACACGGAGCATCCTTACACTACCGATCCAGGCAAGCCCTTTCGCTGGATTCGCGGACGGCAGGTTGGAGGGCGCTCGATTCTTTGGGGACGGCAGTGCTATCGCTGGAGCGATCTGGACTTCGAAGCAAATTTGCGCGACGGCACCGCGCCGGATTGGCCGATTCGTTACGCGGACTTGGCTCCGTGGTACGACTACGTGGAGGATTTCATCGGTATTTCCGGGGAAGCACTCGGCCTGGCGCAATTGCCGGACAGCAAATTTCTGCCGCCGATGGCCATGAACTGCGCGGAGCTTTCTGTCCAAAAATCCATGGCGAAATATTTCGGACCAGAGCGCACGCTTACCATCGGGCGCGTCGCGGTGTTAACGCAAACGCACAACGGCCGAGCGGCTTGCCATTACTGCGGCCCCTGCCATCGCGGCTGCATCACGCGCTCGTACTTCAGCAGTGTGAATGCGACGTTGCCCGCCGCGGAGAAGACTGGCCGGCTGACTCTACGGCCGTACAGCACGGTCCACAGCCTGATGTTCGATGCGAAAACGCGCCGTATTACTGGTGTTCGTGTGATCGACTCGCAGACCAGGGCCACGCTGGAATTTCAGGCGCCGCTGCTTTTTCTGTGCGCATCGACGCTGGAATCCACGCGCATCCTACTGAATTCGTCGACGACGGAATTCTCTGCGGGCCTCGCGAATTCGTCCGGAGAGCTTGGCCACAATTTAATGGATCACATCAAGGGCGGCGGGGCGACGGCCGTGATTCCGGGATACGAAGATAAGGTGGAATTCGGCCATCGGCCAAATATCGTGTACATGCCGCGCTTCCGAAACGTTTCTCAGAAACATGCGGGGTTCATACGCGGGTACGGATTCCAGGGTGAATCGGAGCGCGAGGGTTGGGGACGCGGGGCTCTTCAGCCGGCATTCGGTGCCGATTTCAAACGTGCGATAATCCGGCCGGGACCATGGCAATTCACCTTTGCGGGATACGGTGAATGCTTGCCGAATCACAACAATTTTGTGGAAATCGACAAAAGCACCGTGGATGCTTGGGGCATTCCCAGCTTAAGAATTCACTGCGCGTTTGGCGAAAACGAGTTTGCGATTCGGAAGGACATGTCCATCGCGGGTGCGGAAATGCTTTCTGCCGCGGGCGGACGGAACATCCGACCGTTCATGGACGATGATCCACCCGGATTTTCGGTGCACGAGATGGGCACGGCCAGAATGGGCCGCGACCCGAAGACTTCGGTTCTGAATGCGTGGAATCAATCGCATGACATTCCAAATCTTTTCGTAACGGATGGTTCGGCCATGGCTTCTTCGTCCTGCGTGAACCCTTCGCTGACGTACATGGCGCTGACCGCCAGGGCATGCGACCACGCCGTGTCGCTGCTAAAGCGCGGCGAACTCTGATTGACCCTGAACGGTTACTTGCCTGCTGGATGTTAACGCTTCAGCACGACCGTGGTGGCGATCATATCGTGTAGCGCCTGGCGGCGTTCGGTGAAGGCCGCCATGATCCAGCCGATGGCTAGCGGAATCATTCCAGTGATGATTTTCGCAAAGAATCGCCCGCTGGCTCGGCCAAAGGAAATGCGCTGGCCTGCCACATCGGTTACATACAGCCCCATCGCGGATTTACCCCAGGTGGCTTGTTTTTCGCCGCTCTCCAGGTAGGCGTGATAAAGCCAGCTGATCAGGATGGCCACGGCAAGGAATCCAAAGAAAAGTGTGAAAATGGCCGCAGCCGCCGCCGGATCCATCTCGTTTCCGCGTTGACGCCCCAAAGTTCCCAGGTGGGCTGTCGCGCCAGTAAGGAGCGCAAGGGGAATGAACAGGACCATCATGGCCGCGCCGGTGATGAGGCCATCGATGAAATAAGCTGCGAAACGCTGCCAGAATCCGCCGTAGTTCACTACCGGCCCATAGACGACAGGGCTCTGCGCTGCGTAAACACCGGCGGGTATGACCGGACCGGCTGGCATGGCGATCGCCGGTACCGGTGGCGCGGATGCGGTGACAACTGGGTTGCCACACGATTGACAGAAGGCGGTCCCAGCAGGATTTTGCGCTCCACACTTTGTACAGAACACGCTTCCCTCCTTATCTAGCTGCCTGGCGTTGTTGCTTCCGACGGCTCCCGGATTGGCGGACTGCTCGCGCCGTCCAGGAATTACTGTTCACAACCATCGCGTATAAACTGCTGCAGACTTCTCTGCGCCAAAGCATTTCCTTTGCGCGCCGCGGCAGATAGTAACACACGTGTCTGCTCACAATTTTTCTTTACGCCTCGTCCTTCCCGATAAAGGTCCGCAAGAGTAACCTCCGCGTTGGAATTTCCCTTTTCCACGGAAACCCACAGCAGGCGAACCGCGTCGGGCATTCTTGTGCGCACTTCGTCGCCGCCGAGAATTCGCATTGCCTCGCTGTACTCCGCCTGCCCGGCATCCGGAGCCGCCTCGGTTGCAGTGGGATTGTTTGCGCTGGTCGCTGGTAGTGTGGCCGGATCCGATTCCTCGTTTGTTGTCGAAGCGGCTGGTTCTTGCGCAGCAGGCTCGGTGGTTGCCGCGGGTGGTTCCGGCTTCTTTACTTGCGCCTCACTTGGAGTTTTCGCTGACGGCTTGGGCGCGGCTGTCGGCGGCGCTGGCGTCGGGGCTGGCCGCGATGGAACTGTAGAAGACGGCGGCGTTGCGTCGGCTTTATTCTGCTGCGTACTATCCTGGTCTACACCCGCCAGCTGTTGACCAAGCCAGATCAGCCCATAGCCAACTTCTTCGTGATAGAACCAGGTACCGGCGCCAAGGGCCAGCAGCAAAATGAAGCCAAAGGTGCGGGAGAATAACGAGCGGCGCACCCTTCTCGCTGCGGCAAGTTCTCCGCCCTCTGTCTCGTCTTCCAGCGCGGGCAACGGAACCAGGACAGGCGGCTGCTTCTGCCAAACTGGCGTGTGAGTCGGTGGGTATGGGCTGGGCGCTGCCGGCGTGTGCGCGACCGGGGTCGAGGATGTCGGCGCTTCGGCGACGGGCGGCGACAGTGGAATTGGCGGAGGAGTAGGCAACATCTGGGAAGCAACGGAAGCGCGTTCGGATGGCCTTTCGGCGGGCCGCCTCGGGGGCAGTTGTTCTTGTTGCTCCGAATCCGGAGAGGCGACAGAGACACTGGATTCCTGTTTTATCGAAACGGGACGAGGGGGCACGCTGCGCGCCTCTCTTCGCAAGCGCTCGACCAGCTCCGATGCCGATGGGACCGGCCGCGATTCCTTGGATTCCTCCGTGGTTCCTTCCCTGCTTTCTTCCTTGGGCGTGCCGTCCACGGCCGCCAACCAATCTCGAATCTGCGTTCGGGCCTCTGGAGTGATCTCTACAAACTTTAACCCAGCCGCGCGACCACCTTCACCGGTCCAGATGACCTGGCTTTCACCCTCAATGCGCATGGAATCTTCTAGAGAGAGACAGAAATGCATTTTCTCGCCGGTGGCCAGCGGCATCATGGCGCGTAACGCGAACCCGTCTTCGGACAGATCGCGCATCATCCCGCCGTTGCCGTTACCCAGTTCCACGTAGACGAGGCGCGGCGGCTTCTTGCGGAATCGCTTTCGGCGCTCAATATGAAGGTTCATGGTTGGTCGAAAGGAATATCTTAACTCCTACGTCCCGGATTGCTATAGCTGGGAATCCGTTTTGCTGGGCTAGGGTTGTGTCCGTTTTTGGATGGGACAAGGGAAATGCCGCAAGTTATTATTCCTTCGTAACTTATGCTCTCGTGATTCATTTGACGCCATCTAGAATTTTTTCGCCGGATAACACGGAAGTGGTAGCATTTTGGCTGGTTTCACCCGCCCCGGAACCTGCTTTTTAAGTCTCGATTTTCGCGGATCCCTGTAAGGAGAGCCTGCCATGCGATGGACACCCGGCGGTGAAAGCCAAGATATTGAGGATCGTCGCGACGAAGGCGGCGGAGGTGGTGGTGGGTTTGGCGGTATGCGACTGGGGATTGGCGGGATCATAATCCTGGGAATTCTCAGCCTGGTCTTCAAACAAAACTTCTTTGCGCTGTTGGGAGGAGGAGGGGCTAGCCCATCCGGATCCGCTGCTGTGAGCCAGCCAAATCCGGCGCGCGACGCGTCGGAGCAACCGCTGGTGCAGTTCGTTTCGTTTGTGCTGGACGATACGCAGAAAAACTGGACCGCGATTCTTCCGCAACAGGCTGGCGTGCCCTATCGCCGTGCCAAGCTGGTACTCTTCCGCGATGCCACGCAATCCGGTTGCGGCGGCGCGGATGCCGCCACGGGCCCGTTCTACTGTCCAGCGGACGAGAAGGTCTACATCGATTTGGGTTTTTACGACGAATTGAAGCGGCGTTTTGGAGCGCCGGGCGAATTCGCGCAGGCCTACGTACTGGCCCACGAAATCGGGCACCACGTGCAGAAAATTATCGGCGTGGAAAGTAAAGTGCGGCAACTGCAGGGGGCTAATCCGCGCAACGCCAATGCGTATTCGGTTGCTCTGGAGTTGCAAGCGGATTGTTTCGCGGGGGTATGGGCGCATTCCACGCAAGAGCGCGGGCTGATCGATCCCAGTGATATTCAATCGGCGCTTGGCGCGGCGGCGGCAGTGGGCGACGATCACATTCAGAAAATGACCCGGGGAACGGTGCAGCCAGAATCCTTCACGCATGGCAGTTCGCAACAGCGCATGGATTGGTTTAATCGCGGGCTGAACGGCGGCAACATAAATTCCTGCAATACTTTTTCACAATAATCGCTGAAGCATGGAGTACCTGTCTTAGCAGTTCGGATCCTCCATTGCCGTTAGAAACTTTGAAATCTCCGTTAGACTTCTCGCTTCATTTTCCCGGCTAGAGTAAGAAGAACGTTCGAAGTCCGGAGGTTCACGCTTCCTTGGCCGAATCTCGAAATGTTTTTCTCACTGCGCAGTGGGCGGATTTGCTGATACTCAACTACGAAGTCGCCCCAGGTCTTCTCAAGGAATATGTACCGCAGGGTACACGCCTGGATTCCTTCGAAGGAAAAACCTACATGAGTCTGGTGGGTTTCCGTTTTCGCGAAACTAAACTCTTTGGCACTCTGCCTATTCCCTTTCACCGTGACTTTTTAGAGGTCAATCTTCGATTTTACGTTCGCCGATCGACGAATTCGGAAGAACGCCGCGGAGTGGTCTTTATTGCGGAAATTGTTCCAAAACGCATGATTGCCCAAGTGGCACGGATGCTCTATGGAGAAACTATTTGTGTCGCCCAATGAGCAGCAATCGAGAACACACGACGGTCGAATATGCGTGGAAAACCAAGAATACCTGTTGCACTTTAGGAGCGCGGGTCTCTGAGACTTCAGCCTTTCCGGCACAAGAAAGTTTGGAACAATTCATCACCGAACACTACTGGGGCTACTCGGCTCAACGGGATGTCGGATGCCTCGAATATCAGGTTACCCATCCGGTTTGGAAGGTACGGCCTTGCGTAGAAGCGTTCTTGAGAGGCGATCCTACTCCCGAATACGGCGCTGAATTGGCGAGTATCCTCAAAGGCAAACCCTCTTCTTCGTTTCTTGCCGATGGCTCTTCAGTCGTCGTTTTCAAAGGAGCGGTAATCACATACGGCCGGGCAACAGAGCGCAATGCCAAGGCAGCCGGCGAACGGTCGGGTCCTCTACGATAGCTCATGCGGATTCTGCACGCGATGGGTAGGTTTCTGGAAGAAGGTCCTAGAACGACACGGATTTGCCATTGAAGATTTGCAGTCTTCGTTCGAGGTCGGTCGCCTCCGCGTTCCAGAAGAAAATGTGTTGAACGATATTCGCGTTATGACGCCGGACGGTCAATTCCACAACGGAGCGGACGCGTATTTGTTCGTGGGAGAAAAGATATGGTGGGCATGGCCTATTCAAGCGACGTTCAGATTGCCGGGGTTTAACTCACTCTTTTGGTTGGGGTATCGATGGTTCAACCGCAACCGTCATCGGTTTTCTTCGGCGTGCGCGATGCCTGCAAAACCTAGAGCCCGCCTGTAGACGGATCTCATTCTTTGCCTTCTGGAAACGCTCAAGGTGGCGGAAGTTTCGTGTCACCCGACATGCTTCCCTGCGGGCCTGGAACGCCGGGGTCTCGGACTTTCGCAATCGCAGCTTTCACAGCTTTTTCTTTTTCTGGATCGATCCAGGAATCCTGGGTAACGAATGTCGTTTGCGTGGGCAGGGCCACAACCGCGCCCGCCTTTTCGAGCGTTTCCATTACCCGCAGCAACAGAGCTTCCTGCCGCGCGAGAAACTCGTTGGCATCCCGCTCGAGGATGTAACAGAAGATTTCCACTTCCAAAGCGTAATCCGCGAATTTGTTAAAGCGTATGCGCGCGGTGGATTCTTCCACTTTTGGATCGTCCCGAAGGACATTTCGCAGTTCCTCCAGAACGTAGCGCACATGGTCCGGCGAGAGGTCATAGCGCAGGCGGACAATCTGCTGGCATAGGAATTTATCGCGGGTCCGCAGGTTTTCAATTGTGGACGTTGCCATGGTGCCGTTGGGAATCGACAGAAGCGTGCGATCGTTAGTGCGAAGGCGGGTGGAACGCAGGCCGATATCTTCCACGACTCCCAACTGATTGTTGATTTTGCAGGTATCTCCGATGAGCACAACTTTGTCGAACAAAATGGATATGCCACCAAACAAGTTCTCAAATGTTTTTTGCGCGCCCAAACCCAACGCTATGCCGCCGATCCCAACTCCGGCCAACGCCGTCGAAATATCCAGACCAAGGATGCGAAGAGCGAACAGCGTGACGAACAGGAAGATCGTGATTTCCGTGAAACGCCGCACGAGGGAGACAATCGAGCGCTCCGCGAGCATCCCCCGGCTCGTAAGCGATCTGCCAATTCGCGTGGTAATCGCCCGGGTGATGCGCGTCAATATCCAGTAAAACGCGAAGGCCAGAAAAATCCAGATGATGCGCCGGTAATACAGCCGGTACAACAGCGAAGTACCGATGTAGCTGACGAACCAGTAATGCAACAGAATGGCCATTGCCAGGGTGACCGGCTCGAGTTTTAAGAACGGTTCTTTCTCAAGCGGCTCCATCCCGCGCGCTTTGCGCCAACGTCCCACAGAAAACCAGCCGATAAGTGTGAGTATCTTTCCGATGAGCAGAGCCACAGGAACGAACACGATCATGGCGATCCATTGCCAGAGAGGCATGGAGAGCAGACGATTCCGAACGAGTACCGGTGGAATATCTTTTTCTATTACGGGGAAAACCAGGGATTCGTACATCTCCGGCACTTTTTCCAACGTGGCCCACGAGAAGTACCAAAGCTTGCGGCCGTGCTCGTCTTCCTGACGGATCAGATAAATCGGGAATTTGTCGGTGCTGCTGAGCGTGCCGCTGATTTTTTCCTGGTCTGGGGGCAAACCGTCGTCCAAACGGCCTTCGGGATCACGGCTTAGAAGCTCCAGTGGCCCGGCAAATTTCTGATTGAGAATCGCGAGCAACTGGGTAACCAACTGCTCTTCCTCTTCGACAGACATGCGCTTGTGCTTGGTACTCGGCTGAAAATATTCAATGGCGACGGGATAGCGCTCCTCCTGTGCTGCCTTGACAAAACCGAAAACGGAGCCGCGCGGAGTTTCCCTGCCGAGGGGATCGGGCGAGGTGGTAACTGACGGAGCGGGCGATGCAACTGGCGCAGTAGCCGTAAGACCGGGTATTTGGCGGGCGAGCGCCGTACTGGCGCACAGCAGCACAAGCACACAGAACAGCCGCAATTGGCGTCGAACACGCATTCTAGGCTCCGGAACTGCGTCCATTCTAGCCGCTGTCACGGCTGGTGAGAAGCCAGGGACGGATTGGTGGACCCGAAATGCTCGACGTGCTGGCGCAGCAGGAAGTGATCCGTCATTCCGGCGATATAGTCACAAACGACTTCCTGTCGCGGAACGCTTTCCGCGGATTGCTCGTATGCGGCTGGCATCGAACCGGACTGCCGGGCGTAATAAACGAATAGTTCTTCGAGGCACCGGACACCCCGGTGCGAATCTTCCGTGATCAATGGGTGGCTATAAACATGCGCGAAGAGGAATTTCTTTAGTTGCGCGTTCTGCGCGCGGGCAGCGTCGCTGAAACGCGCCAGCCTGACGGACGAGGCACGAACATCGTCGACGGAGTTGACACTAGCTTCTTTGACCAGACGTTGCGTGTTTCCGATCAAATCGCTGGCCAGGTAGTCCAACACATGCCGCAGCGCTTCGTTGAATTTCAATTTCTGTCGGGCATCCGGATATTGCGCCTCCACTTTTGCGTACGCCTCCGCGAAGAGCTCCGCTTCGCGGCGAAGCGCCTCCAGGTCCAGCAGGCCGGCCTCGAGCGCGTCATCCAGATCGGCGGTGTTGTACGCAATCTCGTCGACCCAATCGATCAGCTGGGATTCGAGTGGCGGGCGCAGGTCCAGCTGATATTCGGCGATCTGAGGAAACTCCTTGGCATCGTAGTCGCGCGAATGCTTGACGATTCCTTCGCGCACTTCAAAGGTTAGATTCAGCCCCTGAAATTCAATGTAGCGCTGTTCG
>Ga0210409_10004213_pt1 | contig 15648 bp, 12 predicted proteins | sample IncBWH17MmetaG_FD_161649 | JGI IMG/M metagenome (GOLD analysis project Ga0210409, IMG submission 161649) | Forest soil microbial communities from Barre Woods Harvard Forest LTER site, Petersham, Massachusetts, United States - Inc-BW-H-17-M | ecosystem: Environmental > Terrestrial > Soil >...
TGCAAGAATGCGCTAAAGCGAATCCGACAAGAGTGGCCGTGCGCTCCGGGGACGCCAGACGACTGACTATGAGAGACGAGAGCGTCGATCTAATTTTTACGTCTCCTCCTTATGCCACGGCTCTAGATTATCCTCGCGCACATTTCTTGGCCGTTCCTTGGATGCGAAGCGTTCTCGGTGTCAGTCTAGGCGAGTATTTGTCGAAAGCGCCTCGGTATATTGGAACGGAACGCGGGCGCGCGAAAGTACCTAGAGAACTTGGTCCGCTCGACACTGACGCCGGATTGCGGATCATCGGCCATCTGGAGAAGAAATCTCCTCGGCACGCGAAGTTGACCCGGCGATACTTCGGCGATGTGAAGAGAGTGCTTGCTGAAATGTACCGAGTGTTGCGCCCAACAAAACACGCAATTGTGGTCGTCTGCCCGTCGCACATAAGAAAGGTAGAAATACCTACGCACGAAGTGCTTACGGAAATCGGCAGGGACGTTGGCTTCAGAATCAAGCGGCAGTATTCACGGACGATAAACGAAAGAAGGCGTCTGCTGCCTTATATCAAGAAATCTTTCGGGAATCGAATGGATACTGAATATATTCTGATCTTCCAGAAGACCTGAGCCAGCATGGGAGACGTAGACTACCTCAATGCTACCGGGGAAGGTTTACACCGTGAACTCCTAGATGGAGATCCACTCGCTTCCAGCAAGATTGCAGAGCTGTTTCTAGGCCCTTTAATCGCGGCCCTGAACCGGAAGTTTCACAACCTCTTGGACCCTCATTTAGTCAACCATGCCGTAGCGGACGCACTGCTGAACTATCTGGCATCGCCCAAAACTTTTGACCCTAGAAGAGGCAAGTTGTTCACATACCTGTGGGTTGCTGCTCAAAGTGATCTGCTAAATCACATAGAGGGAGAGCGAAAGCATGCGAGCCGGAAAGTTGACGAAAAAGTTGTCGAACTTCGACCAGGTCGTCCGGTAAACGAGACGGAGGGAGGTCAAGACCCCGAAACGGCACTACTGCTTGCGGAGGAAGCCTCGCTCATCCAAACGAAAATCAACGATGTCATCTCGGACGAATCAGATAGACAGGTCGTTGGGCTAATGCTTGATGGGGTTCGTGACACTGCACATTTCGCAAAAGTCCTCGGTATCAATGAGAAGTCCACTGAGGAGCAAGCATTACTGGTGAAGAGAAATAAGGACCGAATTAAGGTCGCATTGCAAAGAGGGCTGAAACCGAGAAAGTCAAAATGACAATTCATTCGAACTCAGCGTCGGCAATGGGTGAGCTGGTGAAGCGTCTCGGGCGCAATCCTAAATTCATGGCCTACGTGCTGTGTCGGTATCAAGATCAAGAGGGGATAAGCGATGAGAGTATGCCTGCGGTATTGGGTACCCTCCCGGAGTTGGTGTGTCGATTGGCCCTTTGCCGAAAACCAGATGCTGATACGACGAATTTCGCTCAACGCGTCCGAGAGATTGCTGACTATACGCTAGTCGATGAGTCCTTGCTCGCAAACATCATTCGACAGGTTGGCAGCATCGAGGCCCTTTCGAAGTCATCGGAACATCGATTCCTAGCTGCTGCGCGAGACCATGGCGACATTGCGTCCGAGGAAGAATCATCCCCTCCGACGAAGAAGCCTGAAGGAAAGAAATAGCGTGTGGCTGTATCCCTCCGAGGAAGGAGCAATCAGCACGTTTTGGGATTTGTGTGGCGAAATGGAACCGTTCCCGAGGAACCTGGAACGATATGTGGCACTGGCGCTCCCCCTTACAATAATCAAACTTCCTCGCCTGAAGATCACAGACATCCAGAACTGGCTCACCCGACGCGGAGCTTCGGTCGCTTTCACTTGCGGCGATCGCCGGCTGCGAGGATGTCTTGTCGCTCGGAGCGGCGAAGGATTGATCTTTGTGGAAGGAACGGACTCTCCCGCTGAACTTCGCTTCACGATTGCGCATGAAGTGGCGCACTTTCTGATTGATTACCTTCATCCTAGGGCGCTTGCTCTACGCGTGTTTGGTCCCGCAGCCACGGACGTAATAGATGGATTTCGCCCGCCAACAGCTACGGAGAGGCTTCACGCCCTCCTGGCTTCAACAGCAATCGACATACACATAAACTTGATGGAGCGGAGTGGCGAGGGGGAAACTAGCAGTAACGTTCAGACAGTTGAGAATCGGGCCGACAGGGTCGGGCTTGCGCTCCTGGCACCGCCATCTATCGTGCTGTCGCGACTCGCTCCTTTGGAGCAAGGATTCGTAGAACGACACCAGGCTGTTACTTCGGAACTCTGTATTTGGTATGGGCTGCCTTTGTGGCTCGCCCGGCGGTATGCAAGGGCGTTGCTGGTCGATATTGGCCTCGGGCCTTCTTGGGTTGAAGGCATAAAGAAGACCTGACTTGAATTTTTGTCGAACTTTGAACACTGGGGCCGGTAAATGGATTGAGGGCAAGGAGAGTTGAAGTGAAAGATCAAGCGAGCCTCGCCAATCCGCCAGCGAAACTGCAACAGGCAGGCGAATCGAAGGAATTTCAGGAGGCATATGGCGAATCATTCGCCAACACCCTTGATCTGAACACTTGGTCCCGCGGCGAGGATTTGCTGGCCGCATACGCCAAGCTCGACCAGGAGGTTGGCGAAGCGCTGGAGCGAGAAGATGAATACCGCACAGAAGTAAGAAAGACAGTCTTTCCGCAACTCCCACATCTGCCCCATGCCCCTAGTCGAGCGGGCGTTTTTACAGCTGAGAAAGCAGACTTGGAGCGTGTTCACAGAGGGCTCCTATTCAATGGCGGGGTTGAAGCCTGCGATGGAACCAGCGTGGTTCACGACACTCTTCCGCTCACGATCACACAAATCGGGGTATGTCTCGTTTCTTACAACGGAGAACAGGGTTCCTGGGTTCATCGACTTTTTCGTAGGGATCTAAGAAGTAGGCAATCAAATCTGATTGATGAAGTGATGACTGTTTTGGAGCGGCGCGAAAAACGCGAAGGCCAGGGTCTCACTGGTGACTCGCTCAGCGAATTGGCTCGTCGTGGGATTATGACGTATGCAGAGCGAGCAATCTTGAAGGAAAAGTCGGCAGCGGTATGGCGTTTGGGGCACGGCAGCCCGATTCCCTACGAACTCATTACTGGCTTGTGGGCATCTCAGGCGGAGCGAATCAGGGTGAGTCTTGATCTGATCCGTTGGTATGTCCTTGAGCACAAACGCTTCATCTTTGTTCCGAGCGCGCCACGAAAGAGACACTGGCTAATGATTGGTAATGCGCTGAGACCGCTCGAGTATGCCGTCGTTCAAACCATCCGGCCAGAAATCGAAGCGATGCTGGAAACCGGAGGGTACCGCGACGGTAGCGGCGTGAGAAAGGCGATGGAGCAATTCTGCGAAGAAGTCGGCGATAAGGTGATCATTGGTTTGTTCAAGGTGTGGGATGCAGCGCCCCCATATATCTTCTACGCCCACGCCGATCACGTTGATGTCGCCGCCCATATCGTTATGGCGGATAGTTTGCTCCAAGAACATCGCGGTTTTCCGATGCTCATCGATCTGGCGGACACAGTATGCTCCACAACTTTTGGCGCCGACATGTTCATGTCTTCTGTCCAGATGGCTTATGCAGACGCCGGCAAACCATTTCGTTACTTGGGCGAGCGCGAAACGCGAGCCAGATAAGGAATTCCAAATGACAACCGAGCGAGATGATCGTTCAAAAGCCACTACCACCGGCAACTCCGACAATAAGAACCTCATGCAGCTCGATGAAGAGGTGTCTCTCGCGGGCGGCGAATGGGCTCTTCCTGAGGAGTTCAAAGGCTCGATTGGGCGAACCATGTACGATTTTGCGACCAGTAAGGATGGGACCCTAACTGTCTTACTGCCCTCCGACAACATCAGTGCGGTACCCTCGCAATCTTTGCTTAGGATCAAAAGTCGCCCGAAAGATATCGGCGGAGATGGACGGCAATACCTCGCCGCGGTTGTGGAGGGCCCATTCGCAGAGCCCGACGGATTGCGAGCTGATGCTCCAATTGTGGTCGCGACCACCGTCCGGGGAGCCGCATTCAGTCCCCGTTACCATGGACGTGTCCAAATCGAGCTCCTCGGGGAGGAAGTCGATGGCAGTGTTGTTCCTCCGCGCTTTCGCCCCCTTCCAAACAGCCCTGTCTTCGTCATTGAGGAAACAGAAACGGCCAAAATGCTCGGGCTGGAAGGTGAGATCGATCTCGGATTCGCGGTGGGCTTTAAGAACCTTAGAGTATGTTTTCCATCGACCAAGAAATCCGTGCTACCCCGGCACGTAGGCGTCATTGGCACTACCGGTGGCGGGAAATCGACCACAGTCTCCGGCCAGATTCATCAATTTCGAAAAGCTGGCATAGCCACTGTTGTCATCGACACGGAGGGCGAATATACGGCTGTCGACAAACCCACGGAAGACAAGCACATGATCCGGCTGCTCGAGAGGCAGGGGAAAAGTCCGGAAGGAGTGCCCAACACCCATGTTTATCATTTGACAGGCAGAGCGACGACGGCGGTCGCGCCCACGCCAATCCACTCGTTCAGACTGGATTTTTCTAGTCTCTCACCTTACGCCGCATCAGAAATTCTGGATTTGTCGTCGGCTCAACAGGACCGCTTCTTTAAGGCCTACGACACAGCGAAATTGGTCTTGCGGGACCTAAATATCTATCCACGTAAAGGTACGCGCGAAGAGCGCGAGGCGCTGGAAATTGATGAGTTCGAGACAGGACAGCCCAATCTTACGCTCTCGCACTTGATTGATGTGGGCGGTTTTTTTCTTGGGAAGCTCTCGGGCATTGACCATGAGCCGCACAACGCGGAATTTAAGGGCACGAAAGAGAAAGCGCAGATCAAACAACGAGTGGCAACTGTTGACACGAACAACGAGATTAGCTGGAAAGCGCTTCTCGGGAAGCTTTGGCGATTGCACCGTATGGGTATTTTCGATAATCGGAATGCAAACGCCATCACATTTTCTGAATTGACGCAATCTGGTCGGGTTTCGATTGTGGACCTGAGTGATACAGACTCTACCCTGGTTAACAATCTTGTGATTGCAAACATCCTTAGGGGTCTTCAGCTTCAACAGGATGTCGCGTACGAAGCCGCCCAAAAGCAGGGAAAGGCTCCTACTCCAGTGATGATCGTAGTAGAGGAGGCCCACGAGTTTCTTTCCCGCGATCGCATCGCAAAAATGGAAAATCTTTTCCAACAGGTGGCACGTATCGCAAGGAGAGGTCGAAAGCGTTGGCTCGGCTTGATGTTTGTGACGCAACTCCCTCAACACTTGCCAGATGAGGTTCTCGGTCTCATTAACAACTTCATTCTTCACAAAATTAGCGACGCTAACGTAATCACAAGATTGCGTCGCTCGATAGGGGGGATAGATGAGGGTCTTTGGAATCGACTCCCCAACCTAGCACCAGGGCAGGCGATCGCTTCGATGGCGAGTATGACGCGCCCCCTGTTGGCCGCGATTAATCCGACTCCTTGCAAGCTTCATATGATCGACTGACGAGACGGATCGCGAGCTGCACAACAAGTTGTGTGGACGGGTGTGTTTCAGAGAGAAACGAATTGGGGAACAGCAAAGACTTCAGGCTTGGTCTTTTTCATTGATGAAACAAGCTCAATGATTTGCGCAGAGAATCCTCTTGGGGCGTTATAGCTGTTGAGGAGAAACATGACCGGTCGATCGAATCTGATGCTGTCCTTCGTGAAGGCGTCCTTAATCTCGCCCAGTAGGTCAGAGGGATGTCGATCGTTAGTTCCCCACGAAGTCAGATCCAAATACTTTGTATGATCACGATCGAAGCATTGAAAGACGGTCTTTCGGTCTAGTCGACCAATATCGAACCGGGGGGTGGTCCGAAGTTCTAAGACAACGCTTGGTTTTGAAAATTCAAGAGCCCTTCGGAACTCATCTTCGGTGACTTCCGGAAAATAGACGAAAATCAGCATTCCAGGGCGGGGCGACGGGAAAAGGTTTGTCTGAGCGCCGCTGACGGGAGCTTGGAAATCCTGAGCCTTGAGCTCGGAACGATGCCTCTTCGGTACAACACGGAGCTGGGTTTTTGAGTTCTTGTTGGTCACGCCTTAACGCTCTTGGGACAATTTCGCTTCCATTTTCGGGTAACTAACCCGGGACAGGTCCCACGGTGTGCCCCACGTGGGCTCCTGAATCTTCATTATGCCTGTATCCTTGTCTTTCAGCTCTCTATTTTTTAGAAAGGAACGCTCATACAGCCTGGGTGCAACGCCCGAGAAGGGTCTAAAGAGAACTTTCTGACCCCCTCGACTCGGCGGCTTCCAATTAGGGTGTTCGATGGCAATCGCATCCTCATGAAGATCTAATGCTAGGCTCTTGGGATAGGGCTCAATATACTGCACCTCGTCGACTCCGGCGGTGACAATATGGCGCGCGCAATAGTGGCAGGGGAATGTCGTGACAAAAAGCCGGCTACCGACCAACGATGTTCCCTTCCTCGCAGCAGACAGCAGAGCGTCCATTTCAGCATGCACCGCTCGACTGAACTCCAGAAGACCGCCAATTCGAGTTGTTCGCAGTTTTATTGCTAAGGCCTTTTTTTTCGAGTCGTCTAGTGAGTTCAGCTCGGGAATCTCCCTTATGAGGTCCTGAATGATTTCGTTCTGTTCACGCGTATTCCGGCAAAATCGATCAGCTCCGTCTGGAAACATAGCACACCGGTAGTCTATAGCGTCGCCCTCAAGAGACTCCCCGTAAACGCCGCCTCCAGCCCTAGGTGCCTCGTTTGTTCCAGTCGCTACCACGTTGCCATTTACGTCAACGAGGGCAGCTCCTACCTGGCGGGAAAGGCAGGCGCTTTGCATTTGGGCGCTACTTGCATGGTACATTGCCGTCTCTTCGCCGTTTGGCCGAACGAGTTCACTGTGAATGATGATCTTAACCAGCCGCGATAACTTCTCAGGAACTCCCCAATCTTTAGGAGACCCCCTGTCGACCGTATTATCGATGAAGTAGTCTGCAAGGTGAAATGCATCGCCGACCTGCTGCCCATGTTTTTCCTTGGCTCTTGCATCACGTTCCATGAACTTGTGCACGCCTTCTTCGCTAGCACCTTGGTATTTGTCCAGCAATCTCTTGGCGCGTCTTTTTTCCGCACATACGACGCCAATGAGAATGAACGCGTCCTGATAAAGATGCCTCAACAGCTTGACCTCGTCTGGGTGTCGCAGAGAGTCAAGAATGTAGGCTCGGGGTTTACGGTCAGGCTCAATTGGCACTCCAGGTTCAAGCGAAGCACCCACTTTCTTTGCACGCATCTCCCTTATTTTGAAGATCAGTTCTTGTGCGACCGCAGTGCAATCAGGCTGGCCCTTCCGCAGTTCGCCGCGCATTCGATCGCCATAGTCCTGCAGAAGCTCGACATCCTTCAGGGTCTTCGGTCCGCTTGGTGATGGGAGAAGAAGTTTATTTGCGCTGGCCCAAGCTTCGATTACTGTCCGCGCCTTCAAAATATCGACGTCGATATGGTCGGGTCCGATGGATTCCTGTTGCAGTAGGTCTCTTAGCTGTTCTGCCACTACGCTTGTTCCTGATCCAGCGTGGCCAACTACCGCAAAGAAGAATTCATTGGACGATTCTTTGAGCACGAGTTCTTGTGAGCCAGCACCCTTGGCACTCGCACTTCCTATTACTTTGAGGGGATTTTGCGCTGTCGCCATAATTGGTTTAAGAAGTTGTACAATTGTATTTTACGAAAGACCGAGAAGCTCATCAGCGATAAGTTCGCCTCAATATCCGAGTGGTTACGCCTCCCCTGAAATCACAGCAGCAGCGAAACGAACATCCGGGCAACAATGGATGGAATGTAGATGATAGATATCCGTCTCCGGATTTGTAGCCGACAATCTCGACTACCTGCGAAACAAACCGTTTTCCTGGGCGGCGTTCGATCTGGACAATCACGTCCAGAGAATCCGCGATGTTTGTCTTGATGGCGCGATACGGCATCTCGATGCCGCTCTGCAACACGCAAGTCGTGAAGCGCGAAATCCCTTGGCCGGCAGAATTCGCATGGACGGTGGAAAGTGTTCCGCTGTGGCCGGTGTTTAGGAGTTGCAAAAGATCGAATGCTTCGTCACCGCGAATCTCACCCAAGATGATCCGGTCTGGCCAGTGACGCAGGGTTGCTTTCAGAAGGTCGCGGATTGTCACGGCCTGCAGACCGTTCTGCTCACGGCGAGCTTCAAAGCGAAGGACATTCTCCTTGTGAATCCGTATTTCTGCTGTGTCCTCTATCAAGACATTGCGCTCATGGTCGGGAATGAACTCGGTTAAAATGTTGGCGAGCGTGGTCTTTCCACTAAGGTCCGCGGCGGTAGCACGCTCGGCAAACGGGCGCGAGACTATGGGAAACATTGAATATACTGAATTTACACAGCGAAGAAGAAGAGAGAGTCTGTTAAAACAACCTTAGCTTGTAGATGGCAAGTAGGCCGTTGAAAAGCCTATTGGCCAGCGAGCCCCTTAGTTGACAGGGATTCTAAGTCAGCCACTCCCTAAGAGGAAAGATGAAGCCTGAGCTACGCCTGTGCGTTCTGCCGTATGGCATCCGTGTAGATCGAACGAATTTAACGTCAGTCGGGAATGGGAATCGCCGCTGTCCGCAGGTGCCACACATTCACCTCAACCGCTCGAAAGCCGAGCCGCTGATTAAGGCTGGAGCAATCAGGCAGATCAAAGGTCTTGTGTACCAGCGAACGAGCCGCGCATCCGAGCAGGCTACGTGGGGGAGAAAGCGCTCAGGCAGACAGGGCCCTATTGTTTTGCAGATGAACCCAAACTTTTAGCGTTACTCAAGCAGCTACACCGAATCGCTCTGTGGAGTTTCCGGTCTACCACGCATCCGATTGGCGCTTGCTCTTGCCAATACCCGACAGATACGCGGGCCTGTGGACGTAGCAGGGGAACAGTTAGGCGACAAGGTTGTAGTGAATACGGCGCTGGTAAATAAGAAACTCGCGGCCGACTGCGTTACTCTTGCGTTAGTGGAGCGTTACTAAATGCGTTACTCAAGGTAAGCGTCTGATAATACGAGAGTTACAAAACGCTGAGGAAATCCAGCGCCATAACTATAAAACCGTTTTGTGTGTCTCCAAAGCGTTAGGGCAAATGCGAAAGAGCCAGCCAAGAAGTAGCACGAGGACGTTACTGCGAATGCTCGCGAAGGATGCGAGAAGCGAACACGTCCGACTGAAAGCCTGCGAGTTGCTTTTGATACTCGAAGGGAACCTGGAATCCCAAGGCCAAAGGCCAGCGAATCGAGCGCTAAAGCCTGGAAAATCACAGGCCAAAGACGCAGGGGCGCTTGCGCGACTTGCTGAGAGAGTGTCCAGCGAATCGGCTGCAAGTCAAGGGTAGATGGCAGGCCGAATTGACTAGCGGTCTCAAGAAAACGATCGAGTAACGCAAAAGTGACGCGCAAGTCACAAGCGAATCGGGTGCAAGTCGAGCCCTTTGCAACAAAAACAGGGTGTTCAGTAATGGGACGATGCCCTGAAACAGTGCACTTGTCCAGTAAGTCTTTTGTAATCATCACGTCCTAGTTGACATAAACGGTAATTATAGGACTCCCCGCAGTGTGGCGTAGGGAAGTTACCAGTTTTATGGTAAGGCCGGGGGTGGGCGCCCCAGGGGGCGGTCTCTTGGGGCTTCGGTATTGACTGGCAAGATGCTAACGATGGAAACCTGACCACCCGGCGCATTCGATCCACGCCGCGACGCGTACATGGCGGATTGCCCTGACGGTCAGGCGGTCGCGATTCACAGTTTCGACCTGTTGGTCGCTCCAAATGCCCTGGACCTGATGCGCCTAATCGCCTCCAGGTGCGTCGAATGCGCTAAGGCCGTCGATGAGACTCGGGCCGTGTCGGTGGCTCGCTTCCCTGAAGGCGCGGAGCTATAGCGATCTTAGGCTTCTAGTGGCCGCAGTCTTATTGCTGTTTGTAATAGGCGCCACCAGGACACAGGAATGCAGGCACAACGAATTCGTGCTGTGGGGCTGAGGGTGATCGCGATGGACTCTAGAAAAGGTGAAAGCATTTGACGGAATCTAATTCTTTCACTTCGATGGAAAGAACTTTGAAAAGGAGCAACATGCGGCTGGTTGAGATTTTGGAGGGGCGGAGGCAGGCACTGCGAGTCGGTGAAGTGGCCAGTCTGTTTTCCGTGACTCCACAGCATATCTACAAGATGGCCGCGAGGGGATCGCTGCCTTCGCTTCGAATTGCGGGCGCCATTCGGTTTGACCCTCAGGAATTAGCGCAATGGTTGAGGGCCAAAGAGAACCGAATGATTCGGCCCGAAACGCAGCGGCATCAATCGGTCACGGCATAGAATTATGTGAATGGCAAACACTCTTGCGTGACCGCACCTGTGCGTCACCACATTGCCCACATTGTTGTGACCGTAGCTCGTTTCCCAGTTGTTAGTGTCGTTGATCGGGCTCAACCGGCTCAGCGTGTCATTCGTGTAGTTGACAATCCGCTGAACAGACACCCGGGCGACTGAATTCCCGGAGCAACAAACTAACTCTCAAAATGCATCAGAAAATGGGCGCCACTCAAGTCAGATTGTGGCCGCTCCTTTCCTCCTGAGCAATTCTACTCCTGAACTGTCACGATCTTGTTAGCGGCGACGTGCTCCATCTCGCGGACTTGGCCGCTAGGGAATGTGACTTTGAGTCGGACGACTTCCTTCTCTTGGTTCAAACCGAAATGTGCTTCCTGAAAATTCTGCGAGAGATACGACGTCTGGCCACCAATTTCCTGAGCTTGAATTTGGCCTCCACTTTCAACCTCAATCTTTGTGCCAAATCCAGTGCGGTTTGACTTCGTGCACTTTACCCGCACCTTGATCCAGTTCTTCCTGTTGCCACCTTCATTGCGCAGAAGCTGCGCACGGCCCTCCTGATTAACGATGAATACGTCCACATCGCCATCGTTGTCATAATCGGCGAAGGCAGCGCCACGCCCGACATGCAGCTCTTGAAATGGTTCGCCGCTCACGCCACCCACTTCACGGAATCCGTCGTTTGCACTTTTCTGCCAGAAGAGAAAATTCTTCATGGCAACGAGATGCCGTGGGTCCTTGTCATCCTGGAACGTGCTCCCGTTCACAACCAAGAGATCCAGCTTCCCATCATTGTCGTAGTCAAAAAAGGAAGTGCCCCAACCAATGTAAGCCTTGGAAATCTGACCGAGGCCCACCATGTCCGCAACGTCCCCAAAGAACAGGCTTCCAGTGTTTTTCGATTTGTCGCCCATGTACCGGAGGTTTTCAAACAGGGCGTTCTCTTGGAAGATCCAGTGCGTGACGAAAATGTCCGGATCGCCGTGGTGAGCCCAGTCACCGATGGCAATACCCATTGCGCCGCGAAAGTCGGAAATACCTGCTTCTCTCGTGACATCTCTGAATGTCCCGTTGCGAAGATTCAGGTACAGCTTGCTGCCCCACAAGTCATTGGCCACGTATAGGTCTGGCCAGCCATCCCCATCAAAGTCGTACCACGCAGCCGAAAGGCTCCGGCCGGTTGGGTCGTCTACGCCCGCTTGCTTGGAAACTTCACTGAACGTACCGTCTCCATTGTTGTGTAAGAGCAGTTTTCTCTCCGGAGTATAGGCGGCAGGGTTTAGAGTGTAGGGAACTACGGAAGAGTATTGAAGAGATTTCTTGTGCAGGTCTTCGGATCGGAAATCATATTTCACGTATCCGCAAACGAATAAATCCACATTTCCGTCTCTGTCGTAATCGCCCCAGGCAGCTCCGGTCCAGAACCCTCGGTATTGGTCGAGACCGGCCTTCTTTGTAACGTCCGTGAATGTCCCATTGCCGTTATTGTGATAGAGGGTGAGGCGGTCGTAACTCGTCACGAGCAGATCGAGATAGCCATCATTATCGTAGTCGGCCCAAGCGGCCGCCATCCCGACACCCTTGAACCCGACCCCGGCCTTCTTCGTCACATCCGTGAAAGTGCCGTCTCTGTTGTTGTTGTACAGCCGATTGCCCCCGGGCGAATGTGCAAGTTGTTCCTCCGATTCCGTCAGAGGGCCAGCAACATCCACGACATAAAGGTCAGGATAGCCGTCGTTGTCATAGTCACCCCACGCCGCACCAGATCCCATGTCTTCGGGTAACTGGGTTGTCCGAACACCATGAAAGTGTTCGAAATGGATTCCCGCTCGTTCGGTGACATCTTTGAATTGGACGCGAGGGTATTCTTCAGGCGGATTGATCTCCGGCTTGGTTTGCCTGCCAGAAATACCGGGGTGGCTATTCAGCAAGACAAACGCAAATGCACTGCAAACAAGTGTCCTGATAACAAGGCTGAACGTTTTGCTTTTCAGATTGAGTTCTCTCTGGCATCTCCGCATTATTGAAAGCGATTCGCTTGTTCTCCCAGCTATTGAGTGCCAGTCGTAAAGGCGGACGACAAGGACGCGAGCGGTTGGCCTTCAAGGTCCGTGATCCCAATTGACGCTTTGATCTGATATGTCGTTGAAGCCGCCAAGATTGTCGTCGGCGTGAACGTGGCGGTCAGTCCATCTGCCGAGACGATGATGGTTCCTGCGATCGGCGTATTTGACAAACTTACCGTGAAGGTCGAGTTCGTTACCATGAATGGATCGATTCTCTTGCTGAAGTGCAGTTGAATCACTGAGCTTCGAAGCACTCCAGTCGCATTGTTGGCTGGACTCCAAGTGGTCACCGTGGGCAGGGTCAGGTCTGCCCCCGGTCCCGTCGTGAATGATTGCATCACTTGTGCGCCCATCGAGTTTCCGCTGATGTCCTGCACTCCAGTGATCGTAACAGTGTAAGTCGTGTTCGGATTGAGCGGTACGACCGGCACCAAAATCAGTGTCTGGTTACCGTTTGCAAGGACGGATGTGAAATTAACCGTTCCTCCAGCCGTGAGCGTCACTTGGTTCACCGTCAGGGCGTCAATCGGCTCGCTAAACTGGATGGCCACCTGGGCATTGATCGGCACACCGGTCAGCCCGTTAGGGGGACTCATTCCCATGAATTGAGGCCCAGTTGAGTTGGTTGCCGTTCCAGTAGAGAACGAAAAGTTCGACAAGGCTTGGGTGGACCCGTTGTCCACGAGATTCCCAACAAGATTGTCTATGCCTCGCTGGCCGGCACTGACCTGGATGTTGTGACTCGCCGTCAATACCGGGTTTGGCACAAAAGTGATTGTCTGGCCATCGGCACTGAGCGAATAGGTCCCCGTCACGGTTTGGTTCGCGGTGGCGTCGGACACCAGGAAGGTCGTGCTGGTCACGCTTCCAGCATCGACTAGATCATTTACCCGGAGCTGGATCGTTGTATTGAGCGGCACATTCGACTCTCCATTGTATGGATTCTGTGCCACGGTCATGGGGGTTATTACGTCAGGTCCTGTGCCCGTCGTGAAATGGGTCGTCTGGGCCGACACTTGGTTCCCCGCGAAATCCGTTACGCCAGAAATCGTCAGCGTCATCTGAGTTGCATCCGGCAACGGGGCGTGGGGCACGAGGTGCACTCCCGTGAAGTTGGTACTCGTCGAGCCCGGAACAAAAAAGGATATCGAGTCCGGTACTTCGGTAATGCCGCCGCCCGACAATTGCATGGTGCTGCCACTAACGGACAGCGGATTGAACGGCTTGCTGAATAACACGCCTATTTGTGCATTGTTTCCGACGTTCGTTAAGCCGTTTTGCGGTGATGTCGAAACAATCGTCGGAAGCACATTGTCCGGGCCAGCTCCAGTGTTGAATCCGAAGTGTGTAAGTGCGGCTGCCAATCCGTTCGTCCCCTGGATACCGGTCGTGGTGGTAGCAGTAAAGGATGCGTTCGCTTGGAGGACTGCGTTCGGCACTAGCTGGATAATCGTCCCCCCGCCGATCAGATTCACCGCGATGGGAACCCCTGTATTAGATGTGCTGTCAAAGAGGCTGACGGTTGACGTATTCACTGTCGCAGGGTTGAGCGGCTCGTTAAACGAAACCTCGATCGCGACAGTCTGATTCGTCGGCACACCGGTTGCAAAGTTTGCAGGTATAGTGCTCAACACCGCAGGCACCACGGCGCTCGTGTTCGGCAACGTCACAAACGAAGCCTGGTATGCAGTTAGACTATTCCCTTCGGCATCCAACGCCGTCGTGTCCAAAAACACCTGGACCGTAGTGCCGTTCTGGAATGGCGAAGATGGCGTGAATTGGATCGTTTGGCCGTTGTCTGTTACCTGCGTCGTGCCGGCTACGACTACACCGTTCTGTGAAACATGCAATGCTCCTGACACCGTAGCTGAGTTCATCGGCTCGCTCACGTACAACACCACCGTCGTGTTCAGCGGAACTCCCGTTGCGCCATTTCCGGGTCGCTGCGCTATTACCGTGGGATGTACGGTGTCGAACGCCGCGGCGGTAGTGAACTGACTCGCGAAGTTAGGTAGCGCATTGCCGGATAGGTCCTGCACTCCACTCGTCGCAACTACAGTCACTATGCTTGATGCCGGAAGTAGATTCACCGTCTGTATCGTCACGACCCGGTTGTCCGCCGACACGGAATAGGTAATAGAGCCATTTGCGGCCAGCTTCGAGCCATTCGCGAACAAAGCAAAATTGTTCGCGTTGATGGTGAACGGACTCAGGGATTTCGAGAACGTCAACACGACTGCGGCGTTTAACCCGATCCCCGCAGCTCCATTCGCAGGCGTTACCGACACTACCTGCGGCGCGGTGGTATCCGCCACCGCCGCAGTTGTGAAGGAACTGTTGAACGAATTGCTTGTGTTCCCGGCAAAATCGGCGGGATAGTGCAGACCTGATCCCACCCCCACTTGTATCGCCGTACTTCCAGGAAGCTGCGTAGCTGGCGTAAACGTCACAGTCGATCCGCTTACAACATAGCTTCCTGCCAGCGTGCCCGCAACCCCGGTGATGTAGATCGGAACTGAAAGGTCGTTCACAGAATTCGGGTCAATATTCTTGTTAAACGTCAAGCTGATGGTACTGGTCACGGGCACGCCAGTTGCACCGTTAGCCGGACTTGGCGGCGGGATTACCGATGGACCCGAAGTATCTGCGGTCCCCGAAGTCCCGGTCGTGAACGTAGTCGTAGAGGTCTGCACGACGTTCCCGGCTTGATCGGTGAAGCCAGACACGGTAACCGTATAGGTGGTGCTTACCGTCAAATTACTCGACGGCAGGAATGTCAGAGTCGTTTGGTCAGTGCTGAGGCTCGTGGTCCCCGAAACGGTCACACCGCCAGCGGACACTTGAATCGCAGTGCTCCACGCGCTTGTCTTACTGATGGGCGCACTTGACACTACATCGATGTGCGCGTTGACCATGACTCCCGTCGCTCCATTCGGCGGGCTCACAATCACGGTGGGGCTGGTCGTCACCGTGCCTAGTCCAGTCGCGAAGTTTGCAGTGGATGCCACCAACGCGTTCCCTACCATGTCCGCGATGCCGTTCGTCAAATTGAACGTAAAGTAGCTCGAGGCTGGCAACGGCGCGTTAGGCGTAAACGTGGCTGTCTTGCCGTCCAAGGACACGCTGGTCGTGCCAGCGACTTGCTCATT
>Ga0210409_10004214_pt1 | contig 15639 bp, 12 predicted proteins | sample IncBWH17MmetaG_FD_161649 | JGI IMG/M metagenome (GOLD analysis project Ga0210409, IMG submission 161649) | Forest soil microbial communities from Barre Woods Harvard Forest LTER site, Petersham, Massachusetts, United States - Inc-BW-H-17-M | ecosystem: Environmental > Terrestrial > Soil >...
GCCGCGTGCTGCACGTTTACCAAGAAACTTTTCGCTCCTTCGGCGATGCTCTCTTTATCTGTGACCGAGATCGTGAAACTAAATCTGCCCATCAGCTTGGGAGTTCCGGAGATCGTGCCTGTGCTCGCATTGAGGATTAGGCCAGGTGGAACTTCGCCAGCCCGGGTGCTGAAATGATACGGGGCCACACCGCCGCTCACCGTGATCACAGCATTGTAGGCACTTCCGACGGTTGCGGGAGGCAGATTCGCTGACATGGCGATCGGCTCGCTAGCGATCGACGGCGAACCGGAAGCGTTCATAGTTGAACACCCTGTGGTGGCGAGCGCCAATGCCGCTACGACAACGATGCCGAAATAAATGTCAGAAAAATTTTGAGGATAAGAAGAATTGGATCGGGCTCTGGGTTGGGGGCAAACCAGGTTAAACATCACACCGTCCTCGAAACGGAATCGGACTTTTTGTTTGTGAGTCCGCTGATGAACTTTACTGATGTAGTACTTATCTCCATAGATAACGGTAGGGCATTGGCCCGTCGAGACACAGAAGTACATTCTGTGGTTACCGTGTGGCTCAAGGTCACAAACGAGAAGAGGAATCAGGTGCGCACTTGGGTTTAGCGCTTATGGCGTTTGCTCGTGAGAATTCCTGCGCGAATTCGATCGTATGCGGTATTTCCGAGTACCTGTCTCACCGAGGAGCGGAGCGAATTGTTCACTCGTAGTTTCCAAAGGCCATGACCTTTCGATTGCCGCGCGAAAGTAGCTAGGTTCGTATCTCGCATGATCGCCACGCGTCCCAAAGCAAAACTGGACGCTAAAGGAGAGTTGGCAGCGGCGCGGCTGGTAGCGACGGACTGGTACCCCGCTCGTTGAGCCGCGTCGGCCACGCGTCCATTCCACCGACCTCCGGGGCACGAAAAGTGGAATACCGGTCGCCCGATGATGTGCTCCAACTCCTCTTTCGACTTAATCATTTCCTGTTCAAGCTTATCGTGCGGAAGATCGGTCAAATAGGGGTGTGTCAACGAGTGGGAACCGATTTCAAACCCCTGATCGCTGAGCGAGCGAAGCGCAGGGCGGGTGAGATAGCCGCGGCGCTCGAGAAAGCCAACTGTGACATAAAACGTCGCGTTGAAACCCAAGTTCGAAAGAAACGGCGCGGCTGCGATCAGATCGGTTTCGCAGCCATCGTCGAAGGTGATGACCGGCCCCGCTGTTGCATTCTGCCTGAGTGCCTCGGAAACACTCATTCCGCGCATTCCGGAGTCCTTGATGAACTGCATCTGCCCTCGAAAATTCGCGATGTGCACGATATAGCGCACGTAGCCCGGCTCATTCTGGCAAAGAGGACGTTCCGGAAGTTCTAGTTCGTGGTACATCAAGAAAACGCGGCCACTCATAGATTCACCGGCCCGTCTCCATCACCGCGCATAAAGTAAATCTGGTCTTTGTTGCTTTCAAAGGGAGCCAACTTTTCGGAAAGAGCCTTCGAAGCGGCGAAGATGAAGTTCGAGGGGGCCTGTAAGTATCCGTTGATACGAAAGCCATTGCCCCAAACCGCGCTCGAATGGTTTGCAATGATCAAATCGACGCCGCGCTCCTCCAGGGCTTTTGTTGCAGCATTGATGACGGCCACAGCGTTTTTGGGAGCTGCGAAACCGTCGGCGATCGTGCCAACCCGCAGGTCGCCGAAGTATTTGTTGTTGCGCATCTGCGTATCGAGAGCGACGGCCCAGCCCGTAAGTTCTGACTCCTTTGTCACACGCAGCTTAAGGAAATTCTTGTTCGCGGGGTAAAGAACATTCAGGACGTCGACGCTCCGATCTGCGATCAACGCATAGTCCCGGGCACTCCCCGCCCAAAGATCATTTGCCCAACTTTCAAATGCGGTAACCGGCTCCGCGACTGCGTTGTGTCTGATCTTCGTTCGAAACCGATGCAATCCCTTAATCCCAAGATGTCCCAAGCCGGTGACGGCTGCGATCTTGGCGAGAGCACTTCGTTGAGCCGATTGCCGAAGTGGTCCGATTTCCCGCAAGAACGCATTGGGATGATGAACCCTAAAATAAAACGGCACCGGGTGAAGAGACCAACCCATCGCTTTCAGCATGGTAGGAAGCGGCCGATCGAAACCACCCATGCCTAGCGCGAACAGGGTGGGCTGCATTTTCAACGCGCTACGCAGCATGAGTACGCCAACGCTCGCATAAGCCTTGTTGACGATCCCTTCGGACACAGGAAGGTGGTAATAGACCACCGGCATCGCTGCCCCAAGAACCGAGAAATCCTGATATTTGAGGATGAACCCTCCGCGAACGAAGTCGCCTTCGAGCGCGAGGTAATACTCCTGGTAGATGCGACGACCATCGACCTTGGGCAACCAGTACGGAACTTGCGATTCGGGAAAAAAGAATTCAGGCGCTATGCCCCCGGCCGCAAGACGTTGATTGAACGCCTTCACCGCCGGAATCTTATCTTCCGTGTAGGGGTGGACGGCGATGGCCATAGGCGGCGCCGTTACGCAACCTTGCTTCCCAGAATGTCGACAATGTGCTGAATGTCTTTCATCTGGTCGATTTCCTCGGGCTCGAACTGCAGGCCAAACTCTTGTTCAAGGGCGAGCACCAGGTTGAGGTGGTGGACGGAATCCCAAGTGTCCAGACTTTCTGGAGAGGCCGTCGGAGTGATTTTAGAAGCGGGAACTTCGAGGACGTCGCCGGCGATCGCGCGGACTCTGTCCAAAAGCAGTGCAGACATTCGCTATTTGTCTCCGTTCACAATCCGCAACCGGATCCATTCAGGAGCCGGTAGAAAGCTTTTCTTCAGATCCAACGTCCAAAGCGTACCATCTCCGTTTTGTTTGGCCGCGGCAAAGCCATGGGCCGAGTAGAAGTCACGTGCGGGAGCGTTTTTCTTCGTAGGCAAAAACCACCCTTGAAGGCGACTGGCGCCGTTGGCGCGGGCCCGGTCGGCCAGGAACGATAAGAACGCGGTCTCAACGGTACGACCAATGACGCGGCAGCTGAGCAAGAAGGAATCGATTTCAGCGGTATCGCCTTCCTGTCGAGTAATGGCAACGCCAACCAATCCGTTGTCGCCAAAACGGTCTCGCACTCGAATGGAGAAACATCCCCAACCTGCCCGGGAAACGAGCTCAGAAATCTGTTGTTCGCTATAGCGCCGTGTTGTCAGATTGAACTGATTGGTCTTGTTGGTTAGTTGCGCGATGCGAGCCAGGTTTGCTTTGGTAAGGGGAGAGATCTCAGCTTCCTGTTGCAAGGAGCGGTAAAAATCCTCGCGCGAGCTGATGCTTTGCTCCAGCTGTTCCCGTTCGCGCTGCGCCTGATACATGGCTCCACGACGGTGATCTTCCGTTGAGATGGAGAGACGCTCAAATAAGGGGCAAGCGCGAATGCTGCGCGCAAACTCCATGGGATCCGAGGGGAGATCGAGAACGAAGACCTCCGGAAGAACCGTGCGAACCTGTTGACGCTCAATGGGATTGTCATCAAGAAATGCAAGGCTGTCGATCCCGACATTGAGTTCACCGGCGATCTCGCGGAGATTCTGCACCTTGTCCGTCCAATTTATACGCACTGCTGCGAAGTGTGCGGATTTCAGCAGCATGCCCGGATGTTTCTCGATCGCTTCGAGGGCGTCTTCGCGATTGTTCTTGCTGCAGACGGCTAGAAGAATGCCGCGTCGGTGGAAATCCAAAAGAGCGCGCTGAACGGCTTGATACGCAGCGCCAGGATACTCGGTGCCGAGCTTAATGCCCACCATCCCGTCTTCGCCGATAACACCACCCCAGAGCGTATTGTCGAGATCTGTGACGAGAACCTTCGCAATTTTTCCTGTGAGCGGATAGAGAAATCGCATCCACTCCTCAACCAGATGGTTCAAATGCGCAGCTGAAATTGGCAGCCGAACCGTAAGCCACTTGCGTTCGTCATGCCACGTAGCCTGCCCGTGGCGCGCCACGAGCGAATCGTAATCGAGTACATAGACGCTCGTCTGCTCAGACGCCAAGTTGGCTAACGAGCGATTGATTTGTGCAATCGCCATCGATTGGCTGGAGTTTGATTGTGCGTCGAGCAGGCCGGCCGACGGATAAACCGGCGTCTCAAAGTTGTGCAGGACCAAATGTGCCGCAGTGTTCTTCCGAAGGGCGCGAATCCAGCCCTGGAAGTCGTTCGTGACGCGCGCAATGGTGGATTGGACCTGATCTTCGTTCAAATTCGTGAAATCGTTCCAAAGGTCGGGTGCGATGTCACGGGTCTGGACGGCCACGATCACGACGTCGGGAGCGGAACCGTAGAGCGTGCTGGCGGGGTCCATGATCGCTTGAACGTATGCATTGAAGTCGGCAACGTGAACCGCCAGATCGATCCCTATGCAGAATGCGGCTGCCCGCAGCAGCGGCACCATCGGTTCGACCGTGAACGAACGCAGAATTGCGAGCCGATACGGCTGAAGATTGATGGCCGCGCGAAGTTGCTCGAAGCGCTGCACCACAAACGAAGCGGCGGAAGCGCTGGCTTCGTGGGCCCACAGTTCGATGAGAGCGCGCTTGGCAGCGGAGGCATCTCCGGCAGCGATCAACCGATCGATTTCTTGACGAGCTTCAGTGCTGTTCAAGGGATCACGATATCGAGCGAAAACTCCTAGCGCTCGAGATATTCCACTAACAGTTTTTGCCGCGTGTACACCCAGGCGATACGTCGTCCGCCGAACGCGACCGCAGGCAGAGGGTTTTTCACAACCAGGCATCCCGTGGCACGGCTTTGTTCGAGTTGCGTGTCTAGAGAATCCACCTCGTAACAAATGTGGTGCAGACCTCCGCCCTTCCCAAGAAATTTGTGCAGCGGAGAGTTCTCGCCTGCAGGTTCCACGAGTTCGACGGCAGGGCTATGAGGACCGCCATGCCTCATGAACGTTACGCGAGCTTCCTGAAGGGGGTCGTGAATGATGGCGCCGTCCCATGTAGCGCCGAGCGAACGGGCAAAATCTTCGCCGACCTCTGCGATCGACCGAACTACATAACCGACGTGGTGAAAACTTGCAGAGCGATTTCCTGCAGGTGCGTCAAGAGCAGTTTGGGTCGTGGGCTTTTCTATCACGTCACACCCTCACCACGGCCGTTTGCGCGTGACCCGAAGCGTTTGATCCGGAAGCTGCAGCGATTGTCTTTTCCAGGACTTGAACGAAGTGCTGAGCGACAACAGACCAGTCATACTTGCGGGCTGTCGCTGAGGCGGTTTTCTCATATCGGATACGAACGTCTTCGTCTTGCAACAGGGTAACAATCGCATCCGCAAAATTGGCTGGCGTGTCTTCCAGCAGGATGTCGCGCCCGTGCTCCACATCCAGGCCTTCGGCTCCGATGGTGGTCGAGACCGTAGCTTTGCCCATCGCCATGCCTTCGTAGATCTTGATTCGTGTGCCCCCGCCAATTCTAAGCGGTACGACGAACACAGCCGCTTCGCGAAGGTGATCGACGATCGATGGGACGGTGCCGGTAACCTCAACGGAGTCCGAAGCGAGTTTCCTTACGCGCGCATGTGGATCACGTCCTACGATCCGGAAACGGGCGCTGGGGACTCGGGCCAACACGAGAGGCCAGATTTCCTTGCAGAAATACTCGACGCCGTCGATATTCGGCTCCCAGTCCATGGAGCCGGTAAAGATCACGATCGGGCCTTTCGGTCGAGAGCCGGGGTCGTAATGATATTTGCTGAGATCGACACCGGTTGGAACGACGCTGATATGCGAGGCATCGACCATCGACCTCATGGCTTGTCGATCGGCTTCAGAGACAGCGATCACGTGATGGAACCGCTGGGTCTGTTGGGGCTCGAAGCGGCGCATTTTTGAATATTCGATCTTGGAAACCAAGCGATCGAGCCACTTGACTTCGAAATCCGCCTTCCGTTTCCAGAGTACCGTTTCGACATTGTGCTGGAAGAGCGCAGTGGGCGTGGCCAGACTCTCGGGGAAGTTTAATGTGCTGGAAAGAAAATCACAGACGGCAACATCAAAGCGCCGCTCTGGAATCCACTCTTTCAGAATTTTCTGTACTTGCGGTGCCGTGAACTTGCTCACCGCGTAAGGTGCGCTCCAGGTGAGCCGGCGTAAATAATCGAGATAGCGCTCCGTTGCCGTCGTGTCGGGCGTGGCGGTGTAGATCGACACCGTGCCAGGCAAATGCGTCAGGATCTCCCGCTCATAGTCCGCGTCGCGCTGGCCGCCGTAGTAGGACAAATAGGTGAGTTCGTGCGCCTCGGCGAGCTTGCGAAGGATGTTGTACGTGCGCAGCTTGCCGCCCGTATCGAGAGGGAGAAGCTTGCCAGGTTTGACCCAAAGAATGTTCATCTCCGGCTACCAGCAGATCCCCTGATATGAGCCGTTGTTCGCGATGCGGCGAGTTTTTTCCAGGTTTACCAGGTCGACGACAATCTGGTCCTGACGAATGTGGCTATCTAGCGTTGCCCGGTCGATCCCTCGCGTTCCGATAACCACGACTTCTGCCGCTGATATCGCAGCAGCTAGATCTTCGCAGAGAAGGGAGCCGATGTGGGGGATAACCTCCTCGATGTACTGACGGTTGGAACCGTTCAGATGGCCGAGGGAGACATTGTCATCCCAGATCTTCAAATCACGACCTTCTCCCAACAATCGCTTGGCGAGCTGCACTTGCGGGCTCTCGCGAAGATCGTCAGTGGCCGCTTTAAAGCTCAAGCCAAGCAGGGCGATTTTCTTTTTGCCCGTAGAAAGAATCATCTCCACAGCGCGCTCGAGGTGCTCGTCGTTGCTGGGTATGATGGACTGAAACAGGGGCAGATTCAAATCCAGCTCTTTCGCGCGATAGTTCAGAGCTCTCACGTCCTTGGGCAGACAAGAACCGCCAAATGCAAAGCCCGGCTTGAGGTACGTCGGCGAGATGTTGAGCTTGGTGTCGGCGGTGAAGATTTCGACCACCGATTCGGCATCGACTCCGAGCTCGCGGGCCAACGTGCCGATCTCGTTTGCGAATGAGACTTTCACTGCATGCCAGGCATTGCAGACGTATTTCGTCATCTCCGCAGATCGAAAAGAAGTCTCGAAAAGTTTCCCGGGTGCCCATTTGTAGACTTCGCGTAGCAGGGCACTGTGAGCGGCGTCGGCCGCGCCAATGATTGTCATTGACGGCTCAAGAAAGTCAGCGACGGCCGTTCCCTCCCGCATGAACTCGGGGTTCACACAAACTCCAAAGTCTTTCCCTATTTTCTTGCCGCTGGCCTGCTCGAGAGCTGGAACGACAATGGTCTCGGCGGTTCCCGGCAAGACGGTACTGCGCAACACAACCAGATGAAACGCTTTCTTTTTCTGTAGAACCGCGCCAATATCGCGGCAAACCGGTTCGATGTGGCCCAGATCCAGTTTTCCGTTGCGCAGGCTCGGTGTTCCCACGCAAAGAAAAGAAATTTCAGAATTCAGAACCGCAGATTCAGAGCTGGACGTCGCGTGCAGACGTTTGGCGGCATGCGCCTCGGAGATCAGGGCTTCCACGCGGGGTTCGACGATCGGACTGCGGCCCGCATCCATGGCCTCGACCTTGCCGCGGTTTAAGTCCACACCGATTACGTCATGACCCATGTGGGCGAAGCACGCCGCGGTCACCGTGCCCACATAACCCAATCCGAAAACACTAATCGCGCGATTCATGCGGTAATCCGAATTCCTTCCAAGGAACGGTTTTCTCGCCCAAATCTCATGTGTATTTTTGGTCTATTATCGGCAAGGCACGTTCGATGCCGAAGAAGCACCTGCTTGTTGCACGGATGCAGCATTAAGTAATTGCAAACAAATATCTTAATGCGTTTTGTCAGCACGCCATTCTAGTTCGGAATCCTTTAACCCGCTGTATGAAAAAATATTCCTATTTTTCCCGTTCGTTTCCAGCCGGATCGACGGAACGTACACATATCATTTAACACGTTCCGGCTTCGCTTTGGAAAGACGCGTGCTTACTCTTTGGTAACTAACTCGCGGATAATCAAGAGGATTGCCAGTAGAATTGTCGGGAATGAAAGAAATGCCCACGGCCGAGGCGACACCAGCGGCCACCTCGCATGACTTCGCCCGAATCTCCAAGCGCAAAGTTTTCCACCTGGTGGACTCGTTGAATATCGGGGGAACGGAGACGCAAGCCGTAGAACTCGCTCTACGCATGCCCGCCTCTACTTATTCGACCACCTTGGGCTGTCTGAGCGCTAAGGGGCCGCTGCTGGATCGGCTGAAGGGCTCGGACATCCGGGTGGAAGAGTTTCATCCCAAGGGCGGCCTTGATTCGCCGGCTGGCTTCTATGAAATGCTGCGTCTGGCTGTGTATCTGCGGCGCGGACGCTTCCAAGTGATGCATGCACATGATCTGTGGTCAAACTTGATGGGGGTACCGGCGGCGTTGTTGGCGAGGGTTCCGGCGATCATTTCGAGCCAGCGGGATCTGTCCCATTTCGATTGGTACCGCGGCATCAAACGGAAGGCCTTGCGACAGCTTCAATGCATGTCGAGCGTGCTTCTGGCCAATGCGACTCCCATTCGAGATGCTCTGGTATCGGAGGACGGATTTCCACCGTCGAAATTGCGAATCATCCACAATGGCGTCGACACGAGCAAATTTCAGGCTGGCGTTCGCGATCGCGAACGGCTCTTCCCAGATCTTGGGCAGGGCAAGTTGGTTGTACTCGTGGGAAACATGCACTCGGATGTGAAGGGCCATCCCTGGCTGATTGCGGCGGCGCCTGCGGTGCTGAAGGAATTTCCTGAAACTCGATTCGTTCTGGCGGGAGATGGTGAAGCGCGCAGTACTTTCGAGCGCCAGGTTGAGGAATTGGGGGTGGGTAGAAACTTCAGGTTCCTCGGCAGTCGCGCCGATGTTCCGGACATTCTCGCAAGCTGCGACATTGCGGTACTTCCCTCGAAGGCCGAGGGATTACCGAATGCGGTGCTGGAATACATGGCCGCGGGATTGCCAACCATTGTCAGTCGCGTGGGAGGCAATCCGGAGTTGGTGCAAGATGGGGTGACTGGTCTGCTCGTGCCTCCGCAAGATTCCGCTGCCTTAGAGCAGGCATTGCTGCGATTATTGCGCGATGAAGAATTTTCTCGGCGAATCGGCGCGAATGGGCAACGCATGGCTATTCAGGATTTCAGTTTCGAGCGACTGGTTCGCGAAGTAGATGAACTTTATTCCGATCTCCTGGCGACGAAAGCGGTGTGATGGAGAAGCGATCCCCATGGGCGCGGCGGCTATCTCGGCTGAGGGCGATGTCCGCTCGAGAGGTCGCCGACCGTGTGCGTCAAGCGACGACATGTCGCGTTGACGAGTGGCGACAAAGACGGGGACACGATTTTGCGTCAAACGTATCGCTTTCGGATTCAACCAGGCAGGGTAATTTCTTTTTCAATCGCGAGCAACTTCACGCCTTGCTTGCGCTGCTTCATCAGCGATTCCCGTCGACCTCGGGAGAGATCGTTCTGCGAGCTGAGAAAATCCTTCTGCACCGACTTGACCTCATGGGGTACGAGAATCTCGACCTCGGATCTGAAATCGACTGGCATCTCGATATCGTTCACGGAAAACGGGCCCCCCGAAAGACCTGGTTCAAGATGAGGTATCTGGATTTCGACGAGGTGGGCGATTCCAAGATCACGTGGGAGTTGAACCGGCATCAGCACCTGGTGACGCTGGCCAAGGCGTATCGACTAACCGACGATCTTCGGTTTGCGCAAGAGATTACGAATCAGTGGAGACACTGGCAAGGCGAGAACCCATATCCGATCGGCATCAACTGGGCGAGCAGCCTTGAAGTCGCGTTCCGCAGCATGTCCTGGATCTGGGTATATTTTCTATTGACGGACACACCCGTCATGACCGCGGAACTGCGCGGAGAATTCTCGCGGGCCCTCGCCGTGAGTGGCCGTCACATAGAGACATACCTTTCAACTTATTTCTCTCCCAATACGCATCTGCTCGGCGAAGCGGTTGCTCTTCTGGCACTAGGCGCCTTGTTCCCGGGTTTTCCCAAAGCGACGCGATGGAAGAACCGTGCTTGGGAGATCATCAGGAGATCAGCAACGCAGCAGGTTCGAGCGGACGGGTTCTACTTTGAGCAATCGACGTACTATCACGTCTACGCGCTCGACATGTTCCTGCACGCGCGTATTCTGGCGACGAACAACGGCATTTCGGTTCCCGCGGAGTTTGACGAAGTCTTGACGAAGATGCTCGACGTCCTGTGCGTTCTGAGTCGGGCCGGCGTGCCGCCGATGATCGGCGATGACGATGGCGGTCGATTCTTTGATGGACAACGCAATCGCGCCGAGCATCTCCTCGATCCGCTGAGCACGGGAGCGGTGTTGTTTCGTCGAGGCGATTTCAAATTCTTTGTGGGTTCTCTACGCGAGGAAACCCTCTGGCTCGTGGGCGCGAAGGGACTGGATGAATTTGAAACCTTGAAGACATCTGACCCGATCAGCGATTCGGTCGGCTTAAGCGACAGTGGTCTCTATCTGATGGCCGATCCGGAAGCAGGGCAGCAGTTGTTCATCGATGCGGGACCGCATGGTCCGGGGCACGGACATGCCGATGCCTTGAGCGTCCAGTTAATTCGAGATGGCCGGGTATTCCTGCGGGACTCGGGCACGTACGCGTACGTCGGGGAGACTGAAGAACGCGTTCGTTACCGCAGCACGCCCGCTCACTCAACATTGGTGGTGGATGAGCTTGATCAGGCGGAAGGCAAGGGGCCTTTCGGGTGGGAACGTGCACCGCTGGTGAAGCGCGAGCAATGGGTCACCGGCAATTCATTCAATCTATTCGTGGGTAGTCACGATGGATACGAGCGCCTCGAGCAACCGGTGACGCACCGTCGGTGCGTTTTCCATAGGAAGGGTCAGTTCTGGCTTATAAGAGATGTCGCATTGGGGCAAGGGGAGCACCGACTAGAGTTAGTGTGGCATTTGGGGGCAAGACTGTCGCCCGAGTCGATCAACGACAATCTCTTTGCGGACGGGCAAGAGACTCTCGGTTTTTTGACGTCGGAAGGCCATGGCTGGGCGCAGAGCGCGCATCGTGGTCCTTGGTCTCCGGTTTATGGATGTCAGGAAAAGGCGATAGTCCTGTCGTTTGCGCGCAAGGGACCCCTGCCGATGGAGTTTGCGACTCTGCTCGTGCCCGACGCGAGAGTAAGCGCGGGGATCGGCCGCCTGGAGCGGTTGGCGGACGTGCCGAACGTACACGGCTATCGCTATATACAGGGAAGACAGGAGCACTGCTTTTTCTTCGCCGATCGTCAAACGGATTGGATCTTGGGCATGTGGAGGAGCGACGCACGTTTCCTCTATTGGTCATGGGACAGGGAGCGCGATGTGCGGCTATTGGTTATCTGCGGCGGTACCCATGCCGAACTGGGTGGCGTTCGGGTGCTCACGTGCGATCAAACCATCGATTATGCTGAAATGATCAGTTCTGCAGGTGGGGCGGAATTGCGGTCCTCGCAGCCGGAGACGGTGATCGTCTCGGGATCACTGGACAGGATCGAGATGGAGCTGGCCAATTCAGGCGTGCAGCAGGGATCAGACGCTTAGATTATGTGCGGAATTTGCGGAATATTTCATGCCGACCGCTCGCAGCGCGTAGAACGAGACGGGTTGGCAGCGATGAACCAGCGCGTCGTGCATCGCGGTCCGGATGACGACGGGTTTTTCTTTGACGGCAACGTTGGGCTGGCCATGCGGCGGTTGAGCATCATCGATATCAAAACCGGCCATCAGCCCATTGCCAACGAAGACGAGAACGTCTGGATCGTCTACAACGGCGAACTCTACAACCACCAGGAACTCCGCCAAACTCTGGAAGGCAAGGGACATCGATACCGCACCAAAAGCGACACTGAGACGATCGTTCACCTTTACGAGGAATACGGCCCGGACTGCGTGAAGTATCTACGCGGCATGTTCGCGTTTGCGATATGGGATCGCCGCAAACGCAAATTGTTCATTGCACGCGACCGTCTGGGGATTAAGCCGGTGTACTATCGCTATGACGGGCGCTCGTTATTGTTCGGTTCCGAGATCAAGACAATCCTTGCCTATCCCGGCGTGCAGGCGGAATTCAATCGTTCCAACCTCGCCGAATACCTCGCTTTCGGATATATCGCCGAGCCGGAGACGATGTACTCGGGAATTCAAAAGCTCCTTCCGGGCCACGTCATGGAGATCAGCGAAGGGGAAAAACCGCAGATCTCCGGATACTGGGATCTCGAGGTCAAGCCGGACGATGGTCTCCGTCCGCGGTCGTATTACGTCGAGCGCTATCGTGAACTACTGGAAAGCTGTGTCGCAAGCCATCTCATGAGCGATGTGCCGTTGGGAGTCTTCCTGAGCGGCGGTCTCGACTCGAGCGCCGTGGCCGCCTTGACCACAAAGATCCGGAATGAGCCCATCGAGACATTTGCGGTCGGGTATGGAGAGGAGAAGTTTAGTGAACTCCCCTTTGCACGGCAAGTTGCGCAACACATCGGATCAAAACACCACGAAGTGCGTCTTAGCCGGGAAGAATTCTTTGAAGCCCTGCCGCGATTGATCTGGCACGAAGACGAACCGATTGTGTGGCCATCCAGCGTCGCGTTGTACTTTGTCGCGCGCCTTGCACGTGACCATGTGACGGTGGTGCTCACCGGAGAAGGCAGTGACGAAACTCTGGCTGGTTACACGCGTTATGCCTGGACATTACTGAATGCGAAGATGGATCGTGCCTACCGCGCAATCACGCCAGGAGGTCTGCGAGATGCCCTGCGCAAAGGAATTCAGCACGGGCCGCTCTCGGCTGCGCTTCATCGCAAACTCGAGCACACTTTTCTTGTGCGAAACGGAGATTCGTGGCCATCATTTTATTTTGACAATTTTTATTCCGCCTTCTCAGAGGCAGAACAGAGCGAATTACTCACCGATGATGCTCGACAAGCTGCCGGGGACGCGTACGGTGGGTCGATGCAGTACTGGAACGCATCTTCGGGCGATTTGTTGCACCGGCTTTTGTACACCGACATAAAAACCTATCTGGTCGAGTTACTGATGAAGCAGGACCAGATGAGCATGGCAGCATCGATTGAAAGTCGCGTTCCGTTTCTCGATCACGAGCTTGTGGAGTTCACGGCAAGTATTCCCGCGAAATACGACACCAAGCGGCTCGCGGGAAAGTTCATCCTGAAATCTGCGGTCGAAGACTTATTGCCCCGCGATATCGTGTATCGGCAGAAGATGGGATTCCCTACTCCATGGGCGTATTGGCTTTCTGGGCCCCAGCTCGACCGCCTCGAGAAGATCCTGCTAGAGCCCAGAGCCCAGGAGCGCGGGTATTTCAAGAGTGGCCGCGTGAAAGAGCTGTTTGCGGAACACCGCTCCGGTCGTCGGGATCATGGAAACCGAATTTGGCGGCTGCTGAACCTCGAATTATGGGAGCGGGTCTGTCTCGAAGGTGAAGTCTTTGCAGGAGATCTGCCGCCGTCCAGGCAGAATGCAGTCTTGTTGAGTTAGTTGGCGAAGCTGAAGGAACAGCAGCGTGTCAGGTCTGACGCCTCGATGGTAAGAGAAATTAAGCTGGCCTCGTTGCGCGTTTTGAAGCGCAGCGGAATCTTTGATCTGGTAGCTGACAGCCGTTGGCGGCGTCAGAGGCTCCTCATTCTCTGCTACCACGGGGTCTCTCTTGAGGACGAGCACCGCTGGAGGACTGGCCTTTACATGGAGCCTGCCGTCCTTGAGCAGCGGTTCGAGATGCTCAAGCGCGGAAATTATTCGGTATTGCCATTCGGCGAATCTTTGGAGCGTCTACGCGCGGGTTCTCTCCCTTCACGGAGTGTGGCAATCACATTTGACGACGGGACATACGATTTTTATAAGCAGGCGTTTCCACTCCTGAAGAAGTTCGGCTTCCCGGCTACCGTTTACCTCACCACCTATTACAGCGATCTGCAGAGGCCGGTGTTCAACCTGATCACGTCCTATATGTTGTGGAAGAAACGAGGTCAGGTGATCGCTGATGGCCGGCCATTGGGCCTGGGTTCACCGTTAGATTTGCGTACTGAGGCCGCGCGCCATGACATTGTGATGGAATTGATGGGGGTTGCTGAAAGAGAGGGAATGACTGGATCGGAAAAGGACATGCTGGCAGCGCGATTGGCGGAATTGTTAGGAGTCGACTATAAGGCTCTTGTAGCGAAGCGGATTCTTCAGCTCATGAATGCACACGAGGTGCAGGAAGTGGCCGCAGGCGGTATTGACGTTCAATTGCATACTCATCGCCATCGGACTCCAGAAGACGAATTCTTGTTCCGGCGGGAGATTCACGAAAATCGAGAGCGCATCCGTGCTCTGGTGTCGAGACCGGCGGAGCATTTCTGTTATCCCAGTGGTGTTTACCGGCCTTCGTTTTTCTCGTGGCTGGCACAGGAGCAGGTAGTGTCAGCTACTACTTGCGATGCGGGCCTCGCCACGCGAGAGAGCGAAATGTTGCTGATTCCACGTTACGTCGATACGCAACTTCGAACCGTAACCGAGTTCGAAAGCTGGCTTTCCGGCGTTGGTGATCTATTGGCGATTCGCCGGATAGCCCGCCAGGTATATGTTCCCGTCGAGACCGAAGCCTAGTATCGCCGTCTGGGCGAGGTTAAGACGAAGTCAGTTGAATATGAGATCCCAACAACGCCAGCAGTTCATTCTTCAAGTTGGGTCCGCCTGCAATTAAGCCTGACAATAACGGGTTTTTCTTATTCGCAAGGAATTCGCCATTCTCCAGGCTCGAGACAAAACCTCCTCCACTCAATATGAGAGCGGCTCCAGCAGCAACATCCCATTCGTTCTTCGGCGTCAGAGTAAACGTAATATCGGCCAGTCCCGCGGCCACGCGGGCGAGCTTATAGGCAACTGATCCCATGGCTGTGACCTGAAGCGGACCGTTTTCGAACTTTTTCCATTCACCCCGCTTAACCTCGCTGCGACTCGCAAGTACCGATGCGCCTTCCAGATCAGTGCGCAGGCTCGCTCTTGCCGACTGGCCGTTATACAGAACGCCGGCATCGATTGCGCCGATAAAGGTTTCCTGTGTGGCCGGGTTGTGGATTCCTCCCACGACTGGGCGACCGTTCTCGACGTAACCGATCGAGACGCAAAATTCTGGGATTCCTTTTACAAATTCCCGTGTTCCGTCGAGGGGATCGACCACCCACACGCAACTTTTCTGCAGGCGCGAGAGGTCGTCGACGCTCTCTTCTGATAACCAGCCCTCCCCGGTACGAAGGAGATTGGAGCGGAGGACTGCATCGATGGCGCGGTCCGCTTCGGTGACAGGATCGTGGCCAGCCTTGAACTCGGCATCGATGGCGCCGGGCGTAAAACGGCCGAATATTTCGCGGGCCGCGTCAATTGCAGCCTCAACGCGTTTGAGAATCTCGGAATAAGAGGAAGTCATTGGCGAGGGTCAGTCCGATTCAGGCCCAAATCATCCGGGCACCTGTAACGAAGAGTATGAAACAAAGAATGCGGCGGAGCCATAAAACAGGAACTCGAGTGCTTAGATAAGAGCCGACCAGTCCGC
>Ga0210409_10004215_pt1 | contig 15637 bp, 9 predicted proteins | sample IncBWH17MmetaG_FD_161649 | JGI IMG/M metagenome (GOLD analysis project Ga0210409, IMG submission 161649) | Forest soil microbial communities from Barre Woods Harvard Forest LTER site, Petersham, Massachusetts, United States - Inc-BW-H-17-M | ecosystem: Environmental > Terrestrial > Soil >...
CCGCAAGGTCCTGAGCATGGGCAGGTGTTCGCCGGCGGCGCGTTCGAAGCGCCACTTGCCCCAGGGCCAGCGTTGCATGCGCTGGTAGCGATGCATTGTCAGGCTGACAGGCGCCGTCTGCGTCGTCGTCAGCCAATCGAGTTGCGGGCGCACGGCGCCGAGTTCGCTGCTGATGGTGGCGGCCTCTTGATGCGGTGGATGTCGCCAACGAATCAATTGGCGACCGATCCACTGTATTCGAGTTGCAATCGCCCCTCAAGTCTCAAGGAGTATGATTTAGGATAACGATCCGTGCATGCCGGAACGAATGCAAGGACAACCACAGGATGGCCAATCGCTACGTTGTATTTTCTCACGGTAAGGACAGTGGACCGTGGGGTAAGAAAATCACGGCGCTGGCCGACGTTGCCCGCGCGGAAGGCTACGACGTCGAGTCGGTGGACTATCGTGGCATCGATACGCCGCGGGGTCGCATTGACAAGCTGATCGAGGTCTGCAAGAAGCTGTCCGGCGATCTGGTGCTGGTCGGCTCAAGCCTCGGAGGCTACGTGACCGTGTCGGCGGCGTCATTACTACATGCGCGCGGCGCATTCATCATGGCGCCTGCGCTTTACGTGGAGGGACTGCCGCCGCTGCGCGAGCGGCTGCTCGATTGTCCGACGATGATCGTACACGGCTGGAACGATGAGGTCATACCGGTCGAGCATAGTGTGCAGTTCGCGCGCGAGTACCGAGCGGCACTGCATTTGCTGGATGGCGATCATCAGCTGCATTCGCAATTGCGCTTCATCAGGTATCTGTTCGAATACTTTTTGATCAGCCTGGACTTGCCCGCGGAGCTCGGCGCGTCCTGATCACCTGAAACATGCAGGGCTTACTGCGCAGAATTCTCGCACTGTGGGTGCGAGCCACGTTGCGTCCGGAGGACGCCGCGGCGCGACTCAATGGGCGCACGGTACCGATCTGCTACGTGCTGGAGCGTGTCAGCGCCAGCGACCTGGCGGTGCTGCAGAACCTCTGCGTGCGCGATCGACTGCCACGCCCGGGACGGCGGCTGCTGGCACGTCAGCTGCGCAGCGCCCGCTCCTCGCTCGCTCTGACGCGCGCAGTCGGCTTCTGGCGCAGTCGCGACGACCGGCGACCACCGGAGCTGCTGCTCAATCTCATCAACGCGTTGCGCACTGATCTGAGCCTCGATGTCAGTCTGGTGCCGGCGGCGGTCTACTGGGGACGCGCACCACAGCGAGAGCGTTCGCTGATCCGCCTGTTGGTCTCGGAAGACTGGGTCATCGCGAGCCGGGTGCGGCGCGTGATTACGGTGATCTTCAACGGCCGCAATACCACGGTGCAGCTCGGTGATCCGATCTCGCTGCGCAGCCTGCTGGGCACCGAGGCCGACACCCGGGTGAGCGCACGGCGCGTTTCGCGACTGCTGCGTACGCAGCTCTCGCGTCTGCGCACGGCGCTGATCGGTCCGGACCTGTCGCACCGGCGCACGATCGTGGCCGAAGTACTGCGTACCCGTGCGGTGCGCGCCGCGGTGGCCCAGGAGGTGCGCGAACAGGACCAGTCGACCCGTCGCAGCGTATTGCTCGAGGCCCGACGCTACGCCAACGAGATTGCAGCCAACTATTCGCACACGTTCGTCAGCCTGATGGCCATGGGGCTCGCCAAGCTGTGGAACCGGCTGTACGACGGTGTCGAGTTTGAACACCTGGATAGGCTGGAGCAGCTCGCGCAGGGCAACGAAATCATCTACGTGCCCTGTCATCGCAGTCACATGGACTACCTGCTGCTGTCGTATGCGATTTATCAGCATGGCTACGCCGTGCCGCATATTGCGGCCGGACTGAATCTGAATCTGCCGATCGTCGGGCGGTTCCTGCGCAAGGGAGGTGCATTCTTTCTGCGTCGATCGCTGCGTGGCAGCTCGCTCTACACCGTTGTCTTCATGAAGTATCTGGCAACGATGATGGCCCGCGGTCACTCGATCGAATACTTCATCGAAGGAGGGCGCAGCCGCACCGGGCGCCTGCGGCCACCGATGGGCGGCATGCTGGCGATGACCGTGCGCAGCTATCTGCGCGAGCCGCGCCGCCCGCTGGTGTTCATTCCGGTGTACTTCGGCTACGAGCGCATCGTCGAGGGCTCGACCTACGTCGGCGAACTGTCAGGGCGGCCGAAAGAGAAGGAATCGGTGCTCGGGCTGCTGCGAATGATCGGCAAGCTACGGCAGCGTTTCGGACGCGTACACGTCAATCTCGGGGAGCCGCTCTATCTGGATGCGCTGATCGACCAGTTTCGCCCTGGCTGGCGTCAGGAGGAATTCGATGATCAGAATCGCGCGCCCTGGGTCAGGGCGCTGGTCGAAGAGCTCGCGCTGCGCATCATGCGCCGGATCAACGCCGCCGCGACGGTGACACCGATCAACTTGCTGGCGATGGCGCTGCTCGGGACGCAGCGCCAGGCCATGCTGGAGACCGATCTGATCTCGCAGATTGAAGCCATGCTCGCGGTATTGCGGGCCGTGCCCTACAGCAATCTGGTCAGCCTGAGCACCCAGAGTGCGCCAGAGATGATCAAGTACGGGCTCGAGCTGAACGTGATCACTCGTGAGAATCAGCGTGCGGGACACATCGTGCGCATGAGCCCGGAACACGCGGTGCTCGCGACGTACTATCGAAACAACGTGCTGCATCTGTTCGCGATGCCGTCACTGATCGCCTGCTGCTTCCTGTCGAATTCGATGATGCGCACCGAGGACGTGCTGCGGCTGGCCTCGCGTATCTATCCGTACATTGCGGCAGAACTGTTCCTGCGGTGGAGCGAGGATGAAGTGCCTGCAGTGGTGGCGGAATTGCTGGCTGCGATGGCGCAACTGGGGTTGCTGGTACGCGAAGGCGATCTGTGGCATCGCCCGGCACCGGTTTCGGCTGCCGCCATGCACCTGTCGCTGCTGGCGCAGAGCACGATCCAGACGATCGAACGCTACTATCTGGCGATCGCGCTGCTGATCCGCTCAGGCAGTGGCGCCATCACCCAGAAGCTGCTCGAAGAGAACTGCGAGCTCATGGCCCAGCGAATGACGGCGCTGTACGGTTTGAATTCGCCCGAATTCTTCGATCCGAGCCTGTTTGAGAGCTTCATCGATCTGCTGCGCAGTCGCGACGTCGTTCGCACCGACGAGGCCGGCCGACTGACGTTTGACGAGGTGCTGCTGCGGGTCGAAGCCGACGCGCAGCTGGTGCTGTCCGAGCAGATCCGACATAGCATCCTGCAGGTCACGCACAGCTGACCCGCCCCTCAACGCGGCCACAGCCACTTTTCTACCGCTACGGCAACGAAGTTACGCGCTAACGCGGCCACAGCCACCCGAATACCCCGGCAGTCAGCAGTGAATACACCAGTCCGTCGAACATGTAGCGCACTGTGATGCCCCAACCGCGCTGCCACCAGATCGATTCATGCGCGTAGGCGACCGAATAGGCCATGAAGCCGACGGTGCCGACGACTCGAAACACATTCAGATAGGGCGCAGCGAATGCCAGCGTGCGGCTGGCGACGTAGGCGCACAGGAACGATATCGCCAACTGGTAGAGAAACCATTGCACCAGCGCGCTGCCGAGCTGCACGCCGCCCGGTCGCATCACGGTCATGATCACGGTGACTGGGGCGCTGCTGCGCTGTGATTGCGAGGCATGGGGAATGAAATAATCCCCTGGGGTCAGTCCCAGCGACCCCAGGGACTGACATGCTGACGGCTCATTGGGGACAGCCTTGAAGTCGTTGCGGTGGTGACGCACAAACATGTGCATTAGCCAGCCGGCCATGAAGGCGATCACTGCGCTGAGAAGTATCGGCAGCCACAGAGCCACGAGCGTCACCATGCGCCTCCCCTCCCAGGCATATTGTCAGGCAGATGTACTACGGGTCGGCGGGGATGTCGAGTGCGCTTTGCAGCGCGCGCCGCCAGGCGTGCAGTTGGCGGGCATCGCTCCAGCTGGCATTGGCAGGGCTGGTCGAAGGCAGCTGGCATACCTCGATCGACGGCAGGTCCCGCCGCAGGGCTGCGCCGAAATGTCGCCGCAGGCTCGAATGCGCCGTTCCACCGTTGCAGCAAATACGTCGTATCGACGGGGTCGCTCGCAGCAATCCCATCAGATCATTCGGCTTGGCGCTGTGATGCTCGATCGCGGCATCCAGACTGCCGGGTCGTACACAGGAGTGCAGCACATCCCACAATGCCAGATGATGAGCGCGCAACAATTGAAGCCGCGCATCGTAGCGCAGCGGCCCTGTGATGCCGCAGAGTCTCTCCAGGATGCTCCAGAAGCGGTTGCGCGGGTGGGCGTAGTAGTGATGAGCCTCGAGCGATGCAACGCCCGGCATACTGCCCAGAATCAGGATACGCGCGTCGTCCGCGACGATCGCCGGAAAACTGTAGACCCGCACGTATCGAGTCTAACGCAACGCACTAGGGGTTGTACGGACGAGTCGGTCGTGGTGGGATCGCCAGCGGCGTGTCGAAGGCAGTGAACGCGTGGCGCAGATAAAGCGAGATGACTGTCGGGTGATAGAAGTCGGTGCGGTCGATATCGAGCATCGCACCCAGTACCAGCCCGCGCGTGACCTGTCGCTCCACCGCGGCGTAGGCTGAGACGCTGAATGCGCCGCCGTGGGACGACGCGAATAGCGGTGAGTCAAAACCGGCCGGCAAAGGTGAGCGAGCCGCTGCATGCTGCAACGCTGCGTCGTCCGGATAGAAACTCTCCTGCGCGATCGAGCTCACGCTATAAGCGATCGAGGCGCGGATCTGGTAGCTCCAGCCGGCTTTCACGCCGATCAGCTCCAGCGGCAGCGCGGTACTCAGATAGGAACGCGGACTGTAGTACCCAGCGCTGCCAAAGGTGTAGTTGGCGAGGTTGTGCTGATAGTTCCAGTCGTTGAGCACGAGGCCGGTGTAAGCGCTGGCCTCGTCGCCATGGTTGTAGAACTTCCAGCTGCCGGAAGCGCGCGCACCGAGAAATTGATTGTCCGGTACGTGCGTACCGGTCAGCTCAGAGAATCGTATCGAACCGGAGAGGCTGAAACGCTCACGATAGAGCCCGATACCGGCATACGGACCGTTGGCCACCACGCCACCCCATTTCTGACCGCTGACCGGGTCTCGCAGTCCGGCATACGATAGCGCACTGCTGGTGACGGCCCGGCGCGCGAGCCCCAGCGTCAGGTCGAGCGAGCGCCAGCTCGGCGTCCACTCGACACCGCCCACGATGTTGGGCAGATCAAACCCCAGTGGTGTCGTTCCGACATCGGCCGCCAGCGTGTCGGTTTGATAGCCGCCTGACAGCGCGATGCCGGTTTGCCGCTCGTTTGAATAGGCTAACGCCGCGGTGGGACCGGCTGCCTGCACCTTGCCGAGCAGCGCCGCATGCTCGTAGTCGCCGCCCAGATGACCGGTGTCGATCGAGACCAGATCGGCATGGCCGATCAAGCGCTGCTCGTAGCCGCGCGCGAAGACCCAGGCCGAAGGGACAGTGACCACATCGAGTTGCGAGATGCCCGAGACGCCCGGCTGATGCAGCACCTGCAGGGCAGTGGCGAGGCCGGAGCGCATTCGCGCCTGGATCTCATCGGCCGCACGCCGGGCATCGAGCGCATCGGCAGCACCGGCGATGTCCGCGGCCTGTTTGAAGTACTCCCGGGCAAGCGCGAAATGATGCTGCGATGACGCGGCGCGCGCCGCCAGCAGCAGCACGTCAGCGCGTGCCGGGGTTTTTGCCAGCAGTGGCCGCAAGGTGATCAGCGCCTCATTGGCTTGTCCGAGCCCGAGCTGGCGCCGAGCGAGGCTCAGCTGCAGCTCGAAGTCATCGGCCGGGATGCGCTCCTGTATCGATGCCAACTGCACACGCGCGAGCGCCAGATCACCTGATTCGGTCAGCGCGCGCACATAGGACAGGCGCGCATCGAAGTCATCCGGTCGCTCTGTGACCAATGACGCCAGACGATCGCGCGCCAGTCCGGGCTTGCCCAGGCTCATATCCGTTTCGGCCCGCGCCACGCGCAATGCGCGATCGTCGGGATCGGCGGCCAGCATCGCATCCAGCCGCCTCGCGGCTTCCTGATACTGTGCGTCGCGTTCGAGCTCGCGCACGATGCGCAGGTCGAGTGCGCGCTGCAGTCTTGCCAGCTCGTGTCGATCCGGCTCGCTCAAGCCTCGCGCGTGCAGTGTGTCGAGCACCGCTCCGAGCCGGGTGCTGTCATCGGCGCTGTTGAGGATTTGCGCCCAGCTCAGCAATACCGCCGACGAATCGGCGCCGGTCCCTTGCGCGTACGGTTCAATCAGCCCGATGCCATGTTGCGGATCGCCGATTTCGAGCCATGCATAGGCCAGTTCGCGCGCCCGATCAAGATCGCGCGCTGCCAGCGGTTCGACCGCCAGCAAGGCAGCGCGTGCCCCGTCGCGATCACCGGCCAGGAACAGGTCACGAGCCCGCTGGCGCGCCTGTGCCACCCTCAGGCGCTCATGCAGCGCGTTCATGGCATCGGTGCGGGCGGCGCTGGGGATCGCATCGAGGCTGACCAGTGCCGCTTCATAGTGCTCGAGACTGGACAGATACAGCGCCTGCGCATAGCGCATCTGGGGCTCATCCGGAGCCTGTCGCACGCCTTCACTCATCAGCGCGACGCCCTGATCGTCCTGATGCCCAGAGTGATCGATCGTGGCCAGCCGATAGCGCATCCAGGGATCGCGCGGGGTGAGCCGCAGGGCTGCCTGCCAGTCCGCGATCGCCGCCTCGATCTCGCCCGCTGCGTAGTGCCCGCTGGCGCGCTGGTCGAGTGCCAGCGCCAGCAGCGCGTCGCGCGAATCGGCGCTCCACTTGCCAGCGATCGGTCGCCGCTGCAACAGTGCGATGGCGCCGTCGAACTGTCGGTGGGCGATCATCCAGCGCAGGCGTGTCTCGAACAGCCAGTTCGAACGCGGGTCAAGCTGGCAGGCGCCGGTCAGTAGCGCACCGCTCTCGGCCGACGCACCTAACGATTCGAGCTGCTCGGCGCTGGCGATGGTCGCCTCATAGTCGCGAGTATGGAACGCCAGCGCCGCCTGCATCTCGGCGGCCGCGATCTCCAGGTGCTGCGACGAGAGGGCGCGCTGAGCGCGCTCCCACCACACCGCCGCTTCGAGCGCGCTGTCATCGAAGTGCCGGTCCAGCGGCACGGCCTCGGGTTGCACGGGCGGCCCGAACATCCGCAGCATCAGCAACAGCCGCTGCGCAACGGAGTCTGCGCCGGGTGATTCGAGCTGCTGCGTCAGTTGCTGTCGCAGCCGCTGCTGTAGCGCCGGTTCGACTGCCGACAGGCCGTCGTTGGCAAGCAGCTGCTGTTGTTCGATGGCGCGGCGCTGCTGTGCAAGCAGCCCGAGCACCAGCGGATCGTCCGCATGCCTCTTCAGATAGTCGCGCAGCACCTGGGGTGGAATGCGTCTCGCCGGCAGGTTGCGAAACGCTTGCGCCAGCAGCTCATCGACATCGCCGCCGCGAATGTCGTCGCGTTGCGCCAGGCGATAGAGGGTCATGACTCCCGACACGGCATATTCGGGCCGACTGAGCATTTGCCGCGCGAGTGCGAGCTGATAGTTCGGATCGTCCGGATGCTCGGCTGCGAGGCGGCGCAGCCCCTGAAACGCGGCAAACCAGCCGCCCGCAATGCGCGCCAGGATACGGTAGTACTCCGCGCCCATCGCATTGCCCGGCACTGGGTTCGGGACCAGGGCGTGCAGCGACTCGAGTGCCTGTTTGTCCTTTCTCATATCGATCATATGACGCACGAGCGCCAGCTGCAGCCGGTCACGCGTGGCCAACCGATATTCGATCTCGAAATCGCGCCTCGCCAGCGAGTCCTTGAAGCGCTGCTGCAGCTGCGTCAGTACCTGCGCGGCGCCATCGAGCTGGCCGATGCGGATGTCCAGCTCGCCCAGTTCGACCATGGCCTGCGGGGAGTCGGGGCGGGCCGCGATCAGCTTGCGCAAAGCAAGCTGAGCCAGATCGCCGCGGTCGCGGATCTCCCACAGGCGAGCGCTGTGAATCAGCGCGAGGTCCGCGGGCGGCCAGCCGAAGTCGCCGGCATGAAGGCCCGTGCCCGCGACGCCGATCGCAACTACCGCGCCGATCAGACGCCACACGCTCTTCACTGCGCCGCGCACGGTTTGCTCCACTGCGGCGTGAGTGCACCATCACGTTCGAAGTGATAGCGATCTTCGAGGAAGCCGGTTCCGAACAGGCTCAATACATCGTTGTAGTAGTGCTGATCATCGCGCAGCGCATCCGAATCGACCCGCGCTCGATAGCGTTGCAGCAGCTGCTGTGCGTGCGCACGGGACAGCAGCGGCAGCAGCGCTGCGTAGAAGCCGTGGTGCGCATCGCCGCGCGTGCGCAAGCTGTCAGGCTCGATGACCTCGGGAAGCCCCGGGCGCGCTGCCAGCAACGCAAGCAGAGGTGAGAACTGATGGCTAAAGGCCTGGTACGCCGGATCGGAGCCCGGCAGCATGCCCGCCCACAGATACACCCGGATGGCATCGTAGCTGCCAATACCCTGCGTGACCGAATCGGTGACGAAGCCGTCAGCGATTCGGTAGTCCAGCCAGTCGGAAGCCGCCCCGTGCGGGGCGGAGGCGATGATCAGACGCTGCGAGGACTGCAGTACCTGATCCCACAGTTTCTCGTGGGTCTGATGGCCGATCGCGCGCAGTAGTTGAATGGGGGCATAGCTGGGATTGAGCCGCCAGTTCTCGTGTTCGACGAAGCCCCTGGGACCGGGCAGCAGCGCCGGACCGAGTCCGGGAATCAACGCCACTTCGTCGAGCAGAATGCGCCTGGCCAGCGCCTGACCCAAGGTCAGATAGTGCTCGTTGTGCCACAGGACGCCGGCCTGCAGCAGGGTGTACGCGATCCACAGGTCCGCATCGGACGCTGAGTTCTGATCCAGCACGCCCCAGGCGCCGTTGGGTGTCTGCCCCCACTGCCAGGCGGGCAGCGTCCGGCCGAGATCACCGCCGGACAGATTGTTCTGCGTCCACTGCAGTACTGTGGCAAAGGACTGCGGGTCATTCGCGATCAAGGCGAAAGTCAGTGCATAGGACTGTCCTTCGGATACCGTGATTTTGGCCGGATTGCTTGCGTCGATCACCCGTCCGTCCGCACTGAGGTACAGCTGCTTGAAGCGCTGCCACTGTGGCCAGGTATCGCACTGCGCTTCTGCGGCGTAGGTGAGGCCCGTGCCGCATAGCCAGACGCAGGCCAGCACGGCCCGACACGCGGCCGCCAGCCTGCGCGCAGCGCGCGGCTCATTTGGCTGGGCGCGTTTCCAGGCGTTTGGCGACGAGCCGCTGCAGCCAGCCATAGATCCACAGTGCCACGGCGATCGCGGCGATCAGAGAGACCAGCGTCAGCAGTACCGGGTGGCCCGAGACGTGGAACCACAACCACTGCCACCAGGAGAGTGAACCGACATAGTAGAAGTGATTGCCCTGGTAACTCTGTACGGTGCCTGCGCGCACGATCGACAACTCGCCGCGTATGCCACTGACCTTGCCTTCGTCTTCCAGAACATTCACCAGCGATTCGGCGGCCGCGCGATCGGTACCTACCAATGCCACCACGGTTCGGCCGGAGCTCAGTGGTGACTGAAAGCTCATATAGGCGCCGAGCGAGCCTTCGGATTGGACCGTGACGTCTCCCGACTGAGTTCGGTTGTCCGCCGATGAGCGCGTCCGATCGAGTGTCGAGGCCGCAGCGTTTGGGAGTTTGTGATAGTTGCGATCCGCGGCGCTGATGATCAGCGACAGGTCCTTACCCCAGGACTGCAGCAGCGCATTGGATGGCGTGCCGCTCAGCAGCAACAGATCGCGATCGCCCGCCTGGCGCGCCTGCACCGAGTCCAGCAGCTGATAGTTGAGCGCCACCGCGCCGGTCTGCCGAGCCATCCGGCCCAGCACGAAGAACAACTGTTCGATGCTGACGCGATCGCCCGCGTCCGGCAGCACGATCGCGGTTTCGGACAGATCCGCGTAGCGAGTGAACGGATATCCCGCATTCGCGAACAGCGCCAGATTGGGCATCGCGGTGTAGTGCGGAAAGCTGGAGATATCGACGGTCGAATCCGGATCGATCGATTCGTGGGTGTTGTCTACGAAGATCTCCTTGCACAGGCCTTCGCGATGGAATTCCATCGAAAACTGAAACTGCATCTGGTTGTTGCTGGCGAGCTGGAAGGCCGGTATCAGCAGTCCCTGGCTCTGACGCGAGGCGTTGCTCTGTAGCAGGGGCACGAGAAACTTGTCGCCGTTACCGCTCTCGGATTCAGGAGGCAGCCGATAGGAGCGCAGTAACTGGTCGTTGATCGTCACCGCCAGCAGCGAGTTGTCGCGCACGATCGGTGGTGTGTAGCGATAGTGCAGATCCACCGGAACACCGGCGCGATTCCAGGTGAACAGATCCGGAGGTAAATGCAGGCTAACGCGAATTGGCCCAGGCGCGATGCCCGTGGCCTGCAACTGCTCGGGTGAGTCAACCAGCTCGCCGAGCCTCACGGCATGATCGGTAGTGAGCCAGCGCGGAGCATCGTACGCTGCGCGCGGCTTGTGCTCGACGCGTGAGATGGTTGCGCGAGCACCGGTCAGTACGTCGTTACCGAGCACGATGCCCTCGACCGCCTGATGCAGCTGCAGCGTGTCCTTCCCCTGGAACACCAGCAATTTGAGCAGCGGATTGTGCGGGTGATCGATCACGCTGATGGTGGGTAATTGCACCTGCGGCAGCGTAAGCTCGGCCGGCCGTGTGTCATTGGTCGCAAACACCAGCGCATGTTGTTCCGGCAGATCGCCGAAGTGCACCGGAAAGCGGGCACCGCGATAGTCGGCCAGCATGCCGAACCAGGAGGCGGCAATTCCGGCCGCTTGCACCATGTCACGCGAGGCATGTGGCGGCAGCACGATCGGCAGGGTCAGGCGCCGGCTATCGTGCAGGTCGAAGAACGGTGCCGGCAGCAGCGCCAGGTCATCGCGCAGCTCCACCGGTCGCAGCGTGAGCGTCAGATCGCTCTGCGGGCTGATCGTGGCCCACAGCGAAGAGTGCTGCGGATCCTCGCATTCCAGCGTGTAGTGCCCGATCAGATCGAAGCGCACCTGGTTGTAGTCGCTGAAATAGCGTGGGTCGAGTTCCACCTCACGCTCGATTTCACGACCAGCGTCCTGCTTGGGCAGCGCCATGGCGGCGAGTGCCTGACCATTGAGCATCACTCGCAGGTGCGAGAGCTCCGGCAGCATGGCCGGCGAGTAAGTCATCCGCAGATGCAACGTCGCGCCGACGACCACTTCGTCCTTGCGTGTGCCGACGTTCACACTTCCGACCGACTGCACCCCGTGCAGCACGATCGGAGCGGGTGATCCCAGGTCCGCAAATGTGAGTTTGATCTCACGTACCGGGGCGCTGGTTGCCCCCGTCGGCGGCGATGGCAGTGGCGCTGGGGTGTGAACGGCCGTGGCGGCAATCCCTCGCAGGCTGGAGAGCGTCATCAGCATCACCGCCACGACGCCCGAAATGCGGGCCAGTGCCCTGGTCATGGAGTCGCCGTTGCGCGGATCACGGCCGGCGAATTGAGCTTTTGCAGGGCTGCGTACTTATCAGGGGCATTGGGGCCAGGATTGGCCGCATCGATGGCGCCGCGGTAAGACTGTTTTGCCAGCTCGAGGTACAGATCGCCCAGAGCTTCCTGCAGTGTTCCGTCGTCCAGCCTGTGCTCGAGCGCGACACGCAGCGCATCCACCGCCCGTGGCAACTTGCCCTGTCGCGCATAGAGCGCGGCAAGCTGCACATAGGGCTGCGGCAATAGTGGGTAGTCCAGCGTCAGCTGCGAGAAGACTTTGACGGCGGCATCACTTTGGTTGGCGGCGGCGAGCTTGAGTCCCTGCTGAAAACGCACTTCGGCCTCCGAGTGCGGCAATGTCTTGCCGCTCGAGCCGTCGGCCAGGGCCGGTTGAGCACTGATCCACAGTGCACAGAGCACGCCGGCGCATAGCGCCGGAAGCCACGTTGAACCTGCTTTTGCCATGACGTTAGGTTCGCGTGGTCAAGCACTTATCGTCCAATAGTCGTTGCTGGAAGTGATAAGCGGACCACATTTGCGCAGGCCCGGCACCGCTATCTTGAACCGCATGCTCCATGCGGACGACACCGTTCAAGTTCGACCCATCCCGATCCTCACTCCTCCGGGGCGTCCGCTGGAAGTGGGTTGGGCACAGGAGTTCGCGCGTTGGCTGTGGCATCTGTTCGTGCTACCGCAGGATCTGGCCCGGCCGTGGCCGGCGTGGGCTCATCGCTGCATCAAGCCGTCATTGCTGGCCCTCGCGACACATCTGGGGGTCAGCAATCCGCGCAGCGCACGCTCCTGGGCGCTGCACTTGATACTTCTGAACCCGCCCCGTACCCGCTGGTGGTCCAATCCCACTGAATATCAGCGTGCGCAGCGTCGCAAGGCTCCATTGTTCCGGGCGCTGCTGCAGCATCTGGCCGCGCCGCTTCTCGGGCCGTTCATCTACGGCATCGCGGCGCGCATCGAGGTTTATTCCCGGATCATGAGCCGGGCGTTCGCGCGTGCGCACGTGCTGGTACGAGTGGGCATCGTTGTCGCGGTCCTGCTGATGCTGGTGCTGTCAGCGACCACACCACTGAGCATGGGACAGCAATGCATCCTGCTGGCATTGATGTGGTCCCTGACGATGCTGGTGCGCCAGCTTCCCGGCTACGGACCGGGCATCATCATGATGGTGTTCTCGGTGGTCGCCTCCTCGCGCTACATCTGGTGGCGCCTGACGCAGACGACCGACCTGAATCCCGGATTTGAATGGTTCTTAGGCGTAGGGCTGCTGGTGGCCGAGTGCTACACCTGGATCATCATGGTGCTCGGCTACTTCCAGAACGCGCGGCCGCTGCGGCGCCGTCCAGCGCCATTGCCGGATGATCGCGCGCTGTGGCCAACCGTGGATATCTACATCCCGACCTACAACGAGTCGCTGCAGGTCGTCACACCGACGGTGCTCGCCGCACTCAGCCTCGACTGGCCGGCCGACAAACTGAACGTCTACATCCTGGACGACGGCAAGCGAGCGGCGTTTCGGGAGTTCGCACAGCAGTGCGGCGCGAAATACATCATCCGCAGCAACAACTCACATGCGAAGGCGGGCAATCTCAACCACGCGCTTGGCATCACGAGCGGTGAGTTCGTCGCGATCTTTGACTGTGATCACATCCCGGTCAGGACCTTCCTCACGACCACGATGGGCTGGTTCGACCGCGACCCCAACTGCGCGATGCTGCAGACGCCGCATCACTTCTTCTCGCCCGATCCGTTCGAACGCAACCTCGGTACCTTCCGGCGCGTTCCCAACGAAGGCAACCTGTTCTACGGACTGATCCAGGACGGCAATGACTTGTGGAACGCGGCGTTCTTCTGCGGCTCGTGTGCGGTGCTGCGCCGGCGTCCGCTGCTCGAAGTAGGTGGCATTGCAGTCGAGACCGTCACCGAGGACGCCCACACCGCGCTCAAGTTGCACCGACGGGGTTATTCGACCGCCTATATCCGGCAGGTGCTGGCCGGCGGCCTGGCCACCGAGAGTCTGTCGAGCCACATTGGCCAGCGTATCCGCTGGGCGCGCGGCATGGCGCAGATCTTCCGGCTCGACAATCCGATGACGGGGCCTGGTTTGAACTTCTTCCAGCGCCTGTGCTACTCGAACGCGATGCTGCACTTCTTCTCGGGCGTTCCCCGGCTCGTGTTTCTGACCGCACCGCTGGCGTACCTGTATTTCCAGTTTCACATCATCAACGCGGCCGCACTGACGCTGGCGGCGTACGCTGTGCCGCACCTGCTGCAGTCAAGTCTCGCGAACTCGCACCTGCAGGGACGTAGGCGCCACTCGTTCTGGAACGAGGCCTACGAGGCGGTGTTGTCCTGGTACATCGCGCTTCCGACCACGGTGGCGCTGATCAACCCGCGGCTCGGCAAATTCAACGTCACGGCCAAGGGAGGCCTGGTCGAGCATGAGTTCTTCGACTGGCGCATCTCCGCGCCCTACCTGGTATTGGTCACGCTGAATTTTGTCGGCGCCTTGCTGGCCATTCCGCGGATGCTGTTCTGGAACTCGTTCGAAGCCGACACGGTCATCATCAATCTGGTGTGGACGCTGTTCAATCTGATCCTGCTCGGCGCGGTGCTTGGAGTTGCCGCCGAAACGCGTCAGGTACGTTCAGTGCCGCGGGTCACCAAGAGTCAGCCGGCGACGCTGTACCTGCCCGATGGCCGAGCGCTGTCGTGCGAGAGTGAGGATTTCTCGATGCACGGCCTGGGGCTGCGCACCGACATACCGCTGAAGCTCAATCGCGGCGACCCACTGCGAGTGGGCCTGACCGCCGATCGCATCGAGTACCTGTTTCCGGTCGAGGTGGCGGTCGTGCGTGGCAATCGTATCGGCATGCAGCTCGGTAACCTGTCGATGAAGCAACAACAGGACTACGTACGCTGCACGTTTGGTTCGCCGGATGCGTGGAGCGATTGGAATCGCAATACCGAGGCCGATCATCCGCTGGCGAGTTTCGCCGAGGTGTTCTCGTTCGGTGCCACCGGCTATGTGCGTCTGCTCGAGAGTGTCTATCACAGCATCGTTGGTTGGTGGCGTGGCGCGCCCAGGGCAGCCTAGCGCATGGGTCTCTGGAGCGCCTATTTCTTTGCCAAACTGCTGCTGTTCGCCGGTGGCTACCTCGATTTCAATCCATGGCTGAACCTGGCGTTCGCTGCCTTCACGGCGCTGCCGCCGAAAAATGGAAGGCAGCGCTTTGCCAAGAATCTGATCGCGGTGCCCTTGAGCATCGTGCTGCTCTATCACGACTCCTGGCTGCCGCCGATATCCCGGGCGCTGTCGCAAGCGGGGAACCTGCAGGCGTTTTCCGGCGCGTATCTGCTGGAGCTGCTGGGAAGGTTCATCAGCCTGAAAGTGCTCGCGCAGCTGGCCGCTATGATGGCGGTCTACCTGCTGGCACGCCGCAAGCTGCGTCTGAGCACGTTTGTGTTCCTCGCGATCCTGCTGATCGGCCTGTTTCCACAGGGCTGGCCGAGCTTCGGGCCAGCCGCGGTTGCCAACGCTGCCGCCAGCACGACCCCCGGTCTGACGCCCGCAGTCGAAGTCGATCCGCGCAACATGCGCCCCGAGGCCCTCGACGCGCTGCTGACACAGTTCTACGCCAAGGAACGACAGCGTCAGGTGCGCTTTACACCGGCGGCGGACGATGTGGCGCCGTATGACATCCTGATACTGAATGTCTGCTCGCTGGCGTGGGATGATCTGAACGTCGTGAAGCGTGATAAGGATCCGCTGTTCGCGCGTTTCGATCTCGTGCTATCGAGTTTCAGTTCCGGCGCGAGCTACAGTGGTCCGGCAGCCATCCGGCTGCTTCGGGGCAATTGCGGTCAGACCGAACACGCGCAGCTGTACAATCCGCCCAAACCCGAGTGTCTGGTGCTCGACGGCCTGCAGAAGGCGGGTTTTGAGCCGCACTGGCTGATGAATCATGACGGACAGTTCGGC
>Ga0210409_10004217_pt1 | contig 15629 bp, 24 predicted proteins | sample IncBWH17MmetaG_FD_161649 | JGI IMG/M metagenome (GOLD analysis project Ga0210409, IMG submission 161649) | Forest soil microbial communities from Barre Woods Harvard Forest LTER site, Petersham, Massachusetts, United States - Inc-BW-H-17-M | ecosystem: Environmental > Terrestrial > Soil >...
GGCGCAGAGCGCAGAGTAAGACAGAAGGAAAAGCCCCGCATTCGACGACCAATCTCGATATCTCGGGGGGATTGACTATAGAGCGCAACAGTGGAAGCTTTGCTTCCGCACTCCAAAGTTAGAGGAGCTCGCGGATGGAAGCGTCGATTCGGATGTGGGTGGAGGGATTGCCGCTGATCAGGTAGAGGCGGCCGTGGTCGAGGGAGAAGTTTACGAAGCGGCTGATGTGGTAGTCTTCGTCGAGAGAAGTGAAGAGCTTGATGGTTTCTTCAGGGTCGAGGGCGAAGGCTTCGAGGGAGACGGGATCGCCCCATTCTTTGGCGAGCGAGGAGTAGCGGTCGACTACTTCTTTAAGACTCAACATTTTGGGAATGCAGCCGGAAGCGCGCGATTGATGCGCTGGACGCCCGGATTCTGCCCTGCGGAGTGTATCGCGCCCGGTCCGTAGGTGGAAGCGTGCAGATTGGCGGCAGGGGCGGGATTCGGTAAGATGCTTGAGGAACTTAAAACGCATCGGAGGGCGGGTTTATGAGCATTGCAGTTGGACAGAAGGCGCCGGAATTCACGCTGCAGGACCAGAACAAAAAGGAAGTGAAGCTTTCGGATTTTGCGGGAAAGAAGAAGGTGGTGCTGGTGTTTTACCCGCTGGATTGGAGCCCGACCTGCACGAACGAGCACGCATGCTTTGTAAACGACATGCGGAATTTCGAGACGCTGGACGCGGAAGTGCTTGGAGTCAGCGTGGACAGCGTGTGGTCGCACAAGGCGTATGCGGAGAAGATGGGGATCAAGTATTCACTGCTGGCGGATTTTCATCCGAAGGGCGCAATGAGCGAGAAATACGGCGTATACATGGCGGACAAAGGGATCACGGGGCGGTCGATCATCATCATTGATAAGGGCGGGAAAGTGGCCTGGGTGAAGGATTACGACATTCCCGTGGTGCCGGATGTAAAGGAAGTGGCGACAGCGTTGGGGAGCGTGAAGTAGAAGAGCTAGAGGAAGTTGAGGAAGTAAAGGAACGGATATTCGAGTCACGAGCCGGGCACGGCGCATTTTTGATGGCGTCTTGCCCGGCTCTGTTTTTCTGGCCGTGGGTGCAGCGAATCGGCAAAACCTGTTGATGGTGCAGGTTGTGGAGGTGCCAGGAGGGCGCCAAGCTTTCGCTTTCCGTTTGTCTTGACTGTAACAGTCGTTTCATGTAACAGTTGTTACATGAAACGTTCCCTTCCTCCCCGCCGCGAAGTCCTGCTCGATGCCACCATCGAGTACATGTTGAAGCACGGCGTCGCCGACCTCTCGCTTCGCCCGCTCGCCGCCAAGGTTGGCAGCAAGGCGCGCCTCCTTATTTATCACTTCCGCTCGAAGGATTCCCTGGTCAGCGAAGCCATGATTGTCGTGCGGGATCGCGTCCAGAAGGCCTTCGCCGCCATGGTCGAAAATGGCCGGGGGCATAAAGCGTCGCAAATCATGAGGGCGTTCTGGCGCTGGGCTACCTCGACGCAGCACGAACGCTACCTGCGGCTCTTTTTTGAAGTACATGGACTCGCCTTGCAGAAGCCTGCGCGCTACGGCCGGTACCTGGAGGGAGCAGTCACCACCTGGGTGGAAATGATGGCGGCGGTGTTGCCCGCCGGCATATCTCTACCGAGACGCCGCGCGCTGGCCACTCTCGCCGTGAGCAGCGTCGTCGGGCTATTTCTGGACTACCTCTCCAGCGGCGATAAAAAGCGCAGTTCTCAGGCGTTGGAGATCTTTGCGGTGAATTTTGATGCGCTTCTGCTGAAGGAAGCGTAGAACCCCGCAGGCTCTTGCCGGGACAAACGTTCGTCAAGGAGGTTCACTTCCATGAGGATCGTAGAAATCCTGAAAGTGATTCTGATTCCGTTGCTGGTGTTGATCGCCGCACTGGGAATGATCATCGTGGAAACGCGACGAGGCGGCCGCAAGTGGCCGAGAGTGCGAGGTTGGTGGTCACGCGCGCTGCTCTTGAATGGATTCCAGGTGGGCGCCGTGTGGATTGCGGGCGTCGCGTGGAACGGCTGGATGTTGCGGCATAGACCCTGGAACGCAGACGCGCTTGGCGCCGCGGGCGGTTCCATTCTCGGCTACCTCGCCATTACCTTCTTTTTTTACTGGTGGCATCGCTGGCGCCACGAAAGCGATTTCCTGTGGCGGTGGTTTCACCAGGTGCATCACAGCCCGCAACGCATTGAAGTGATCACCAGCTTCTATAAGCATCCATTCGAGATTTTGGCCGACAGCGCGTTGTCGAGTGCGATCCTGTATCTCGTCGTGGGGCTGGGACCGGCGGCCGCTGCGGGTGGCGTCCTGCTCAGCGGGCTTGCCGAACTCGTGTACCACTGGAACATTCGCACGCCGTACTGGTTGGGCTTCGTGTTTCAGCGGCCCGAAAGCCACTGCATTCATCACGAAAAGGGCGTCCACTCCTTCAACTACTCGGACCTGCCGGTGTGGGACATGCTTTTCGGCACCTTTCGCAATCCGCGAGAGTGGAATGCGCAATGTGGTTTTGAACCTGCCCAGGAACTCAGGTTCGGGGAAATGCTGCTGGGACGCGATGTTCATGCGAAGACGGAGGATTTACAGCCGTGAGAAAACCGGTGATCGCCCTACTCGCGCTCGGCGTGTTGCAGATGACCGCTGACCTGCTGCATCTGCGGGCATTGAAGGGTGTGGCGGCCGCAACAGCGGCGTCTCCCGCGCCAAGAGTGTTTTCTTCGGTGCGCGGCCTGGAGACTTACTCCTCCCGGTTCTTTGTGGAGTGGACTGACAAGTCTGGCGTGTTCCACTCAATCTTGATCAGGCCGGAAACAACCGCAGGCTTGCGAGGTCCGTACAATCGGCGCAACGTGTACGGCGCCGTCCTCGCCTACGGGCCGGTCCTGCAATCGGATCCTTCCTTGCGTCCGATGTTCGAATCGATTTCGCGCCACGCGCTTTGTGGAGACGCGCCGCTCTTGCGGGAACTCGGGATTCCGGTGACAGAAATTCGCGGAACGCCCCGCATTCGCGTGGAAACACGGCCTGGCACGCAAGGCAGCGATCTGCCTTTGGAGTATGAGCCGTCATGCAAATGAAAAACGGCTGGACCCGTGGCCAATTTCGCATCTTCCGCGTGACTTTTGGCCTCTACCTGCTTTACCACTTTCTCAGCCTCCTGCCTTGGGGGCCGGAACTCTTCTCTTCAAAGGGAGTTCTCCCCAAGGGAACCATGAGTCCGCTGTTCCACTTGTTTCCGAATCTATTTCTCCTCTGTGACTCTCCGCTGTTCGTTCAGGCTTGCTTGCTGGTGGCTGCAATTTTCAGCTTGTTCCTGACCGTTGGCAAATTCGATCGGGTCATGGCGATTCTGGTCTGGTACTTCTGGGCGTGTCTATACGGCAGAAATCCGTTGATTGGCAATCCTTCCCTTCCTTTCATCGGGTGGATGCTGCTGGCTTACGTGCTGATTCCGTCGCTCTCCGATCGCAAGGAGTTGTCTTCCAGCGGCGAAGACACCGGCTCCTGGAAGATGCCAGCGGACATTTTCGCTGCCGCCTGGATCTTGATGGCCGTTGCCTACAGCTACAGCGGATACTGCAAGTTGATCAGCCCGTCGTGGGTGGATGGCACCGCTCTCCGTCATGTACTGACCAATCCCCTAGCGCGCGATACTGTGGTACGCGCCTTATTGCTCGCGCTCCCGGCATTGTGTCTGAAAGCCGCAACTTGGGCTGGGCTTTTCCTGGAATTGGCCTTCGCTCCGCTCGCCCTTTTCCGACGGTTGCGGCCGTTTCTTTGGCTAGCCATGGTGGGTTTGCACCTGGGCCTGCTGGTTTTGGTGAATTTCTCCGATCTCACCATCGGCATGTTGATGCTGCATTTCTTCACCTTTGACCCCGCGTGGATTCCTTCGCCGAAACCTGCCGGGCAACCGATTTTTTATGACGGGCATTGCGGTCTTTGCCACGGACTCGTGCGGTTCGTGCTGAGTGAAGACCAATCCGCACATCCTTTTTCTTTTGCGCCGCTGCAGGGAGAACAGATCAAGCGAAGCATCGCGGACGACGTGCGCTCCGAACTTCCGGACAGCGTTGTGGTCGTGGAAGAAAACAAGAATGTGCTTACGCGATCGACGGCGGTGATTTATGTTCTGAAGCGACTGGGTGGGTTGTGGTTCTTCGTCGCCGCATTGTTGAGTCTGGTACCGCGCGGTTTGCGAGATTTGGCCTATGACGCGATTGCGTCCGTCCGCAAGAAAATCTTCGGGACGACAGAGGAAGTGTGTCCCCTGGTTCCGAGTCCGTTGCGGGCGCGGTTCCTAGGTTAGTCTGCGATTCTCATGCGGGGGATTTTGTCGGCCGGTCAAAAAACCGGCCACTACTTTTTTGCGGGAGGTTCGGGAGATTTTGCAGGGGCTGGAGGTGGGGTGGCGGGCGCGGTGAAGGAGCGGACGAGGATTACGAGTTGCCAGCGCTGGTCCTCGGTTAGTTTTTTGCGGAAGGAGGGCATTGGCTTGCGGCCCTGGGTGATCTGGTAAAAGATTTCGCCGTCGGTGAGGGAGTTCATGTGCTTCGCTTCGGTGAGGTCGCTGGGGGAAGGGTCGTACATCATGGCGTCGGAGCCGTCGCCTTTGCCGGAATCGCCGTGGCAGTTGGCGCAGTATTCGTTATAGACGGGTTTCGCGACGTTGAGATTGGTGGCGGAGGCGTCTAGGGGATTCTTGCGGAGTTTGTCCTCGAGAGGGACTTTCCAGGGGGTTTTGTGCAAGGCAGCTAAACCAATGGAGAGGAAGATTAGGATGATGACCAGGGCGAAGAGGAGTTTGAGGAGCGTTTTTGGTTTTTTGGGAGGAGTGGTCATCACTTTTATTCACTATAAAAAGTTTCGCATAAGCGGGGACGGGCGGGAAGTGGATTCGCCGATAGGCAAAAGAGAGAATATTTCAACACAGCGGTAACAGAGGCGTCACAGAATGCACAGAGAAATCCCAGATCAGGCGGGGCGAAGAATTAGCCAGAGGAGTTCGCCGTTGAAGAAAAGAATGGCGGCGGCGACGCACCAGGCGATGACGATGGTGGCGCGGGAGTTGACGAAGTCACCCATCTTGGCGCGCTCACTGGTGAATTGCACCAGCGGAATCACGGCGAACGGCAACTGAAAACTGAGAATTACCTGGCTGAGGATCAGCAGCGCGGTGAGCTTCCCTTCCCCGGCGATGGCAATGACGAGAACAGCAGGAATAATGGCGATGGCGCGGGTGATCAGGCGGCGCAGCCAGGGCTTCAGGCGGAGATCGAGAAAACCTTCCATGACAATCTGGCCGGCGAGGGTGCCCGTGAGCGTGGAGTTTTGCCCGGAGGCAAGCAGGGCGCAGGCGAACAGCGTGCTGGCAAGGCCGGCGCCGAGGGTGGGGCTGAGAAGCTTGTAGGCTTGCGCGATGTCGGCGACTTCGCTGAGGCCGCGGGTGTGAAACGCAGCGGCGCCGAGAACGAGGATCGCGGCGTTGATGAAGAGAGCAAAAAAGAGAGCGACCGTGGAATCGATGACAGCGTAGCGCAGGGCTTCGCGCTTTTCTGAATTGGCCCGGCCAAAGGCGCGAGTCTGCACGATGCTGGAGTGGAGATAGAGATTGTGAGGCATCACGGTGGCGCCGAGGATGCCGATGGCGATGTAGAGCATTTCCTTGTTGCGCAGGATTTCGGCGCGGGGGATGAAGCCGCGGGCGGCTTCGCGCCAGATCGGGTGCGCAAAGAAAATTTCATAAGCGAAGCAGAGGCCGATGCTGGCAATGAGAGTGATCACGAAGGCTTCGATGAGGCGGAAACCACGGCCTTGCAAGGCGAGGACGATGAGAACGTCGAATGCGGTGAGCAGAACACCTAGAAGCAACGGAATGTGGAAGAGAAGATTGAGGGCGACGGCGGAACCCAGGACTTCGGCAAGGTCGCAGGCGGCAATGGCGAGTTCGCAGGCGACCCAGAGAAAAATGGACACGCGGCGGGAATAGTGGTCGCGGCAGGCCTGGGCGAGATCGCGGCCCGTGACGATGCCGAGCTTCGCGGAGAGCGCCTGGAGAAACATCGCAAGGAGATTGCTGATCAGGACGACGCTGAGCAGTGTGTAGCCGAATTTAGAGCCGCCGCCGATGTCGGTGGCCCAGTTGCCGGGGTCCATGTAGCCGACGGCCACGAGATAGCCGGGGCCGGCAAAGGCCAGGATTTTGCGGAACCAGTGGGCGTTGTGAGAGATGGGAATGCTGCGGTGCGATTCGGGGAGAGAGGGCAGCGTGAGGGCACGGCGCCAGGCGGAGACTTCGGGCTGGTCGGCTGGGAGGGCCGGGGCGGTGGAGAATCGCTTGGAGAAGATGTCGGACATCGGTTGTATTAACTATAGTTAACTTCTCTTATAAAGTAGAATTAACTAGGGTGGATGTCAATAGGACTTATCGAAACGAAGAACAATGTATCAGGAAGGGAGATAACGCAGAGTTCGCAGAGAGCGCTGAGTACGCAGAGAAGAGCGCGGCCGCCTGAAGGTGGCCGCTACGGGTGGGGTGGGTTGGGCTGTGATACTTTGGGAGAGGAATTTTGGGAGAACAACATGGATGAGAAGCAAGTAACGCCGCCGGGGCAAGTGCAGATTAAGGCGGATGAAAAGGAAATGCAGGGGCTGTACAGCAACCTGGTGATGATCCAGCACCATGCGGAGGAGTTTACGCTGAATTTTGTGTACATCTTTCCGAATGGAACGCAAGGAAAGCTGCTGAGCAGCGTGATTGTGAGTCCCGGGCATGCGAAGCGGATCTGGCGGGCGCTGGGCGAGAATATTGCGCGGTTTGAGGCGGCGTACGGGCCGATCAAGGAAGGGCCGGAGGGTGCGCCGATGCCGGGCGCGAACATCGGGTTCGTGCAGTAGCGAGGGCGCGAACGCAGGAGACCAGAGTGCAATTTCGAGCCGCCAGCGACCAGACGCTGCTGGTTTATCTGGGAGAAGAGATCGGCGCGGCGGCGCACGAGCGAGTGGTACGGTTGTTACGGCTGCTCCAGAGCGAGCTGATCAAGTGGATACGGAATGTCCAGCCGGCGTATTGCTCCCTGCTGATTACGTTTGACGCGGCCGCGGTGGATCACGCCGAAGTTCAGGCAAGAATTTCAGAACTCGAAAAGCGCGCGGAGAAAATGCCGGCGGCGAAGCCTCGCCTGGTGGAAGTACCCGTGTGTTACGGCGGCGAGTTTGGGCCGGATCTGGAGGACGTGGCGGCGCGGCGTGGATTGACGGAGGAGAAAGTCGTCGAATTGCACATCGCTCGAACGTATCACGCGTACTTTTTGGGATTTGCGCCCGGCTTTGCGTATCTGGGAGATCTGGCGGAGGAGATTGCGACCCCGCGATTGCAGACCCCGCGCAAGGAAGTGGCTGCAGGAAGCGTGGGGATTGCGGGACGGCAGACGGCAGTGTATCCGTTTGCCACGCCAGGCGGCTGGCGATTGATTGGAAGGACGCCACTGGAAATGTTTCGCAAGGATCGCGAGCCGATGGGACTGATTGCGATTGGGGATCACGTAAAGTTCAGGCCGATCACGAGCGCGGAGTACCTGGCCATGAGGCGGGCATGAATTCACTGGTGGTGGAGTCGGCAGGATTGCAGACGACGGTGCAGGATTTTGGGCGCGAAGGATTTGGTGTGCTGGGGATTTCCGCATCGGGTGCGGCGGACGCGGTGGCACTGCGGTTGGGAAATTTGCTGCTGGAGAATAGCCCCGGGGCGCCGGCGTTGGAGATGACGCTTACTGGCGGAACGTTTTTATTCCCCGATGGTGCGGTGATTTGCCTGACGGGCGCGAATTTTGCCGCGCAGGTGGATGGGAAGGCGCTGGAGTTGTGGAGGCCACACGCGATTTTGCCGGGAAAGCGAGTGACGCTGGGGGCGACGCGGGATTTTGCGCGGTGTTATTTGTGCGCGGCGGGTGGGATTGGTGTGGCGGATTTTCTGGGGAGCGCTTCGACGCACCTGTTGAGCGGATTGGGAGGTTGGGAGGGACGGGCGCTGCGCAAAGGCGATGTGTTGCCGATTGGGAGTCTCGAGAGAAATATCCGGCGGCGGAAACTGAGGCCGGGAGTTTTGGACACGCTGAAGCCAAAAAAGAAGTTGCGGGTGACGCGAGGGCCGCAGTTGGATTGGTTCGTGGAAGAGGCGCGGAGGACGATGGCGGGCGGCGAATTTGTGGTCAGTGAAGAATCGAATCGGATGGGGCTGCGCCTGGATGGGCCGCGGCTGGCCGCGCAGAGAAATGCGGAGATGATCAGCGAAGGCACGCCGGTGGGAGCGATTCAGGTTACCCCATCGGGGCAGGCCATACTTTTGTTTGTGGAGCAACAGACGACGGGCGGGTATCCGAAGATTGCGAATGTGATCGGGGCGGATTTGCATTGCGTTGGACAGTTACGGCCGCGGGATACGATTCGGTTTGAAGAGGTGTCACTCGCAGCGGCGCGGGAATTGTGGATCGAGCAGCAGAAGTTGCTGAATTCAGAGGAGCGGCTGTTCGCATGAGGCGCGTGGATTTGAATTGCGATATGGGCGAACTGCCAGAGATGCTGGCGGATGGAAGCCAGGAAGCGCTGATGAAGTTTGTGACGTCGGCGAATGTGGCTTGCGGCGGGCACGCGGGCGATGAAGAGATGATGCGCACGACGATCGAGCAGGCGCTGCGGCATGGCGTGGCGGTGGGAGCGCATCCGGGGTACGAGGATCGCGAGAATTTCGGGCGGGTGGCGCTGAATTTGACCGCGGAGGAGATTCGGGATTCGGTATACCGGCAGGTGGTGGCACTCGGGAAGATTGCGGAGAAGTGCGGCGCGGCAGTGGTGCATGTGAAGCCGCATGGAGCGCTGTACAACCAAGCGGCGCAGGATGCGGGGATTGCGCGAGGCATTGCCGAGGGGGTGAGGCGGTGGGGGCAGGGTGTGGTGCTGGTGGGGTTGGCGGGGTCGGTGATGCTGGAAGAGTTTCGCGCAGCGGGATTTCGCGCGGCGGCGGAGGCGTTTGCGGACCGGCGGTACGAGAAGGATGGAAGTTTGCGGGCGAGGAAATTTCGGGATGCGCTGCTGGATACGCCGGAGAAAGCGGCGGAGCAGACGGTGCGGATTGCGGAAGGGCGAGGCGTGTTGACCCGTGAGGGAACAGTGGTGGCGGTGGAGGCGCAGACAATCTGCATTCACGGGGATACACCGGGAGCGGAGCGGATTGCGGAGGCGGTGCGGAAGGCGTTGGAGGGGGCGGGAGTGGAGGTTAGAGCCTTGAAAGCGTGATACGACCGCGATAAGCCGGGACGAGCCGAAGAGCACAGCCAGGAATCGCTGTGCCACAGGAAAGAATCAGTTGTAGCTAGAAGACGATTTGAGAAGAGAGAATTGCCAGGATTTGGCGGGTACGGTAAAGTAGAAAGAGTTGTTGCCACGTTTGAATGGGCCTGTAGCTTTAACGGCTGTTGTTGATTCTGCGTTGCTTAGGCTCAATTTCAGACCCTTCCAAACACCCCTTCTTGTACTCAAGTTGTACTCATAACGCTTTTCAAATCATGTGTTTATTTCTGGGAACCTCACCTTCGTAATCATTGAAACACGTTGCTTAGCGATGTACTATTCGTCCCGAACGAATCGGGGGGAGGAATGCATGGCGAAACGGAAGCACGCAACGAAGGAAGAAGAAATAGCTGAACTTCTGCGCGACCTTTTGATTGTGCAGTTGGGGCTGGCCGGGGTGAGGCAGAACGACATCCGGTATATCGCTGCATGCAGCATCAACAGGGTCAATGACGTTCTCAAGCATTTGCCAAAAGGAAAGGATTGAGAATGCCGAAACAGAAAACTGAAGGAGAACAAATTCTCTCTGCTTTGGAATCCGTCGACCGACGCCTTCAAGACCTATTCATACTTGAAGCGTCGCGTGCGGGAATAAAACGCCATGAAATACGGTCAATTCTTGGCATTGGTCTTGCCCGGGTCACAAAGGTAGCACGGCATGTCAAAACAAAAGACGAGTAAGGGTGCTGGCCGTCAGGCCGTGGAACTTGACGAAATCTCCCTGCTTACGCGAATTGGGCGGCTTCTGGAAGTTCTTGTCCGCCTGAATCTGGAAAACTCAAAGGGCGACCGCAAGCAAAGTGAAATGATTGCCTTGCTTGATTCTGTTGGTTGCGGTCAGACCGAAATAGCTAGCTTACTTGGAACCACGCCGAATACGGTGAACGTTACATTGAGTCGGGCCAAAAGAAAGGCCAAGAAAAAATGAGTGCCAAGAAGAAAGAAGACAAAGACGGTCCGTATCAGCAGATTTTGAGTCGGCTGGCACAACTAGAACACAAAGTTGAGTCTATAGATGAAACGAATGCCTTCGCGCTTCGGGCTACAGCATCCGCACATCAGCAGAGCATCCGCGAGATTTTCAAGCATGGAAAGCGAAGGGCACAGGTGTATCTCGCAGCAGACGGAACACGTGGAGTTGTTGAAATCGCCGACCATCTTGATATGAAACAACCCCATGTAAGCCGTCAGTTGAAATTCCTGAAGAACGAAGGTTTGCTTGAACTCATGGACAGACCCGGAAGACAGGATTTCTGGACAAAAAAAGCAATCGACAGAACCGTTAGAATCACTCAGTATCTCTGTGCAATGTACAATCTCTTGCCGAATGGGCGTTTGAACAAAACGAAGAAGAAAAAGAAGAAAAATAAATAGGAATACGACTTGTGATTTTTTCAATCCAAACCTACTTGGAAGACTATTTCAATCAAATCGGACTTGCGGACAAAGACCGATACGCAGTGAATCTAGCTTCCCTTTATGACCGTAAACGCCACTTTGAGAGTGAGGGGAAGTTTCTTTCCGCAATGAAACGGATGCGGACTACTTTTTACAAAAGAAACTCTAGTATCTCGCGAGTATCGTTCGAGAAGCAGCTTCTGAAAGTGCTGGATTCTAAGTTTAAAAAAAAAGACTTCATTCCGTCCCCCAAAAGGTCATCAAGAGAATTGAAGCTTCAGGTAAGCGTTTAGCCAAGGGGCCCCGCATCTCAATCCGCATGTTCTTGGAATCGTTCAAGGAATCCATTGAAGCAGAGGCTGTTGATTCGTTTTGGGAATCGCGGAAGAAGGGCATCCTGAACAAAAAGCCAGAGAAGCTTGGCCAAGAACTGTTGGGATTTTTCGGAAGTGCGAAGTTAAAGGAGAGGGGCGCAGTAATTCGGGAGGCCAAATCGGGAATTGGATTTGTGGATGTGTTAGTGACATTTTCTTCCGGCCTCTTGCATGTTGTGGAACTTAAGATTTTGAAAGGCGGAGCTACTCCCGGCCCTTCCCAACTAGCCGTCTACATGAGGCAGAAGAAAAGAGATGAGGGCTGGTTGTTACTGTTTGACACACGCAAATCCACCTCTAAAACGAAAGTCGCGGCTTCAATCAAGAAAGCTGCTGGAACAGTCCGCACGATTGTCATCGATATTAATCCTGTTCCACCCCACAAGTTAGCAAATTGAGCAGAACTGCTTCACACACACATCATGTGCAGAGTGTCGCTGCTACTTATAGTGAGGCAGAGACTTTTCAGCAGGTCGGCGCATTGGTACGGTTTCAGGCATAGGAGAACCAACCATGAGCACAACTGTTCTGAGCTTCCCGGTGAAGCACCGATGCCCGGCCTGTGACAAGCCAATCATCGGCCCAGATGACCTGAGCGAATGCTACACGTGCGGTGACCGATTCTGTAGGCGGTGCCACGTCTGTTCCTGTGACAAGTTCGCTGAGTTCGTCAAAGACCTGCTGAAAGAGTGACGCGCACAGCGTGCGGCATTCAATACCGCAAAATTCACGGTATTGAACGGAACACACCTTGGCTCACTCTCGTTCGCTTTGGCTTCTGCCTGCTGGTCTTCGCGCAAAGTATCTTGCCCGGTTCCCTGCTCTAACGAACGGTCATGAACCTTGCGCTACGCTCTATAGAGCTTTGTCAGCAAATTTTAATCCATTAAAAATTGCGGTATTGAACGATTAAGACTGCAAAAATTGCGGTATTGAACGCCGCACGTCCGTGCGGTCATCTTTAGGAAACGGAAAAGGAAAATGAAAGACGAAACACTGTTGGAAACACTGCGCAAACTGTTAGCCAGTGATGAAGGAAGGCCGGAAGGTCTGCTACCTGTTGACATGCTGCTGACGGTTAGGCTGCTGCTCCAAGGCGGTGACGAACGGCCCGTGTACGCTTCCCAAAGCACACTGGCAAGAGAACTGGGCTGCACTGAGGGAACCATCAACACTGCCAGTCAGCGGTTGAAGGAAGCCGGGTGGTTGGAACTGGAGACAGGCAAAGGCAGGTGGCAGTCAAACAAATACTTCGTGCTGCTTGGGAAGCTACCACTTGAAGAAAAGTTGCGCAGAACCGTTGTCAGCGATGCAGCGGTCACGCTTGCCAAGAACTATATGACCGTTCAGAGGGCGGCAAAGCCGAAGCGCATCTTCAGGAAGGGTACAGAGCAGCGATACGCGTACAGACTTCAGACGCTGCTGGATAAATGCGGTGGCGATGAACAACTGCTGAGGCAAAGGCTTCGTTTTGCTCTGGGCACTGAAAAGTACCGGGCGGCAGCATTGCGTGGCCCACACGTCATCAGAAGAAGCTGGAAGAGCCTGACGGCAGATTATGAAGCGGCAGCGAAGGCCGTGACTGTGAAGGAGCAGGCGGCGGCATAGACAAAGCAGTTGCGGCATTATGTTAACTGAACGTGTTTTTGGTACATACCCTGAAAATTTATTTCGCCAATGTTTATGCGGGTTTCCAGCGTTCGATGGCCCCAAAATGCTTGACTCACACCTGTTTTCGTGGTACGATTGTAGTTGAATGGATAGAAGAAGGCTTTGTTACTCGAAGCCACATAGCAACCGCGCACAGAATGCGCGGTTTTTTTGTTTCTACCCACATTTTGAACGTAACACCCACGCAGCTTGCGGCTGATGGGTGATGAGGTTGGCCCGGCGTCTTCAGACCCCGGTAACGCGCACCCGTCTGCCTGACGGATTCGCGCAACCAACTCCCAAACGACATTTTAACCTTGAGACGTGCGGGTGACACCGCAACGTGCCGCAACACGTGTCTCTGCGTGACCGTTTCGCCGTCCAACCCGGCAACGGTCACGCATTCCCTTTGCAACGGTGTGCCAGCAAAGCTGGCTGGGTCTTACCTCATCAGTCTCACCCATCCTTCACTGTTGCAGTGGCCGGGTCTTCAATGGCCCGGCCTTGATTTCCCCCGGTGCGTCTTTGCGAATTTCTCCGCACGTAACGGGGCTGGGCGTTGGCCTAATCCTCCAACGCCCCACAAATTCTTGAACCCATGCCTCATGTGAGCGGTGCGGGTCAAGAGCGGCTGGGCTGTCTCCTTAAACAGTGCCAGCCGCACAAATTTCAGAGAGTGAGTGACAGCAGTGGAACCGAAGAAGACGAAGAAAGTTGCCGGGGTTGACCTTGGCCCTGACCAGTTCGCAATCGTTGGCGACAAACAGAACACAGCAACATGGCTTCTGCCTCTGGAAATACCGGGCAACGAAGAGAAGACCATCAGCGTATTGACTGGAATGCTGGGCAACTGGAAGAAGCTTCGCATACCTGATGAACTGCGTGAAGAAGCGTGGCATCTGTTGCGTGGTGCCTGCCTCACCCGTGGCATTGCGGTTCCCAGACAGACCACTGTGACCACTGTGACCAAGCCAGTGCAGACCGAAGAGCAGCAGCCCAACCTGAGTGACGCAGACCTGAAGAAGATTGAGGCTATGGCTGATTTCCATGCCGATTCATTCCTGAAGGCGTTGGGGTTGGAGTGATGGCAACAGCAGCATTCAAACCTTGCAAGCAGTTCGGCTGCACCGGGCTGGTGAAGTCTGGCTATTGTGAGAAACACCAGACCAACAACAGCAGCCTGAGACAGCGGCGGGAGTATGACCGCGAACGCAACCAGCAATTCCATCGGCAAGTCTACAAGTCAGCGCGTTGGGCCAAGTTGCGTCAGATGAAGCTCAGAGCTAGCCCGTTCTGCGAACTTGCTGACCGATGTGTGCAGCGCACTGGTCACCCAGCAGTGGCCACGGTTGTTGACCACGTTGAGGGAACGGCAGAGCGGCCAGACCTTGCCTATGACTGGGACAACCTACGAAGCTGCTGCAAGAGTTGCCACGATGCACGCACAGCGAAAGACCAAGGATTCGCCAAGGGTTGAAGGGTAGGGGGGCATCCAGTATCTACAGGCCTTTTGCCACGTGCCGTCGCGCTTCCCTTTTTTCTGTGTATCCACTGAAAATGCATTTCTTACCACCCCTAAACCCAGAACAAACGAATGGAAACGACCGAAGAAGAAGATGCGAAACAAAAACAGTAGTGAACTCCCGGCCCACACGTTGTTGATGGTGAAGCACGGCCTGCTAAACCCGCGTGCATCTTCCTGTACCGCGTTCGGCCTCTGGATGCGATTGTGCGAAGACAACATTGTGCGGGAACGAAGCCAGAAGTACTCAGCACGCAAGCGTGCAGACTATCTGCCGTCAGTGATGGCCGGGTACAGCTACGCGGCCAAGGTCTTGAATGCGATGAGCGAAAAAGAGCGGCAGGAACTGCGTCAGCGTCTTGGCGTTCGGCCTGAAAAAGAATTTGCAGTGAAGTAGAAGTAAAAATCCAAAACAAGAGAGTGAGTGTATGAGTACAAAGCGCGAAATGCGTTTTGCTGGTGCAGAACTGCGTGCCAGCGGAAATCTAACAATTAAGGGTAGGCCAGCCGTCTACAACAGCCTGAGCAAGAACCTTGGTGGGTTCCGTGAAGTGTTGGTGCGTGGCTGTTTTGATGAAAGCCTTGATGACCCAGAAATCTATGCCACGTTCAACCACGATGATTCAAAAATCATCGGCAGAGTTTCAGCGGGAACGCTGCAAGTTGGCAGTGATGCCACCGGGCTAACGATGCGTTGTGAGTTGCCCAACAACACCGTTGGCCGTGACCTGCACGAATCAATCAAACGCGGTGACATCAGCAAGATGTCATTCGGCATGTACGTGATTGATGATGCGTGGGACATCGGCACCGATGAAAGCGGCCAGAAGTTCCAACGCAGAAACGTGAAGCAGGCAAAAATCTTTGAGGTTTCGTGCGTGACCACGCCAGCCTACGATTCCAGCAGCGTCAGTGCCCGTTCGCTCTTTCCTGACGGCCAACCTGAACGCATTGTGACACCCCCGGCAGTGGCAGAAGTGAGCGCAGACGTTCTGCGTTGGATGACGGCGAAGCTTGAGTTGGCGAAGCGTCAGTAAGAGTTTCTGAAAAGAAAGACCACAACCCGCTGGTCTGCATAAACGCGGGAATCCAAATAAGTGAGTGAGTAAGAGTGAATACAAAAAGGCAAGAAATCCTGAACCGGGTTGAAAAACTACTTCAGGAAAAACCGTTCTCCAAGCAGAACGAAGCTCAGGCTCTGGCCCTGTTGTCTTTGGCCGATGCGCTGGGAGATGACACCCGTGCGGTGAAGGCCAGTGAGAAGGTTGAGGAACTGCGCACGGAAGCAGTGAACGAAAAGGAACTGCGTGCAG
>Ga0210409_10004218_pt1 | contig 15627 bp, 17 predicted proteins | sample IncBWH17MmetaG_FD_161649 | JGI IMG/M metagenome (GOLD analysis project Ga0210409, IMG submission 161649) | Forest soil microbial communities from Barre Woods Harvard Forest LTER site, Petersham, Massachusetts, United States - Inc-BW-H-17-M | ecosystem: Environmental > Terrestrial > Soil >...
GTTGCCGTCCTTCACGAGGAACGCGGCGGATGCAGCAATTGTTGGCCGCTGCTCTTGTAGTCGGTGCAGCCGTACCGATTTGGGCGCAGTCACATCCTACCCTTGCGCAATCCTCGCAAGTCACCAACACCGATGGCCCGCAGGTGACCGCGGGCGGCTCAGGCATGCCGGATTATCAACTGGATCGCAGTGAGGAGGATTGGAGCGGTTTGTGTCGCCACGCGAACGGGCGTGACGACTTTTGGGACCCACTCAAGTGCATCGGACTCGGACGACCTTTCTGGTACGTCTCCTTCGGCGCAGAATTGCGCGGTTCGTATGAGGTCTACCGCAATTACAGCTGGGGCAGCGGACCACAGGATCGCAACGGCTACTACCTCAACCGACTAATCAGCCACGGGGACTTTCACCTTGGTCCGTCGGTGCGTATCTTTGCGGAACTCCAGAGTGGTCTTGAGTTCGGTCGCAATGGGGGCCCCAGGCCCGCGATCGATGAGGACAAACTTGACGTCGGCCAACTGTTTCTCGAACTGAGATCGTCAATCCAACAGCACAAAGTTCCAATCGAGGTCCGTGTCGGCCGGCAAAACCTTAACTACGGTGACGGCAGCCTTGTTTCGATACGAGACCTAAACGTCCGTCGGCCTTTTGACGGGATCAAGCTGATCCTACGTCCACAAGAGTGGCGCATCGATGTCTTTGCCGCAAAACCTGTAGAGACCAGCCCTGGATTCTTCGATGACGCTCCCGATCACACCCAAACGTTCTGGGGAATCTGGGCCACCGACACGAAGGAACAATCGTTCGTTCGACAACTAGACTTTTATTACCTCGGGCTAGACCGTAAGAATGCTCAGTTTGACTAAGGGACTGCTCGCGAGCAACTAAACACGCTGGGAGTCAGAGCTCACGAGACGGCGAGTAAAGTAGCCTTCCTCCAGGAGGGAGACTTACAGTTAGGAACGTTCGGATCGGGGCGACTGCTTGCATGGAAGTTTGCGGATGGACTGTCCTACTCACTTCCAACAATTCCGCAGCATCCGACTCTCGAACTGCAGGGAGCAATTTCTAGCGGCGACAAAAACCCGCAGAACGTTGACCTTCAGACGTTTTATCCGCTGTTTCCTTCGGGCCTGTACTATGGCGACATGGTCTTCACGAGCGGATCCCTCAACGCAATCGTGGCCCACCCGAGCGTTGGTATGCAGCTATCGAAGGGTCTTTCGCTCAATGTCGATAGCTTCTTTTTATGGCGACAAAGAACGACCGATGGACTCTATTCTCAAGCCGGCATGTTCCTGCGCACGGGACAGACATCGCGGTCGCGCTACGTGGGTGCAACGCAGGATTTGAGCATCGCATGGCATGTGGACCGACATACCACCGTGCGGTTCTTGGCAGCCTACTATGAGGTTGGGTCATACCTTCGCGAAACACAGCCTCTTGGAAAGAACACAGCGTATTTTTCGGTAATGGCGAATTACAAGTTCTAAAGCACAAGCCGCCGGCAGCTTTGCTCGATATGGCCCACTACTCCCGCATGACTGGCTACCCTGAAGTAATCCCAAGGGAAGGCTTGCCGACAAACAATACCTCCGGAATGTGAAGTCGGCTTGGGGTGCATGTACTCCAGCCCCTCTGCCCGCTTCTCGGCGCTCCACACATTTCAAGCCTTTGGGAAATTTCTGAAACGCCCGCACGCAACAACGGCTTGCGGGGCGCGCTCGCGGTCGAGTGACCTCAACTGTCAGGGCCGCCCTTGCAAGGGGTAGAAGGATTAAACGTCGTATAATCTCGTGCGCGCAACTGGGGAGCAGAACATATGAACGTACAAGAACAAATCAAGAAGTATATTACCAACCAACCGGAGCCAAAACGCAGTGACATGCGAGAGTTGCATCGGCTCACACTTCAAGTGTCACCAGAATGCAAATTATGGTTCTTCGATGGTAAAGACAGCAAAAATCATACTGTTTCCAACCCTACGATTGGATATGGATTTCACACAATAAAATATGCCAATGGAAAAAGTAGAGAGTTTTTTCAAATTGGTGTGAGCGGAAACAAAACCGGAATCTCTGTCTATATTCTTGGTCTCAAAGATAAGAAGTACTTAGCCAAAACGTATGGAAAAAAACTAGGCAAGGCGAGCGTGACCGGATATTGCATTCGGTTTAAAGCTCTAAAGGATATAAGCATCGATACGCTTGAAGCGGCAATACGATACGGGCTCGCAGCTCACAATGAAAAAGGCCAGCTGACGAAATAATTCCACTGTTAAAGGCAAGCAGTGATCGATGTAAAGACGCTCCAGTATACGACCCCTACAGCCCTGACTCGCGCCACAAAGCCATTCTCTATAAAACGGGTCTCCCGCAATAGTCGTGCGGCTCTCTGTCAGCGCTCCTTGCCTTTCTCTGTTTGCCGTTGCCCACTGCGGAAGTATCACGGGCAAACCTTCCCTGATCGGATAAAGAAAAGGTTGCCGACAAACCGCCCGGAATCAGTGTGAGCCTACAGATCGAACACAAACAATTCATTGGAAATGGGCACCTCATCGACCGCCCGGAGCAAGCGCAAAACGTGATCGCGCATCACACAACCCCGGAACAGGCAGGGACAGTTTTCTCGCAAGTGAAACCCAAGTTGTCCGTGTACTCGCATATCGTGCCGGGAGACGCTCCAAACTTGATCTCCCTTACACGAAAAACGTATTCGGGCCCATTGGAAGTTGGCGAAGATTTGATGAGCATTGAGATTGGGGACAAGGTAGTAGTGAGCCGTCACAACCTGTAGGTTTTTTCTTCCCGCTCATAGTTTTTCACGAATCAGACCTATTACTCCGCTCGGTCATGTTTTTTTGGACGTCAATCCAAACCGCAGGCTTCTAATGCTGAGTATCTGGACGACTGTCGGATTACCGGCGATGTCGAAGCCAACCGCAACGGAGAGCTACTTTGTCTCATCACCTCGCTCTCCATTTGTACCGTTTCGTTAATCGACCGAGCGCCTCGGAAGGACGCAGTGTCTCGTGTGCAAGCTTCGAACGAGACATACGTGCCAGCCCAAATCATTATAGACGCCGTCGCACGGACTGGATGATGTAATCGCGCGTCGCAACCAGAACAGAATCCGAAATTCGCGAATCGGGCGCAATGCGGGCCAGTGTGACGGCGCCCACCATGGCGGAGACGATGGCCATCGACTGTTCTGCCCGCTCGCGGAACGGCACCGTCTCGAGGTGCCTGGCAATCAGCCGGGATAGCTGCAGAAATCCTTCCATGGCTGCGTGACGAGTTCTCTTGTCTCTCCGCGCGAGTTCGCTCCCCAGAGCGGCCAGGGGGCAGCCAGTTCTCGGCTGGTCGCGATGAGCGCGCGACACATACTGATCCACAAGAAGCGGAAGCGCCTGCTCGTGGGGCTTTCCGTTGATGAGCAATCCCAGGTTGGCAACAAGTGACAAAAGAGTCTTGCCGCACGCTTCCAGGACGAGTTGATCCTTGGAAGCAAAATGACGATAGAAGCCCCCGTGAGTAAGTCCCGCAGCAGCCATCACACGCGCGAGCCCCGCCTCGCTGATTCCATTGGCTGCGAACTCGGCGCCTGCCGCTTTGACAATTCGCTCGCGGGTCCTGGCGGTCTCTACTTTTGACTTACGCATAGTGCTTAGTCTCCGAGCGTGACGTTCGCGCCCATTGCTATTTGCGCGCCAGCACGACTTGTCCCAGATGGTAGGACACGTGTCTCGCACGGCTGAGCAGGATGCTCAACCGGTTTCGAGTGGGGTTCTTCGTGAGATCCTCATCGGTCATGGTGGTATGGCGCTGCAACCATTCGCCCGGTGAGAGCGCTTCCATCTTGTGAAGCACGTTCTGGTTTACTTCAGCCCAGTATTTCTTCAGGTTTGCCGCGGCCGGCAGCTCCTGGATGGCTTTGTCGGGGTTTTTGATGAACATGGCATCGAGTTCCGGGTGAAGGCGGTCACCTAGCCCCAGAATGGTCAGCATAGCGTCATTCACGGCAGTCAGATGGCCCAGGAGGTAAAGGACTCGATTCCTGCCGGGCGCGACCTCGCGCTGGAATTGGTCGTCGGTCAGCGAGTCGAACGTCTCGCTGGCCTGAGCGATGGCTTGACGCCACGAGGCTAGCGCAGTGTCAACCATGAGTTGGTCGGTAGTCATGCAAGCACTTCCTTTCGCCGGGCCAAAGCATAGCCCTTGACATTTAGATGTCGTATAACATCTAATAGAATCGCTTAGGCGGCGCGTTCTGTCAACGCCCGAATTGACCAGAACGTGCAGAAGGCTGTTGGAAGGGAAATCTCCATGAACGGAGCTGAAATCCGACAACTACACGCCGGAGACGCCGCTGAATATCAGGCCGTTTTTCTGGGAGCATTGCAGTCAGTTCCGGCCGCCTTCGCCGCGGACTATGGCGAAGAGTCAGCGCGCAGCTCCGATCAAATCGCGGAGCGGTTTCGACGCGAGGTCATCTTCGGAGCATTTGTGGACGGACGCCTGTGCGCAATCGCAACATTCCTGCAGCAAGCTTCCCCAAAGCGGCGGCACGTCGGAATGATATGGAACATGTACGTAGCGGAGGAACGGCGAGGAACAGGGCTCGCCGATATGCTTTTTAAGCATGTTCTCGAAGCGGCCAGCCTGAAAGTGGATCAAGTGGAATTGTATGTCGCAGTCGAAAATTCACGTGGCACGAAGTTTTACCGGAAGTTCGGCTTCGAGTCGTACGGCGTGATGCCGCGTGCGCTGCGGGTTCAGGGCGCGGATTTTGACGCGCTGATGATGGTGAAAAAGTTCCGGTAACAGGTGGTTCGATGGCAACGGGACACGCCGTGCCGAGGCACTATGCGGGCGATGGCGGGTTTTCACTTGGGTCCGTCCGAACGGTCCACTCGCTAGGCTTTGGCGTGGCGCTCGCTATTTGGTTTTGAGCCGCTCAGCGCGAAAAACAAAATGTAGAGGTAGCAAATCACCGGCAAAAAGAAAGCGTGATGAATTCCGATCCGGTCTGCAATCCAGCCTTGCGCTAGCGGAATAATGGCCCCGCCAACGATAGCCATGATCATGATTCCGGAGCCATCGCCAGTGAGAGGGCCGAGCTCCGCCACACCCAGTGTGAAAATGCTCGGGAACATGATGGAGTTGAAGAAACCGACAAAGATGATGCTCCACATGGCGAAGTGTCCCGTGGTCAGCATCGAGGTCGCAACCAGCCCCGCGGCGCAAATGGCGCAAACCCCCAGCAAGTTTCCGGTTTTGACTTTCTGCAGCAGACCGGAACCGATGAAACGCCCGACCATCGCGCCACCCCAGTAGAAGGCGACAAAACTTGCCGCAACCCGTTCTGTAAACCCGCCAATCTCGGGCTGGGTGAAGTAGTTCACCAGGAAGCTCCCGATGGAGACTTCCGCTCCTACATAGACAAAGATGGCGACCGCGCCAAAGACGAGATTCGGATGGTTCCAGATCGAGTCGTCCACCTTTTGGCCGACCTTGTGTTGCGCATGTTCGATTTTAGGCAACTTGAAACTGCCGATGGCCAGGGCCAGAACGACCAACGCAATGCCGAGGCCCACATAAGGAGTTTTGACCGTGGCCGCTTCGTGCAAGCGATAGGCCTGCAAGGCGTCTGGCGCCATTGCCCGTATCTCGTCCATGGCTTTGGGCGCGGCGCTCAGAATCAGCAGTCCGCCGAAGAACGGAGCTAGAAATGTGCCCAGGGAGTTGAACGCCTGCGTCAGATTCAGGCGGCTGGAAGCGGTTTCTGGCTTGCCAAGCACCGTCACGTAGGGATTGGCGGCCACTTGCAAGCAGGTGATGCCAGCGGCTAGGACAATCAGCGCGCCCAGAAAGAGCGGGTACGACGGGACGCTCGCCGCGGGAACGAACAGGAATGCCCCCAAGCCCATCATCAGCAAACCGGCAACCATGGACCGCTGGTAACCAATCCAGTCGATAATCTTGGCGGAGGGTATAGAGAAAATGAAATATGCTCCAAAGAATGCGAATTGAATCAGCATCACTCGCGCATAGCTCAGGTCGAAAATGGATTTCAGGTGGGGGACGAGAATATCGTTCAGGCAGGTGAGAAAGCCCCACATAAAGAACAAGCTGGTCACAATCGCCAATGGGCCGGAAGAACTGACTGAGCTTTCACTCGTTACCGCAGGACTCTTAACGGGTACATTTACCATCGGCTGTCACGTCCATTCTTCGCCTAGAAACTGCCGTTCCGCATTCAGCGAGGTCCCGCCATCGTGCCTGCTTGAGCCGCGCTGGATGATGCCACATTTGGCCCGAATAAAGAACCCGCCGCGAGGCCGTCAGGGACGCCAGCACGTTGATGCCGGCCTTGCCGAAAATGCCTGAAGCGCCAAGTACACCTGTTCCGCTCTTAGAGGCACGACAAGCCGGCCGATGCTGCGAACTGCCGCCGCTGGGCGCGACCCTTGATTATTATTAATATTGCCGCAATCAAGCAGGTGAGGATACCCCCTTATTTTCCCTCAGAATAGCGCAAACTGTGTCATTCGCATCGCGTATAGCAATATTCCAGCAATGGTGTTTTTAGGAGGACCATTGACACGCTTCCAGCCTCACCGTAGCATCGCCATCACTGGCCGCAAACCCCGCAATCGAGCGCGCCGGAAGAGAGGCCCCTCATGAGCCTTCGTGATTTCATCGCCAAACAGTGGATTGACGTCATCGAATGGGTTGAGCCGGAAGACGGCATCCTCGCCTATCAGTACCCCATGCAGGACCGCGAGATCCAGAATGGCGGCCAGCTGACGGTCAGGGCATCGCAATTCGCGGTTTTTGTAAATGAAGGAAAACTGGCGGATGCCTTTGGCCCAGGTCTGTACACGCTGACGACGCAGACGCTGCCCATCCTCACCTACCTCAAGAACTGGGACAAGGCGTTTAAGTCGCCGTTCAAGTCCGATGTGTACTTCTTTTCGGCGCGGACGCAGACCGACCAGCATTGGGGCACGCAGAACCCCATTTCCATTCGCGACAAGGAATTCGGCGCGGTGCGTCTCCGCGGCTTCGGCATTTATTCGTATCACCTGAGCGACGCAAAAACGTTCTATACCAAGATCAGCGGCACGAGGGACATTTACCGGGTCGCGGACCTGGAAGGCCAGCTGCGCAACACCATCATCGCCAAAATGACCGATACGTTTGCCGCCAGCCAGGTGCCGTTCCTCGATATGGCCGCGAATCAGGGCGCGCTTGCGGAGAAAATCAGCGAACAGTTGAAGCCTGCCTTCACCGACTACGGGCTTACTCTGGACAGTTTTGTGGTTGAAAACCTTTCGCTCCCCGACGAGTTGCAGAAAGTGCTCGACCAGCGCATCAGCATGACCATGCTCGGCGACATGGGCAAATTCACGCAGTACCAGGTAGCGCAGGCGATTCCCATCGCGGCCGCGAATGAAGGCGGCGGAGCGGTCGGCGTGGGCGCGGGGCTTGGTGCCGGCGTGGCCATGGGCCAGGCCATGATGGACGCGGTAAAGAAATCCACTTCGACGCCAGCAGCTGGAGCGGCACCCGCGGCTGCCGGCACTCCCGCCGCGGACACGAAATTCTGCAGCGAATGCGGCAAGCCCATCCCGCGCAGTTCCAAATTCTGCCCGGAATGCGGGAAGCCGCAGCCATAGTGCGGCCTCGCGCCATGAGCGGAATCGAGTGGGTTGTGGAAGCCTTTGGCTGCGCGGCGCAGTCGCTGCGAGATCCCGTGGTCTTGGACAAACTCTTCCGCAAAATAATCGGCGAGATGAAGCTCCGGCCGGTTGGCGAAACGCAGTGGCATCAGTTTCCCGGAACCGGAGGAATCACCGGCCTCTGCCTGCTCGCGGAGTCGCACCTCGCGTGCCACACCTTTCCGGAACACGGTTCGCTCTGCCTGAATCTGTTCTGCTGCGTTCCGCGCGCGGAGTGGGATTTTGAAGCCGTTCTCGAAGATCTCTTCGCGGCGGATTCGGTGACGGTCCGCCGGCTGCAGCGTCCTTACGAAATGAAATTGAAGCAGGTTGCCAGTGACTGACGAGAATGCTCTTGCAGCTGAGCCTCGGAGCCCTTCGCGATGACGCAGCCTGTTGCCAACTGTCCCAATTGCGGTGCAAAGATTGTTTTTCGCTGGTCCAGCAGCGTCCAGACCGTCTGCGAATACTGCAAAAGCATTCTCGTGCGCACGGATGTGGACCTGAAGAAAGTCGGTCAGGTCGCGGATCTTCCTCCGGACAGCTCTCCTATTCAGATCAACACCGAGGGGGTCTATCGCAACAAAGCATTCGTGGTGGTTGGCCGCATCCTTTATGAGTACGACCAGGGCGGCTGGAACGAGTGGCACGTGATGATGAACGACGGCGCGAGCGCGTGGCTCTCTGACGCGCAGAACGAATACGCGGTGTCGTGGTCATTGAAAGCGCCAAACCTGCCGGCCGCCGGACAAGTCCAGGTGGGCCAGCAATTCACCTGGAACAACCAGAGCTACTCCGTGACGGTCATCACGCCGGCGCACTACCGCGGCGTCCAAGGCGAGCTGCCCTTTCCGTATTGGGACAAGACCGATGTCACCTTCGTTGATCTCCGCACCGAAACCGGGAACTTCGCCACCCTGGACTACAGCGATCCCGAACCAGCTCTGTATCTCGGCGAATTCGTCGAGTTCGAGGATTTGAAGCTGAAAAATCTTCGCAGTTTTGAGGGCTGGTGATGGGCGCCGGCACTCCGCCGTTTCCTGGGCCGCCGAAGCCGCAGGTGAAGGCTCTCAATTGTCCGAAGTGTGGGGCGGCCATTATCCTGCGTTCGTTCGGGCAGGCCGAAACGGTTGTTTGCAGCGGTTGCCATTCGATCCTCGACGCCAAAGATCCGAACCTCGCCATTCTTCAGCAATTCGCAGCCGCCACGAGCGTTTCGAAGCCGCTCATTCCTCTCGGGACGCGCGGCAAACTGCGTGGCACGGACTACGACGTCATCGGTTTTCAGAGCCGCCACATTACCGTAGAAGGAGTCGCGTACTCCTGGCACGAATATCTGCTATTCAATCCTTACAAGGGTTTTCGCTACCTGAGCGAATACAACGGCCACTGGAACGACATCAGCATTGCAAGCAGTTACCAATGCTCGAGAGCGGGTTTTCCGCTGGCACCGGCGGCAGTGCGAACTACCTTGGCGAGGAATACAAGCATTTTCAGAGTTCGGAGGCCAACACGGATTTTGTTCTCGGTGAATTCCCTTGGCAAGTCCGCGTGGGCGAACATGCCGCCATCACCGACTACGTGCATCCGCCGCGCGTCCTGTCCAGCGAAAAGCTCGACAAGGAAGTTACCTGGTCCATTGGCGAATACATGTACGGCCGGGAGATTTGGGACACTTTCAAACTTCCGGGCAGCCCGCCCGAAGCCGTCGGCGTCTACGAAAACCAGCCGTCGCCCGTCACGATCAATGTCACAAGCATTTGGCTGGCGTTCGCGGCGTTCGCCGTTTTTCTCCTGGTCCTCATGATCGGCTTCGACCTGCGCGCCAAGAAGGAGCCGGTCCTCCACGAGACGTATCAATACGATCGCGCCGAAGCCAAGGGCGAGACTTCCTTTGTCACCGATGTTTTCGAATTGACCGGACGCATTTCAAACGTGCAAGTGAAAACTCACGCTCCGGTCGACAATCATTGGATCTATCTCAATTACGCGCTCATCAACCAGGATACCGGGGAGGCCTGGGATTTTGGCCGGGAAGTCAGCTACTACCACGGCTATGACAGCGACGGTTCCTGGACCGAGGGGAGGCAGAGCGATTCCGTGGTGGTCCCCAGCGTCCCTCCCGGCCACTACTATCTGCGGATCGAACCGGAGGCGGATTCCTCGCTTCCGAGGATTCCTTATAGCGTCGACGTGATTCATGATGTACCGGTGTTCGGAATTTACGGTATCGCCTTTCTCGTTTTACTCGTGCCACCTCTTCTGATTTCCTGGCGTGCTTTTACGTTTGAGCGGTCCCGGTGGTCTGAAAGCGATCATCCGCCGTTGCAGCTTCCGGGGACGACAAGCAGTTCGGAGGACGACAGCTAATGTTTCGAAAACTCTATCTTCTGTTTGGTTTCCTGACGCTCAGCACTGCGGCGTTTGGCCAGTACCGGGGCTGGAGCCTTGATACCGTCAATCAACTCAAGAACGTTCCAAAGTCGGTCCGCGATAATCCGGGCTCGTACCGTTCGGTTTACAGCGGGTATCACCACTACACCGGAGGAAAATAAGATGAACCTCGTTCCCCTCGGCAACATCATCAGCGCGCTGGTCTTCGCGTTTATCGGGATATTCATCTTTGTGCTCGCGTTCATCGTGATGGACAAGCTCACGCCCTACCATCTCTGGAAAGAGATCGTGCAGGAGCACAACATGGCGCTGGCCATTCTGGTGGGCGCGATGTCTCTCGGCATTTGCATCATCATCGCCGCGGCGATTCACTAGCGCATGGGCATCCTGCTGTTCATTTCCGTGCTGCTGGTCGCGGCCTGCGGCCTCATCTATGAGCTCGTCGCCGGCACGCTCGCCAGCTATTTGGTTGGCGACAGCGTTTTTCAGTTCTCCACCATCATCGGCACCTATCTTTTCGCGATGGGGATTGGCAGCGCTCTTTCCCGCTATATTCATCGCGGCCTTGCATATCGCTTCGTGTGGATCGAGCTTCTCCTCGGCGTTATCGGCGGGTTTTCTTCGGCGCTGCTCATGCTTGCGTTTGCGTTCACCCAGGGGTTCGAACTAATCCTGTACGCGCTGGTCATCGTCATGGGCGTTCTGGTCGGCCTTGAGATTCCGCTGCTGATGCGCATCCTCCGCGACCGCTACCAGTTCCGCGATGTCATCGCGCACGTTCTTACGTTCGATTATCTCGGCGCGCTCGGCGCTTCGCTCTTGTTTCCCATTCTGCTCGTGCCGCGGCTCGGTCTGGTGCGCTCGGCGATGCTTTTCGGCCTGATCAACGCGGGCGTCGCTCTCTGGAGCACGTTTCTTTTTGCGAATCAGCTTCCGGGCGCGCGCGGGTTGCGCGTGGCGTGTCTTGTGGTTATATGCGGGTTGGGCGCCGGGATTGCCGAAGCGAAGCACATCACCGCCACGGCCGAGGACAATATCTACGCTGACGACATTATCTTCGCGCGGGATTCCCGTTACCAGCATCTGGTCCTCACGCGCTTCAAGGATGACCTCCGGCTTTTTCTCAATAGCCACCTGCAATTCAGCTCGCGCGATGAATACCGCTACCACGAAGCCCTCGTGCATCCGGGACTCGCCGCCGTGCCTGCTCCGCGCCGCGTGCTGATTCTGGGTGGCGGCGACGGCCTTGCCGTCCGCGAGATTCTCAAGTATCCGCAAGTCGAAAGCATCACTCTCGTCGATCTCGATCCGGAGATGACCAGACTTTTTTCCTCGCATCCCATGCTGACCAAGCTCAATCAGAAATCGCTGCTTTCTCCGCGCGTGCATGTCATCAATGCGGACGCGTTCCCCTGGGTGGATTCCAATACGGACAGTTTCGATTTCATCGTCATTGATTTCCCCGATCCCACGAACTATTCCCTGGGCAAGCTCTACACGACCGCGTTTTACCGCGCCGCCGCGCGCCACCTCAGCGCCCAGGGATTCATGGTGGTGCAAAGCACTTCGCCGATGTTCGCGCGCGATTCCTTTTGGTGTATCGCACAAACGCTGAAGCAAGCGGGGCTGCAAACGTATCCGTATCACGCCTACGTCCCGTCGTTCGGCGAATGGGGTTTCGTCCTTGCTGGCACGCATGCATACACTTTTCCCGGCTCGTTTCCTGCAGGATTGCGTTTCGTCAATGCAGACGGCCTGGCCGTGCTCTTCCAGTTTCCGCCGGACATGGCGCCGCTCTCCATGCCCCCGAACCAGCTCAACAGCCAGGTGCTCGTGCGCACCTATGAAAACGACTGGAAGGACATCAGTCATTGAAGCTGGGCCGCCGCAAATTCCTTGGCCTGAGCAGTGCGGCGCTCGTCGGTCTATCCCTGAAAAGCGAAAAGAAAATCGAAGGATCGTTCGTCAACGATTCTTTCCAGATGGGCCATCTTCTACGCGATCGGGCGGGGTTTCCGCCCGCAAAGCGCGTCGAGAAAGTTCCCGTCGTGATTGTCGGCGGTGGAATCGCCGGTCTCAGCGCCGCGTGGCGCCTTCGCAAGCGGGGCTTCACGGATTTCGTTCTTCTGGAGATGAACGTGCAGCCCGGCGGCAACGCCCGCTGGGGTGAAAATGAAATCACTGCCTATCCTTGGGCCGCGCACTACGTGCCCGTCCCTGGCCCGAAGGCCGTCTACGTTCGCGAGCTTTTCGAAGATCTTGGCGTCTTGAAGAACGGCCAGTGGGAAGAGCGCTATCTCGCGTTCTCGCCACAGGAGCGGCTCTATCTCTACGGCCGATGGCAGGAGGGCATCGAGCCCGCCGTTGGCCTCACTCCGAAAGATCGCGCCCAGTTTCAGCGCCTGGAAGATCTCTTCAGCGAGTTTCGCAAGAGCGGCTCGTTCACCATACCACTTGAGCTGGGGCTCTCCCCAAAATACCAGGATCTGGATCGCCTATCGTTTTCCGATTGGCTTCGCCAGCAAGGTTTCGATTCGCGCCTCCTGCACTGGTACATGAACTACGCCTGCCGCGATGATTATGGCGCGCTCTCGAGCGATACTTCCGCCTGGGCCGGAATTCACTATTTCTCTTCGCGCGAGCCCGAGGAAAAAGGCCCTCTCACCTGGCCGGAAGGAAACGGCTGGATCACCCGCCGCCTCCTCGAACGAGTGGGAGAAAATATTCGCACCAGCCAGATGGTAGATCGCATTGCGCAAACGCGCCGCGGGGTCAGCGTCTTTGCCGGCGATGCCGAATTTCAAGCCGAATTCGCCATCTTCGCGGCACCCACGTTTTTGGGACCTTACGTTTTGGAGAATTTCCCCCGACTGCACGATTTTGTCTATTCTCCCTGGCTTACCGCGAACATAACGCTGGATCGCTATCCCGATTCCCGCGGTGCCGAGCCTTCCTGGGATACTGTTTTTCTCGATTCGCCCTCTCTCGGCTACGTGGATGCCATGCATCAGAGCCTGCGCACGCACGTGGACAAAACGGTCTGGACCTTTTATTGGGCCCTGGTGGAAGGCCCGCCCTCGCAAAATCGTCAGCTCTTGCTCGAAAAAGATTGGGCCTACTGGAAAGAAGCAATTCTCCATGACCTTGAGCGAGTCCACTTCGACATTCGCCAGTGTGCGTCCAGGATTGACATCATGCGCATGGGGCACGCCATGATTCGTCCTGCGGTTGGTTCGATCTTTTCCGAAGAACGCCGGCATTTGGCACGGTTCAATGACCGAATCCTTTTTGCCAACTCCGACCTCAGCGGCATCTCCATTTTTGAGGAAGCCCAGTATCACGGCGTGGAGGCTGCCCAAAAGGTGCTCGTGAAACTCCACGGCCGGCCCTGAGCCCAAGACTCCAATTCAACTGGCCCCCATTTTGGCTGTAACTTTCCCGCGGCCGGTGACTCCCATTCAGACGGGGCAGAGGCGGTTGATCTGTGCGCATGGAAGAAGTAGGCCCGTTTCGAAGTTCCGGCATCCAACCTAAACAAATGCACGTAAAATAGGTTTGGAGGAGAAACGCTCCGTAACGCGAGAGGATTGCAATGTTGATTCGAAGAAGCTCAGATTTGACGTACGCCGATGTCACGCCCAAGTCCGTCTACCTGAACCGCAGAAGATTCTTGCGCGCGATGGGAATCGTGGGCGCGGCGGCGGCCACCGGCAAAGGCCTCTTCGATCTGGCGTTGCCGCCGCAAGCCGCTTACGCCGGGACAAAATTTACCGAGCTAATCAAAAGCCCCTTCAGCACCACCGAAAAGCAAAACACGTTCGAAGACGTGACGCACTACAACAATTTCTACGAATTCGGCACCAGCAAGGGCGATCCTGCCAAGAATGCCGGCAAGTTCAACACCTCGAATTGGAAAGTGTCCGTCGAAGGCGAGGTCAAGACTCCGCGCAAATTCACAATGGACGAGATTTTGAAGATCGCGCCGCTCGAGGAGCGCATCTACCGGCATCGTTGCGTCGAGGCCTGGTCCATCGTCGTGCCCTGGATCGGTTTTTCCTTCAGCAGCCTCGCGAAGCTCGTTGAGCCGACCGCCAAGGCGCAGTTCGTGGCCTTTGAAAGCTATTTCGATCCTCAGCAGATGCCGGAAGCAAAGTATGCCGGAATTGATTTCCCCTACGTCGAAGGATTGCGGCTGGACGAAGCCATGAACCCGCTCGCGCTCCTTTGCGTCGGGATGTACGGTGAAACGCTGGCCAACCAAGACGGCGCTCCGGTGCGCATGATCCTGCCCTGGAAGTACGGGTTTAAGAGCACGAAGTCGCTCGTCAAAATTAAATTCCAGCAGAAAATGCCGCCGACGACCTGGAACCGCCTGGCGTCCAATGAATACGGTTTCTACGCCAACGTAAATCCCACCGTGGACCATCCACGCTGGAGCCAGGCCAAAGAACGCCGCCTTGGCGAAATTTTCAAGCGCCCCACGCTGATGTTCAACGGCTACAGCGATCAGGTCGCCGCCATGTACAACGGCATGGATCTGAAGAAAAATTACTAGGCTGGGATCTCGGCGTGCACGCACTCCTTACCAGTAAATGGACCAAAGTCGCCCTCTTTCTCATTTGCCTGATCCCGTTCGGCGATCTGGTCTGGCGCATCATCAGGAGCGATCTCGGCGCGAATCCCGTTGAGTTTCTTCAGCACGCTACCGGCGACTGGACTCTGCGTTTTCTGATCTTCACCCTGTGCATCACGCCATTCCGCAAACTGTTCAAACTCCCGGACCTCATCCGTTTCCGCCGCATGCTCGGACTCTTCGCTTTTTTCTATGTATGCTTGCACTTCCTCACCTATCTTGGGCCGGACCAGTCTTTCGATCTCGCCGCCATGTGGAAAGACGTTGCCAAGCGCCCGTTCATCACCGTGGGTTTTCTCGGCTTTGTTCTGCTGATTCCTTTGGCCCTTACTTCCACGGCCGGTTGGATTCGCAGGCTGGGCGGCAAGCGCTGGCAATTGCTCCATCGCGCCATCTACCTGAGCGCCGTGGCCGGCGTGATTCATTATTATTGGCTGGTGAAATCCGATGTCCGCGAGCCGCTTTTTTACGGCGCGCTGGTGGGAATCCTGCTGTTGTGGCGGTTGGGAGATTGGCTGGTGAAGCGAGGCAAGCAAGCGCCCGTCAACGCCGGCGCCCCGCGCGCCTCCGTTACTCCTACGTAAGCGAAGACCGGTGAGGCTCTCTGTCTAGTGGACGGAGGAAGTTCCGTTGTCAGCAGAGGCAGGCTTCTCGTCCAAGTCCAGGCCCCAGAAGTACGGGGCCGGCGTCAGGAACTCAACTCCCACCCGTTGGCCTCTCTCGACTGGATCGCCCAGGTAGACCACGCGGCATTCCTGTTCTTCTTGCGTCTCCGGGTTGGTGAGAACGAGCATTACGCCGTTGTCCACCTCATGCTTCAGCATGAGCAGGCCGCCGTGGGCATTGACGACCACGGTTTCGCAGAACTCGCGGAACT
>Ga0210409_10004220_pt1 | contig 15624 bp, 10 predicted proteins | sample IncBWH17MmetaG_FD_161649 | JGI IMG/M metagenome (GOLD analysis project Ga0210409, IMG submission 161649) | Forest soil microbial communities from Barre Woods Harvard Forest LTER site, Petersham, Massachusetts, United States - Inc-BW-H-17-M | ecosystem: Environmental > Terrestrial > Soil >...
GTTACAAATCAATCTTCCTTCTTTACTCTTTAATCATATCCGGGATTCTCCTGTTTGTTTTAGGTCACATCGTGATCAGAAAATTTACTCAGAAACGATCTGCGTTGGAAACACGATCCTAATAATTACACCGTTGTTATTCTCTACCTTAAACTGCCCTCCCAATTGTTCAGTCAGCCCCTGCATCAAGCCCATCCCCATTGTATTACTAAAATAAGGATCATAATCTGAGTCAAATCCTATACCATTATCCTGAATGGACAAATGATAAAAATCATTAAAACAGTTTAAAGTCACTTGGACTTTACCCTTATTGTATGTTGGAAACGCATATTTAATTGCATTAGTAACAGCTTCATTGATGATTAGCCCCAATGGGATTGCCTGCCCCACCTTCATATTCAGTTGCTCTATATTAGTCGATATCAAAATGTTCCGGCGCGTAGCATTCATTGAATCCCCCATATAACAAATCAAATCGTTGATATAGCCGCTTATCTCAAGAATATCCATTTGTTCTGCCTGGCAAAGTTTTTCGTGAATTAGATTGATTGAGTATATCCGCTGTTGACTTTCTTTTATCGCTTTTATTGCATTAAGGTCTGTTAAGTGAACAGACTGTGAGTAAAGCAGTCCGATAACCACCGAAAGATTATTCTTGACTCTATGATGTATTTCTTTCAATAGCCATTCTTTCTCTTTAAGCAAATTTCCCTTTTCCAATAATAACCCTTCTTTTTCAACTACCAACTGTGTTAATTTATAATTTTTTTGATTTATAAGGTCCTGCTGTTTTTTGAGCTTTATGTTGCTCCGTTTCTTTAAAGTGTATGCATAAAATAGAATTATAGTTAATAACAAAATAATTATTGCCCCACCAAGAACCTGCCTTTTAATAAGATTTGCTTTACGCAGTTCATTCTGCCTAATCCTAGCTTGCTTTTCCAGCAAAAGAATATCTTGCTCTTTCTTTGCAGTTTGATATTGTACCTGCAATTCTTCGATCTGTTTGCTTTTCTTTTCCGAAAAAAGAGAATCACTAATGCTTCTGTTAATTTGATAGTGTTTAATTGCTAAAAGAAAATTTCCGGCAGCTGAATCAACTTTAAAGAGAAGGAGATGTGCCTTCTTAATTTTAATCACATCTTTTATAGTTTCCTTATTAAAGAATCTATCGATGTATTTTCTCGCCAAATCATACTTTTTCCAGGAAATATACAATTCAGACAGAAGAATGTAAATGTCTTCCAAATCATTCCTTCTTCCATTGTGCAAAGCATATCCTATTGCCTTTTTATAAGAGGTTTCTGCCATTTTATACTGCCTCTTCCCCGCATAACAATCTCCTAAAGCAACTGAGAAATATTGTTTAGCAAAAGCTGTATTAGGAAATAATTTTCTATTTGTTTTCAATAAAAAGTCCAACGCTACAGACGGTTTATTTTGCCGCAAATAATCACGAACAATTTGGGTAAGAAGTGAATAACAATAAAACTGCTGATGTATATTTGGATTGAGTATCTTTTCCATAATTTGCAAAGCCAGACTATTATAGCTTAGACTTTGGGTTAATTGTCCAAGCTCCGAATTCCACCTCCCTAATCTGGCATTTATCCTGCTTTCAGAAAACATATCTTTTGAATTCTGAACAGATTTAAGAGCTTCCAGGTCTAGGCTAATAGCGTTTTGATAATTACCTTTTCTCCCCTGTACTATGGCAAGCTGATCATATGTAGTAAAAAGTGTCTTATCTCCAATTGACTTTTGCAATTCCAAAAGTTCTCTGAGATGTATTTCTGCAATATCAAGATCACCTCTTTCTACTTCATCTCTGGTTATGCACTGAGAAACTGTTATTTGCATGCTTATATTTCCAAGCTCCTTATATAAGGATAAACTTTTTTTATATCTGTTTTCTTTTTCAGTATATAAAGTATCCAAAAAAGGTGTCCTCTCCGCAAAATTGTACCATTCCTCTGCCTCCATTTGTTTGTTGTTGATCGATTTTGAATGGTTAATCGCGGTCATAAAATATTTAGACGCAATGGGGATATTGTCACATCTAAAATAATATTCACCCAACATGGTCAAGCTTTGATGCTCAAATGTCAACATCCGGAGGGAATGGCTTAGTTTTAGAGCCATTGTTAAATAGATCAACGCACTGTCTACTTTCTTCTTATTTGCATAATTCCACTCAGAATCATAATATTTTTTACTAAGTTCTAAAAGTATTCTAAGTCTGTTGGAAGCAATGGTAGTCTTTTTTAGATCTTGTAATAGCTCTGATTTTGAGTTTTGTGCTCCGGAAAGGTGACTTATAAACAGTAATCCTACCAATGGGATACAAGTCTTTAACATTTCACGAAATGCAGAAAAACGTAGCATAGATTTATATTTTGGTCTTTTTATTTACCCCCTCTCCAACCAGATTTGCTAAAGTTGCTACTTAAAAACATTTCCTCACTGTAATGAATGAAATATCTTTTAATCGATTGAGTATTGGCTAAAATTATTGCTGCATGCCTTTTAAAGAACCTGTTAAAAGTCTTTTCTGAACTTGGACAATAAGCAATTTCATGCTTAAATATTATGAAAAATTCTCACAAGAGGAAACCAAATTTCGTTTCCTCTGTTTAAAGTATTCATAATTACACAACAATACTATCTATTCCCTTTTCAAGGGCACTATCTCTCAATTCTGGCAAGGCAAATCCCTCTGCCCTGACAATAGTTACATCTGAAATGCCAATAAATCCAAGCATTGTTTTCACATATGGAGTTACAAAGTCAAATGGAAGATAATCACCAGAACTATAAATACCGCCCGTCGTCACAGCGACATATGCTTTTTTTCCTTTTACTAATCCTTCGGGACCATTTTCAGTATACTTAAAGGTAATACCTGCCCGGGCGATATGATCGAATCAAGATTTTAACACAGACGAAACACCAAAATTATACATAGGTGCCCCAATGACTATAATATCCGCGTCGAATATTTCTTTAATAGCCTGATTTGAATGGATTATTGCTTTTCTATTTTCATCGTTATGCTTTTCCAATGGGGTAAAAAAAGCATTTAGGTGCGCCTCTTCCAGGTGTGGAAATGGAGATGAGAGAAGATCTTTAACTTCAACCACTGCTCCAGGGTCTTTTTCTTTCAGCTTATCGATAATAGCATTTGCCAATTTGATGCTATTAGAAGCTTCTCCTCTTGGACTTGATAATATATTTAAAATCTTTGCCATTTTTTCTTTAGTTATTGACTGTATTTTGTATTACTAAAGTAGAAAAGGACCTAAATTTACTGCTTGACATTTATCACAAAAATGGATTGATATTTGTCATCTGAGATAACACAAGATGCCGAATTAATGTTCAATCCGGCATCTTGTGTTTACAAACATTTCTTATTTTGTGTATACCCTAACTTCGCCCATAACCATATAAGACTGCGGTCCGGAAATGCCTACAACTTTAAAATATCTGGCATTTTTAAGTACTGGCATATTAAATACCTGTTCGTCATTAATCTGCCTGTTAAAATTAAATACACCTTGGTCTACCCAATTCACATTGTCTGCGCTAGTTAAAAACTGAACCCTATCTGGCGCCCTGTCGTCATCTTTCATTCTCCATAGCCCTATTTTATTGATTATTCTTTGCGCTCCCATATCTATGTTGCAAAAATGCGGATAATGTGAATTCCACGCATCTGTATGCCATCTTGTTGCTGGATCTCCATCTATAAAATTGATCACCTTGTTTTCATCGCCCGGATGCTGGGTAGAAAAATCGATGATCTTCCATTCTTTTTTATCCAGGAAAAAAGTTTCATTTGTTTTATAAGGCGTATAAAACAAATCTATCGCAGTAGAATCGGGTCTGTAAACTGTTCTATATCTGAATGGGGTGCCTACTTTATAATCCTGAAGATCGGTATTAGGTGATGTGGTTGGAAAACGCTTTACTTTCAGCGCTCCCTGGGTATTGGTGTATTCAATTTCTGTGGCAACAGCTCCACCTGCTATGTCTGCAGTTTCCCAGGTAACGGATAATTCATTGGCTACATTTAATAGAGATTCTTTTAAAGGGCGGTCTAATAATCTGCTTTGATAGGTTTCACCATACACTGCACCGGGAACCTCCACAGGTACAGAGACGTTTCCTTTATTGTCATAAGTTTTTATGACGAAAGAATAAAAATTTTCTGGCAAATTAGTAAAAAGGTAACTTATACTGTCCTTATCTTTTGGTGTGGGTACTTCGACAGAATCTTTATAATTATTCCAAAAAATTCTTGCCTTAATAGCATTAGGATCTACGCCATTGGGCCAGACAATTCTTCCTCTTTGATTTCCAGACTGGAATTTTGGATTATTCGCCTTTCCTGGATAATACTTACCGCCATTAACAATAAATTGTTTATAAGTACTATCCATTTTCTTACATGCATTTATACTCGAAAAGCATATAATAACAAGTAATAAATAATATATTTTAGTTTTCATTTGATTTAATATTAATGAACCTATTATAATTTGCCCCAGAAACTGAGTTCTGAAATTGTGATCTGCCCCCCACCACCGTAGGTTTCAAGGGTTTTAAAACGGATGAATCTATACGCTTCGGTCATATCCTCAAACTCAAAATCTTCCCCTTGTGTAAATCCGTAGTTGATATCTTCAGCTGTCACTTTACCCATAGGAAGTCCTGAAGGTTTATAAGATTTAAAGCTGCCAAGAAGTTTCCAATTTCCAAACGAACCATCAGAATTAGGGTTATTTGAACCGTATATTTCAAAAGCCTTTACGTTGGAGCCAGTGTATGTATAATCCGGTGCTCTTTGATGCATTTTCATGCGGCTAAAAATCACTTTTCTACCTAAATCAACTGTAAACCATTGTGGTAGTACGGTACCATGTCTAGAGGCAAAAATTCCCTGATCTACAAGTCCATCCCACATTCTTTCCATTGGATATTGCCCTTCTACAGGTTCATACTCATCAGTGGGAAGTTTTACTGCTGTAAAAGGTTTTGGCACCTTCTGTTCAAATAATGGAACTAAGGATTTTACTAATGCAGGCGATTTGTTATTCCACCTATCTCTTAGGTATACCGAAAATTTCTTTTCAGTAGAACTGAGTCCTCTGGCAGAAAAAATACCCGCAGGTGTTTTGGTATAAAATGTCTGGATTGGTAATAAAACTCCATTGCCTACAGTATCGGCCTCCAGAACGATGGCCATATTTGCTTCCAGTTTGTTCTTAAACCGAATTTTCACTCCACCAAACCCAGCCTCTATACTTAAATCGTCAAAAGCGACGAGAACAGGTGGGGTTAAAGGCGTTATTTTAACATCTAAGGGTTCAGATGCCTTTTCATTTTTACCAACACTATATAATTTAACATTGTATTCTCTCGTGTCTCCAAATCCCTCCAATTTGAGTGTATCTGTATAAAAGGAGGACTTCCCCTCTCGAAAAACACCTGGCTGTATTTCATAAACAGCTTTTACATACGACAGGTTGGGATCAGAAGGGATTTTATAAGTCAGTATAGCTCCGCCAGCTGTACTTTGTGATTTAACACTACTAACCTGTGCGGGCGCGGGTGCATTAGGGTCAATATGATCTAATCTGTCATCTCTTTTACATTGCTGTAAGAGAATCAAAATTGCTATTCCAGTGATATATATTACTTTTTTCATCTTATTTTCTCTTTTTATGGTTTACCAGCCAATGTTTTGAACAAGATTCCGATTAACCAATATGTCACCATCTTTTATTGGCCAGAAATAATCTTTAAGTCCAAAACTTTGGTCAAACAGTACTTTTCTTCTATAGTAAAAATCTGGATTGGCTTGTTCAATATCCCAGCCTTGAACTGGCTTTCGAAATTGCGGTATAGCTTCTTTCCATCTTCTCAGGTCCCAAAACCGTGATCCTTCAAAAGCCATTTCAATAAGTTCTTCCTGATGTATGATTTCCCTCATCCCTGTTAATGTGCTATATTTTGTTGGGTTATTGGAATAATTATCCCAGGATACCTGTACCGATTTTAAACCTGCCCGCTCTCGTACCAAATTAATGTACTGATGGACTTCGGCCGTTGGCCCTGCTATTTCATTTAAGGATTCTGCATACATCAGATATAGTTGGGCCAATCTTATAAGGGGCCATGGATATTCATTAACAGTATAGTCGGAAACTCCGGCTCCTTGCACGTTTTGGTAATGGACATATTTTTTCACAAAGTACCCTGTGGGCGAGCCATAATCGGGTTGAGTCTTACCATCTGGCTGTCCTTTTCTGGATGAAACATAGTAAAGGCTAGAAGGATTAGTGTCGTCATATGAGCCTTGGCCATACCAAACACCCCCATCAAATCCGAGATTCGCATAAAACCGGGGTTCTCTATCAAAATTAATTGCTGAGGTGGTATAATCTTTTCTAATATATCTCTGCTCTGCAACAGTGGCTGTACGTAACGTAAGTTTGTCCTTATTCCAGGTTTTATCTTCAGTAATAGGCACCCCTTTATCTGAATAGAACATCTCTGCTATCTTAATTGGGGGAGCTAATTCAGACATGATCCTTGGATTATCAATGTACCTGAAGTCTACATTCACTGCTGCAACTTTTTGGGTCAGATTAGAAATGCTTTGAGAGTTTGCCCATATAACCTCACTGTTCCATTTTTCTGCAAATGCATTTCTTATACTCATGGTAGTTTTTGTAGAATCCGTGAGTTTATATGGGGAGACAGCTGGATTAAACACATAAAGTTTATTTCCCGCCTGATGGCAAATATCAATTGCTTTTTTACAGGCTACGGCAGCTGAATCCCATTTTACTGTAGATACAGCGGAACTGAACAATGATTTTCCATCTTTGTTTTTTAAGGACCCCATATCTGAGTTTCCATTAAATAGTGGACTAGCTGCAGTCACCAGAACCTTAGCTTTCAATGCATAAGCTATCGGTTTGGTGATACGGCCCAACATTTTAGTTGGATCACCAACGATTAATGGCAAATCATCTTTCGCCTCGTTAAGTAGCTGGACTATATAAGCAAAACAATCATCAACAGGGTCTCTGGAAACTTTGACTTTATCTATAGAGACATCTATAGGCAAATTCTCTTTTATAATTGGAACTGGCCCATACATTCTCACCAGGTAGAAATGATAATATGCCTTTAGAAATTTTACTTCAGCTATCCACTGTGCTCTTTCCTGAGCGGTAAGATCAGGGACTTTCCCAACATTTTCAAGGAAGATATTACAATCCCTGATACCCCGGTAAAGGTCGCCCCAATAATACCCCGCGATGGGATCAATGGTGGCCTGGGTTCCTCTTGCAAGGTTAAAAATGTAATGGTTAAATTCTGGTCTTGGTGGATTATAGATAGCCCACATCTCATCTCCGCCCAGTATAGCAGGGTCAGAGCCCAGATTACCATCCTTTGGCATATAAGAATAACAGGTATATAAATATTTTTCTGCTTCCGAACGCATAGTAAATGCATTATCCAGAGTTGGTATGTTGTCCGGAATAATATCCAGGTATTTTTTGCATGAACTTGCAATGGTCAACGACACGAGGAGTACCATTTTCAGGATCAAACTTCCTTTTTTTATAGGTTGCATAATTGAAAGTTTAAGTGATTAATTAAAAGTTAGGTTCAGACCTACGTTAAATACTTTTTGTATGGGGTAGCCAAGGCCATTTCCAGCCATTTCCGCATCCCACATTTTAAACTTGCTGAACAAAAGCAAATTAGAACCACTTACATATACCCTAAAACTGGATGCTTTAATCCTTTCAACCAGTCTTTTTGAAAATGTATAGCCGAGTTCAACCTGTTTAAGCCGTAAGAAAGATGCGTCACGCATGAACCAGGTACTCTGATTATTGTTGTTGGCATTTAATGTTGGACTAAGTCTTGGCCAAATGGCATAAATGTTCCTGTTTTCTTCAGACCAATGACTGTCTGCATATGCCTTTAACAATTGAGTTTGATTGTTGAATGGTGAAGTTGCACCCTGATCGATCCAGAAAGATTGATTAGATGAGCCCTGAACAAATGCCGAAATATCAAATCGTTTATAACTCAGTGAGAAACCAAATCCATAAATGACCTCAGGAACTGTAGGGTTTCCAATCGGAACTTTATCTGCCTCATTAATTTTACCATCACCATTAACATCAAGATACTTTATATCACCTCCGCCATAATCGCCCACAAATTCCTGTTTTGGAGAGTTACGGGCATCCTGATCATCTATAAAAAGCCTCTCAGCGATATAACCATATTCCTGATTAATAGATTGACCAATTCTGGATCTGTATGATTCAGCATACTGTGGTTCTTCAAAAGCAACATACTTGCTCTTGGCATAAGTGAAGTTTCCTCTTACTGAAAGCCAGAGATCTTTATTCCAGGCATGTTGCATATCTATTGACAGGTCTATGCCTTGCCCACTTGCTTTACCCAAATTAGCTTTGGTATCCGCGGATAGTCCCATAGTTGAAGGGATGGCAGCACGGCTCATTAAGATTTTATCGCGTTTCTCTGTATAATATTCTGCAATAATATTGGCCTTTCCGAACAAGCTGATTTCCATGGCCATATTTTGCTTTTTGGCAACTTCCCAACTGATATCTTCATTTGCATATCGGTTAATTAGTACACCATTTTTATATTCATTTAGTTCTTTTCCAAATCTTGCCCCGCGTGTACCATTGTTCATATCTACATTAGAAAGATAAAAAAAACGGTCACTCACATCTCCAATCTGGTCATTTCCTACTAAACCATAAGTATAACGGAAACGCAGGTTAGACACTACCTTCTTTAATGGCTCAAAAAACTTCTCATTAGACACACTCCAGGCTACACCAGCAGAAGGGAAAAAGCCAAACCTATGAGCCTCTGCAAATCTTTCCGATCCGTTATAACCAAAATTGAATTCGGCAAAATATTTTCTGTCATAAGAATAAGTAGCCCTGCCCGATATGCCCATATTTCTAAATGGCAGAGATTTCTGCAAGTCACCGGCGTTAGCGCTTAAACTTCCGCGGGTAAGATAAACCAATAATCCACTCACCGCATTCTTTTTACCAAAGGTTCTGTTATAATTTAGCATAGACTGTGTGTCAAATGTGGCCATCAGATTATTTTGCCCTTGTTCAAACCCCAGATATTCTTTTCCATTATCATTAATTTGCGAAATCTGGTACTGATCCGTTTGGCTGTCGTAGCCTGCGAGTTGATAATAAAAAGGATCGTAACCTCTTCTGTAGCTGAAGGATGATGTTCTGGTTAAATTGATCATTGAACGAATGGACAGTCCTTTTAAAATACCATCCAGTCCTTGTTTAATTTCAATTGCAGCAAGCATTTGAGATCTCGATTCAGATTTATACCCCCGAACCAGATCGGCATAAGGATTTAAATAACCAGCATCCTTGCCATAGTTTCCAAACATAATGTGCTTAACAAACTGATGTTGTGCATCGACAGGATAATAAGCGGGAAAGAGTACAGGGTTGGAACGGACAACTCTTCTGTACATTTCCTCTCCGCCCTCTAACGGACCATTATAATCATCAAAGTTGCCGCTTAACCTTACAATCAGTTCGGTAGACTTAGTCAGATCAATATTAACATTCGACCTTAAAGTGTAGCTTTTAAGATCAATGTTGTTGTTGAAATTATTTTTATTATCAACTTTTAAAATACCATTATCTTTGTTAAACGCACCTGAAACGAAGTATCTCGCTACAGTTCCACCACCGCTGGCACTTAAATTATAGCGTTGATTGAGTGCATAATCTTTAAAAAGCATTTTTCTCCAGTCATTGGCCGGGTAGACTAATGGATTTTTACCTGCGGCTGTATTTACAATTTTTTCTTCCGAATATGGCAAAGGCATTAGTGGATCTCTTGTCGCTACGGCTTCATTGGACAATTTCATATAGGTAACCGGATCAGCAAATTCTACATTACTGGTTGGGGTAGATGCAGAATTTTCGGCCCGAAATGAAATCTTTGCCTTACCTGCCTGACCTTGTTTTGTGGTAACCAGGATAACTCCATTTGCCCCCCTCGCTCCATATAAAGCAGTAGCTGTTGCATCCTTCATGATGGAGAATGTTGCAATGTCATCTGGCTGCAACCTGGCAAGATCTGTCGTACTAAGTTCTATACCATCGATCAAGATAAGGGGTCTGGTATTATTACCAAATGTAGTGATCCCCCTTATAAAGAAGTCCGCATTATCTCGACCAGGCTCCCCACTCCTCTGATAGGCAATCATCCCGGCTACTCTTCCCGCTAAAGAGGCTGTGAGGTTACTGGATGGTATTTTCAGATCACCGGGTTTAACGGTTGTAATAGAACCAATAACGCTTTCCTTTTTTTGTACGCCAAAGGCTACGACCGATACTTCATCGAGTGCATTTTTAGGATCTGGGAGGAGTTTAACATCGAGTGTTTTCTTCTCTCCAATTACTATTTTTTGACTAATGTAACCTATAAATGAAAAGACGAGTACATCTGATGTATTATTGATCTGGATGGTATATTTTCCCTCAGAATTGGTAACTGCTCCTCTTTCCGTTCCCTGTATCTTAATTGTTACCCCTGGCAAAGCTCCCCCGGATTCGTCGAAAACAGTACCAATAACGACCCTTTGCTGGTATTTTTCATTAAAACTCTTCATTTTCTTACCTTCTGCAGCTGCATATCCAGCAGCACCCAGGACTAGAAAAGCGAAGAGTATGAGCATTTTTTTCATACTTTTACTTTAATTGAAATGTGAATAGTCTACAGTTTCAGAATCCCTGGTTCCTCCCGTGTTTTCTGTACTGTGTAAAAATCATTTGCATTTTGATATTGTCTTTGATTATTCCCCTTACTCCAAATAAGGGGAACCGATCAAAGACATTATAAGTAATGGATTAATTCATATACTTCCCCCTTTCTCTTTTATTAATAAAGATTCTAATAGATTTTAATGGTTGAATAATACAGTGCGGATACGCCATATTTACTAAGCCTAATTCACTGGCTTACAGCAGTTGAAAAGTGATATATTTGGTTGGTTAAACAATGATAATCTAAACTATTTATTTTGGCAACCTGCTCTGTCCTGCTTCAATTTTAATTAGATAAAAAAAGCATGGACAGTAAATTCCGCCATGCTTTTTTTCATCTTTATCCTGTAACTTCTTTACCTATTCCATCACTAAAAACCATTTAGTATCCTTTCTCCTCATTTCATACTTTTGTCTATTGCAGGTCCAACCTTTTTTCCATAAATTTCTTCTAGTTTCCGTTCGATTTCGCCACCTCCTTTTGGGTCTGCTCCAAGCTCTTTTAAAATGATCTTTCCATCAGGGCCAATTAAAAACAAATTCGGGATAGCTGAAACCGCAAAACTGCCTTTTGCTATTTGTTTTGTATCCAAACCCTGGGGCCATGGCAACTTTTCTTCTTCCGCAGCACGTAACCAATCGGCTTTCTTCTGGTCAACGGAGATACTGAACATCTCCAGCCCATTTTTATGAAAAGCCTCATATACTTGTCTCATTCTTGGAAAAGATGCACGGCAAGGATGGCACCAGCTCGCCCAAAAATCTATAAGTACATATTTCCCCTTAAACTGAGAAAAGGATACTGGCTTGCCGGCCAGATCAACCAATGTAAAATCTGTAACTTTACTTCCCAGTGCCGAATTTTTAGCCCCTTGTATCATAGCAAAAAACTCCTTTCCCTTCTCAGTTTCCCTAGCTTTTTTAGTCATTTTTGCATAAAGCTCTTCCTGCAGTTGAAGCGGATACCTTGGCCCTTCATTAGCAAGAATGTATGCTGTAGCATAGGCATCCGGATAGATCGAAGCCTGGTCTTTTAGCAAGGATTGCATCCCGTCTTTATATAGTCGATCTCTGTCTAACAAACAATTATTATAATTTACATCACCTTTTTGTGGATAGGCTGTGCCGTATTTTTTTACGAGTGCCTGATCCATCCCCAAGATCATCTGGTGAATCTTGTTTGCAAATTCATTATATAAAACTGGGCTTTCCATTCCGGTAAAGGTTACCAGTTTGGTCTTTATATCCATAAACACGTTGATATCACCTGGTTGGTCAAATATAATAGAAACCGGTCTGTAGCCGGGTTCAAACTGTGCATTCATGACCAGAAATTGAGCGCCTTTAAATGGAATTTCTAATTTGAATTTACCATCTCGTATTGTAGCGGTGTCTTTATAAGCATTCAGATCGGTAATGTAAATTTTGTCTTTGCCATTTAAATCCCCTTTCACAGTTCCGGTTATAGTTACTTTTTGTGCAAACACAATAGTAGAAGCTAGTAAACATACCAGCAATAATTTTAATGATTTCATATAATTCAATTTATGTGATGTATTTTCAGATTATCTGCGTTCTCTATAAGAAATGTCTACAATTTTTCCAAAACCAGAATAACTTTCAGCCAGTGTAAGCGGCCCATTAACAGGTGTAACATTAAAAATTTCCAGTTTCCCATTGGTTCCGGAAGGTTTTGACGGATCATAGCTACCCACAACCAATTTATTGTTATAAGCTGCAGTTACAGCAGTATTAGGATACACAAAAGTTTGAAAACGCAATAGTGAAATCTTTTCAGCTCCCTTATCCACCATCAGGATACTTTTCTTTAAGAACATATCATATTCATATAGTTTTCCGCCAACGTTATAAAAGATGTAACCTAAATCTGGACTCACAGCGAAATGCTCTGCCGAACCAATCTCTGCAGCTGTCATTATATCCCAGTAGTTTTGCTGAAAACTTAATCCAAAGGCTGCCAGGCTAATCCTTGCCAGATAAAAATTAGCACCCCCAGGATCCTTAAGAATAGCAAAAACATCTCCATTTGCAAAGGATCCATTGTAGGTTGTACTCGCCATATACACCATGTCTTTTCCTGTTGTATAATTAAATAATGTTCCGGTAGGCATTTCGGAGCAAGATGCTGCAAGATTCTGATGATTAACAAACTTACGGTGCGTAGCATCATATAGAATACTTGGACCATAAATTGCAAAGTCTCCTTGTATTACACTGGCAATAAATGGTGCTGCCTTAAACTCTGCAGTTGAACCTGTCATAACATTAATAGGTACACTGTAGCGGTACCCATAATCATTACGGTAATAATAGACTGCTCCATCCTTGTACATGTAAGCCGCAGATTGGTTGCCCTTAGGCTGTACAAAATCAGCCAGAAAATTATCCGGTATTGATGGAATTAACGTCTCATAAGAGATATACATTTGTGGGGTCCAGGCAAATGTTTCGGGATCAATCTTAGTCGTTCCTGTTCCTTTCGAAGAAACATAAATGCCGTAATTACTCACATTGTATGGAAAGCAGGAAATATTGACTGGTGCACCTTTTAATTTTAAGGCAGAGCCAGTAAGTCCCAGGACATCATATATTGCGGTATAAGACTTATCTTTTAAAGAAATCATATCCAAACGTGCTGTACCATCTATGTCGTTCAATACCATCCAGCCCTGATAAATAGGGGTTACAATAGAAATACTAAACATGGTGCTCCATTGAACGCCTGTTTGGGTATCTGTTACCTTGTAGTATACGCTATTGTGGACTCCGGGAGGTAGGTTAATACTTGTATTCAGGTTTCGGGTAGATGCAATGCTGATTTTTGTACCTTCAGCTGCAAACCACTCATAGACATAACGTTTTGCATCTGCTCCATTGTCCTGGGTAAATTTAAGATCTGGGGTGATTACAAGCGGTTGACCTAAAGACACCGTATAACTCGGATTGATACCCCCAATTTTAACCTCATTAATCTGTTTTATATCTCCTGTTAGATTATCCTTTTTACAGGAAACCAACATTACAATGATGCAAACAGTTAAAAAACATATCCTTTTTAACATCGTATTTTAGTTTAAGTTGTTTTCAATTCTCATTTTTGTGCCCCGGTTCCCATGACCATTTCATTTCCATTGGCCTCATAAACAGTTTTACCAGCAGCTTTTTGACTATTCAGATAGCGTTGCATAGCAATTCCATAATTTTGTACTTCCGCTGCGGTTACATTGGAAAAAGCTGGTCCGCTAAATTTCACAGGGTCTATATTCAACACCTGTAACATCAGATAAAATTTCTCCGCACTGAAATCTCCCAGGTAATAGGGATACCAACTTAAAGGCATTTGTAAAATATCACTGGAATAAAGCCTAAACTTAGTTGGGCTTATTGTTTTTCCTGTTGCCGATATACTATTTTGTATATTGGTTACAAAATTCTGATTGGCTTCCAATTGGAAGAACAGTGAAACACTATTCACCTTTAAATCTGCAGAACGGTGCAATAAGATTCGGATAGAATCCGTCAGTTTACCTGCGGGGATTTTAAAATCTTTTTGCAAGAAGTCATAATTCAAGCCTTCTTTTGCAGTAGAGTTTGAAGCAATCCTTACGGTATACGGTCTGTCTGTATTTACAACATTGCCAGTGGCACGTACAGGAATCTTAACCAGCGAATCCTGTAGATTTTTAGTAAGCGTAAATGAAACCGCGAGACTATCTAATCCCCAGTTCTGAATAGGATCTGTGGAAGTTGAAAAGTAAATATTTGCTGGTCCGCTATAAAGCGCAATTTCCTTCTTTTTACATGATAAAAAGAACAGGCTCACCAAAACATAAAGTAGTATCTTTTTCATAATGATATCATTTAATTTCTTAATCACTAATTTCAATTTCCTCCGCCGCTCTCAGATTGTGGAATCGGAACTACATATTGCGATGCCCCAAGGTTAATGTTACCAGATCCTGACGATCCATTTCCTATAGTTGTTAATGCCCGTCTCTTATAGTAGAAAAACAATTGCCCCTCGCCATAGAATTCCCTCACATATTCTTTCTGAATTTCAGTCTGCAGGTTTGCAGTTGCTGGCAAATCCGTTAATCCCCTATTATGTAAAACTGTATTGAGATACTGAAGTGCTTTTACAGGATCGGTCTGTGTTTCAGCAGCGATATAATACATTTCAGAAAGACGAATGAGCGGTTGAAAAAAGCGTCTGTAATCGTTCGGATCTGTAATTACATCTTCAAATTTAAAAAAGGTAAGGCTACTGCTGCCATTTGGCGGCACTCTAAACCATGAAATATACCTGTAGTCGTTTTGCGCGAAAGCATTTCCCAAACGGATTGGCTGAGGAGCAAGAATATTTGTCTGTGTTAAATCATACCTAAATAAGGTATTAAACTGGTTATAGATATCTCGATTCTGAACGCCAAATATCACTTCCGGAGAAAACTTTCTGTCCGTAAATGCTGCTGTAATAGCTAAGCCGTTATTTGTCCATGGAAACCACTTTCCTGCCTCGTTGATAACCTGAACGGCAAGGGTCTGTGCAACATCCTTATTCCCTGCGTAGAGATTTACTCTTGCCTGCAAGGCTTTAACAGCATAATAATTCATGTGTGTATTACGGTAACGGTAAAAGATATCGCTGTTATTCAGAGGAGCAGAAGCCAATGTCCCATTGGTAATAATTGGATCATTAACCAACATTTGGCTTGCT
>Ga0210409_10004224_pt1 | contig 15613 bp, 13 predicted proteins | sample IncBWH17MmetaG_FD_161649 | JGI IMG/M metagenome (GOLD analysis project Ga0210409, IMG submission 161649) | Forest soil microbial communities from Barre Woods Harvard Forest LTER site, Petersham, Massachusetts, United States - Inc-BW-H-17-M | ecosystem: Environmental > Terrestrial > Soil >...
TGTGGCGGTGGCGGCCCCGGCGGTTTTAGCGCCCAGCGGAGCTACCTGGGTACCGGATCCACTAAAGCCGACGAATGCAAGTGAAGGCGCACCTACGTGCTCCGAGTGCGGCATGCTGATGGTGCCCAACGGGGCCTGCTACAAGTGCGAGAACTGCGGCAGCACTTCCGGTTGCAGCTAGTTCGCAGAGCCGCCGGATGAACGAGGAGAGGCCCACAAGGCAATGAGCGCATCCCAACCCGGCGCGGCGATGGCGGCAAGTGTTGCTCCCCTCAAACCAAAGACCAGAGGCTTTCTTCGCATCGCCCGGCATGGCGTCGGACCCGGCGCGATGTACGTAATCACCTATCACCGCCTCGAGCAGGCCGAACCCTCGCGCCAGCGTCCCGTTGCGGCGGAAAGCGCGCAGGCGCTGATCGAATTGCTGGAGCGCCTCGGGATTGACTTCCGGCTGAGCGAAGTGCGCGGCGCCCTGGAAGACGTACTGCGCTTCGGCTCCGCAAACATCCCTGATTTGTGGCTCAGCGACGAAGAGATGATCGAGAAGGGTTTAGTCGAGAGCTAAACGCCAAATAAGCGAGAAATGCCAGCGCCGAAGGCTTTCCTTCGGCGTTTCATTTTGCACAGCGCTTCGCGATGTGATCAGCGCGGGCGGGGGCGCAGCGGCGGGCGCGCCGTCAGCGGGCGCGGGCGCATGCGGAAGCGCGGACCAAGCGGCGGCGGCACGTTGCGCAGCGAATCGCCGCAGCAGGGGCAGCGGCCTTCGTCGCAAAACGCCCGGGTAGCGTCGGCACGCAGCCAGTGGCCTCGTGCTTCGCATTGCGGATTAATGCATTGCACGGTGAAACCCGGCAAATACTGCATGTCGTTTTTCCTCAGCGGCCGTAGCGCCTATTGCGGCGAGGCCTGTCGTCGAGACCCGAGTTCCCCTGAGCTGGACAACGGTTGGCGCGAATTGTGGCGCAAGCCGTTCGTGGTGTCAAGAGGAAACACCACAATATATTGGGGTATGCTTGCTCCAGCGCTGTGCGTAGTAGATGATAGTCGCGACGGGGACGACGCAGTGCTCGGTCGCAAAAGCGCAGGCAGGTTTCATCGCATGCGAAACGCATGATCTGGAGCCGAGTTGCCTGTGCCAAAGGAGGCAGTAATGGCCAACGTGACGCGAGGCGGTGGGGACTTCGGAAGTTCGTTGCCGCCCATGCCCAATATGCGGCTGGCGGGCTCACGCATTTTGCAGATTGGGATCGCGATTGTGGTGATCTTGCTGTTGATGTGGAGTACGACCTCGATTCCCACCGGTAACGTCGGTGTGCTCACCCTTTTCGGACGCGTGACCGGAGAAACGCTGCCGGAGGGCATCCATCTCATCAATCCGTTGAAATCGGTGCAAAAGCTATCCGTGCAGACGCAGTCGGTCAAGGAAAGCGCCAATGTCCCTTCCAATGAAGGATTGATCTTGGCGCTGGATACCTCGCTGCTCTTTCGCCTGGACAAGAGCAAAGCCGCGTTCGTCTATCAGACGGTCGGCGATAATTACGCCGAGAAAATCGTGGAGCCCACCCTCCGCGCAGCGATTCGCGCGGCGACTTCCGCGCACACCGCGAACGCGCTCTACACCAACGCCCGTGAACTGGTGCAATCTCAAATTCAGGATGAGTTGACCAAGGAACTCGCGCCGCGCGGCGTGATCGTCGAAAACGTGCTCCTGCGCGACGTGCAATTGCCCGCCATGCTAAAAGGCTCGATCGAAGCCAAGCAGCAAGCCGAACAGGACGCGCTGCGCATGAGTTTCATCCTGCAAAAGGAAAAACAGGAAGCGGAGCGCAAGCGCATCGAAGCGCAAGGCATTGCCGACTTCCAAAAAATCGTCGCGCAGGGCATCAGCCCGCAGCTACTCGAATGGAAGGGCATCGAAGCCACCGAAAAACTGGCCGCTAGCGCCAACGCGAAAGTCGTGATAATCGGCAATCCAAAGAACGGGCTGCCCCTCGTGCTGGAGCCGAAATAGGGAGCGAACGGGAGCTATGGTTGCGGAGGAGTGCCGGGCGGCTTTTCCGTCTGCGGTGGCGGCGCTGCCTTCTTCCGCGCGGGCTTGCGATGCCTCTTCAATTCTTCCAGGGCAGCGAGGCGCGTCTTTAGCCGCTCGTTTTCTTCCTGTTTGCCATTGATTTGCTGTTTTTCGTTGTCGAGATTGCTTTTCCCCGCGGCGTCGTGGGCATAATCAGCGTTTGATAAATAGGAATCTTGATCCAGAGCGAACTGGCGCCGCAGCACATCCAGATCCTGTTCCCCCTGCGCGAGTTGCGATTTCAGTTTGGCAATGTCTGAGTCTTGCGCGGCGGCTTCCTTTTGCGCTTCTTCGTCCGAAGCAAGATCCACGGCTTCGTCTTTCGCAACGGCCTCCGCGCTGGGTGGCCCGGTTTCCAATTGCGGCGCCGCCCCCACATTAAAGCCTCCCTTGACGGGTTTGAACTCGTGCCGGTCCAGATCATCATCCGTGATGACTTTGGTGGACTTCGCGGCATTTTTCTTCTCATCCCGTTTGCGGCGCGCGGCGTCCGCCACCGACGCGTCTGACGACGCGGAGGGTTGCCGCGCATCTTGCGATTGCGCAACCGTTGCCATCGACAGGCAAAAGCCGGCGCCAAGCAGCGCGGCAATCATTCGCAGTGAGCTAAAGAGTCGCATGGGTATTGGTCCTCGAGGCACGCCGGACAAAACTCAGGATAACCCGGACTTTTTGCGGAGGCAATCGTCGTCCAGCCCGTTGTGCGAATCAGGCAACGCCCGTGCGCCAGCAACGCGAAGACTTGTCGATGCGTCTTACGTCAGGAATCCGGCAAGCTGTCCCGCTTTTTCCGCCGTCCAAGAGTTGCAGCCGCGTGTCTCGCGGTGCATACTCCCGGACCGGAAGCTCGCTCGGGCTGGAAAGGAAATGGATGCGGAAGGGTCGGTCTCTTTGCGTGGCGTTGCTGTGGAGTGCGTGGTTACTCCCTCCGCTCGCGGCTGCGGATCCTCCGGTCTTTGTAACCGTGGCTGCCAAAGCTTCGGATGCGCAAACGGCGCCGCAGCGACCTTCTCCAACGCAAACGCCGGTTCCCGGATTCCCGAAGTCGGAACGCGTCGCACCGCAGCACGGGAAAACCGAGCAGTACACGTTATCCGGGGATCGCTACGAATCAGCGGTGTCCTACTCGCGAGCGGCCTATACTCTGTATTTCGTTTCGTATTTCGTGAGCTTCGTGGTCTTGGTCTTGCTCCTTCGCCTCGGCGTGGCTGCCCGGTTCCGCGATTTTGCCGAACGCGTCACCTCCCGCCGCTGGCTCCAAGCCCTCGTCTTCGTGCCCCTGCTGCTCTTGACCTGCGACATTTTCGATTTGCCGGTGCGCTTGTACTGGCATTCGTTGTCCTTGCGTTATGAACAATCGGTGCAGCACTGGGGTTCGTGGTTTTGGGATTGGACCAAGGAAGAGCTGGTGGGCACGTTCTTTGCGCTAATTCTCGTCTTGATTCTATTTGCCGTTATACGGCGAAGCCCGCGGCGCTGGTGGCTGTACTTCTGGTTCGCCGCGCTGCCCATCCTCCTGGGGATTATCTTTATCAATCCGCTGATCATCGATCCGCTCTTCAACAAATTCGAACCGCTCGACAAGGAACATCCCCAACTGGTGGACGCCATTCAAAAACTAACAAGCAATGCCGGAGTGCCGATACCCAGGGACCGCATTTTCCTGATGCGCGCCAGTGAAAAGAGCAATGAGATCAACGCCTACGTAACCGGGCTGGGGGCCTCCAAGCGCGTAGTCGTCTGGGATACCACGCTGCAAAAGACCAGCAATGGCGAAGCGCTCTTCATCATCGGCCACGAGCTCGGCCATTACGTCCTAGGCCACGTGTGGAAGGGCTTCGTGTACGGCGCCCTGGGGCTGCTCGTTACCTTGTATCTGATTTTTCGCGGCTTGCACTGGATGCTCGGACGCTGGGGCAGTATATGGAAGCTCTATGGCTTGGAAGATTGGGCTTCGCTTGCCGCGTTTCTCCTGCTGCTGCAAGTGGTCATGTTCTTCGCTTCGCCGGTGGTCAACGGCGTGAGCCGCATGCAAGAGCACGCCGCGGATGTGTACGGGCTGGAAGTAATTCACGGCGTCGTGCCGAATTCCGAAGAAGTGGCCGCGCACGCCTTCCAGATCTTGGGTGAAGTGGACCTCTCCGACCCGAATCCTCCGGCGTTCATTACCTTCTGGCTTTACTCGCATCCGCCGCTAGCGGAACGCCTGGTGTTTGCATACAGCTACGATCCGTGGTCGAAAGGTGAATCGCCCAAGTACGTGAAAGCGCAAGCAAACTGAAGTTACGATGTGTGCCGGCGCGCGAAGCTGGCTACTTTGTGGCGGTTTCCGCAGATGGCCATCGAGCACCAGCGGCGGCGGTGGGTGCGCGAATTGTCGCTGAAGAAAAGTCCGCAAGCAGGATTGCCGCAAATGCGCAAGCGCGCTTGCGTTCCTTCCACAAGGATTTCCGCCGCCGAGCGCGCGACGGCGGCCAGAAGCCAGTCCAGGCCCCCTTCGCGGGCCTGGAATTCCATCTTCCACGCGTTCCCTTCGAACACCAATTCGTCGTGCCCTTCGGTGATGCGCAGAATTTGGTTGATGGGCTCGGCCCATTCGCGCGCAATGCCCTCTTTTCGCACCATAGCGCCAAAGGCCCTGCGCAGCGCATCGCGCAGGCGCACGGAGCGCGATAGCAGCGCTTGCGCGGCGTCTGGGTCGGAACCGGAAAGCGCCAATAGACTCGAAGCCCGTTCTGCGGAGACGATGTTCGAACCCTGGAGAAAGGCAATCAATTCTTCCCAGGACAAATCCTGCGAGGGAGCGCCGGGGTACGATGGGACATTGGCGAAATTAATGGCAAGGCGGCCACCAAGCAAAAGAGCGGCAGTAGCGAGGTCTTCCACAGACAAGAAGTTTCTCCGTCGATAACCGGTTAACTCTATCACAGAGGTTAGACTCCCGCTAGGAGCCATTTTGCCTGCACAATCTAAGATTTCGTCCGCCCAGAGACAGAAAACGTAGTATCTGTAGTATCTAATGACTTGGGAGGTGCGTTTCGAATGAAAGATCTGGCTCATTTTGTGCCGTCTGCTCTGGTCTTGACCCTGGCCGTAACTTGCCAGGCGGGACCGTCGCAGAATGCTGCCGCCACCGCCGGCGTGCGTGTACCCGTCGTCTTGGAATTGTTTACCTCCGAAGGCTGCTCGAGCTGTCCGCCCGCGGACGCCTTACTTGCAAAACTCGAAGAACAACAACCAGTCGCGGGCGCAGAAATAATCGGGCTCGAAGAGCACGTCGATTACTGGGACCACGAAGGCTGGGTCGATCCGTTTTCCTCAGGACAATGGACCCAGCGTCAGCAGGTTTATGCCGAAGGGTTTGCGGACCATGGCGTGTATACGCCGGAATTGGTGGTCAATGGACGCTCCGGATTTGTCGGCAGCCACCAAACCGACGCGTACCGAGCCGTCGCGGGCGCTATCGCGCAACCCCGAACAGACATTTCGATATCACTGCTGAAGTCCGAGAAGCACGACCATGAGCGCCTGCGGGTCGAGCTCGGAAAGCTCCAGGGCGCGGAATCGGGCGACGTCGCGGAAGTCTGGCTGGCCATCACAGAAACGGCGCTGCATTCCTCCGTGACCGGCGGCGAAAATGCCGGCCACGATCTACATCACGCCCCGGTGCTGCGCTGGCTGCACAAAGCGGGTACAGGCAACCTCAATGCCACTCCGTCTTTCGCTGGTGAATCCGATCTGAAACTGGATTCAGCATGGAAGCGCAATAACCTGCGCATCGTCGCCTTCGTGCAGGAAAAGCGCAGCCGCCATATTCTCGGCGCCGCCGTCATGCGTTTCGAACCATAATTTGTCCATGAGCGACGTAAGTTCTTTGAGTCCGGAAGGCCCGCCACAGATAAGCCCGCCGCCCGCCGAGCGCGGCGTCTTTCATACCGACTCTCTCCTGTTCGTTCTCTTGCGCATCGGCATGTACTTCGCTCTGGCAGAGGGCGTCAGCTACGCTCTGCGATGGATTATGGTGGCGTTGTCCGCCGGGGAGATCTCGATATACTCTCCGAAGATCCTGACGATTGCAGAAGTAAGTTCGCTGGCAGGCGCCTTTGCCGCGGGAATCGCGATGTCGCAACTGGAAGGACGCTCCTTTGGCGATTACGGCCTTCCCTGGCGCGGCGCTTTTGGAAAATTGTTTTGGCAGGGCGCTTTGTTCGGGCTGGCGGAAATTAGCGCCGTCCTCGGCGTGATTGCAACCTTTGGCTTCTATCATTTCGGCGGCCTGGCGATTCACGGAGTGGACCTTTTTCGCTGGGCAGCGTTCTGGGGCGCGTTCTTTGTGCTGGTCGGACTGTATGAGGAATTCGCGTTCCGCGGCTATGTGCAATTCACTCTTGCGCAAGCTGCCGGCTTCTGGCCCGCTGCGGTGTTACTGTCCGCCGCCTTTGGATTCGTGCACAGGTCAAATCCCGGCGAAAGCAAGATGGGCCTGGCGGGCGTCGTGCTAACGGGTTTGCTCTGGTGCTTCTCTCTGCGGCGCACTGGGAACCTGTGGTTTGCGGTAGGCATGCACGCCAGTTTCGATTTCGGCGAAACATTTTTGTACTCCGTTCCCGACAGCGGCGTTGTGTTTCCCGGGCATCTTTCGAATGCCACGCTTGCCGGGCCCGCTTGGCTGACCGGCGGGAGCGCCGGACCCGAAGCCAGCGTGTGCGACTTCGCTATGCTCCTTATCTTCTTCTACGTGTTTCACCGGCTTTATCCAGCTCGCGCTCGGAGCGCATCGCCAGACAGCGGCTGACGCAAATCTGAATTAACCTGCCTCGCCGCGTGGTCTGCTACACTGGCGCGCTTCACGAACATTTCCGCAAGGCCATGAACCTTTCTGCAACGCAACGCCGCGCACTCGAGTTTATTTGCGACACTTTCGCGCCCGCGAGAGATGGCTGGCCCTCCGCATCGGAATTGGGCGTTCCCGACGCAATTGCGCGCGGCCTGGAATTCAATGTTCGCGCTGCGGATCGTGCGCAATTCCTGCAACTCCTTGATTTCTGGGACTCTCGTTTTCACAGCCTGCTGGCAATTGGCCGATACACATCCTTTTGTTCGCTGACGCCCGAGGCTCGCGAGTGGGTGTTGCTCTCCTGGGCAGACAGCAACATCAAGCGTCGGCGCGCCGCGTTTCAAGCGTTGCGCAAAGTCATCGGATTGCTTTACGTCACGTTGCCGGCTGCGGGCGGTGGCAAGAGTACAGTCTGCGACAAGCTTGGCTATCCGGGTTCACTGGGCGTCCAGCGAGCCGATGCGCAACGCGCGCTGCGCGCTCTCGCACCCACCACCGATCTGGATTTGGCCTCCGATGTATGCGTCATCGGGTCTGGAGCGGGCGGAGCAACCGCGGCAGCGGTGCTCTCCGCGGCGGGATGCGAGGTAATCGTTCTGGAGGCCGGCGGCTATTTCGATGACGCCGATTTTGACGGGGACGCGCTGCGCGCATTTGAGCGGCTGTACGCGGAAGCAGGAAACGCGGCAACCTCGGATCTAAGCGTCAATCTGCTCGCCGGAGAATGCCTGGGCGGCGGCACGGTGGTTAACTTCTGCACGTCGTTTCGCACTCCCGATGACGTGCGCGCGGAGTGGGCCAGCGCGGGGATTCCCTGGTTTGCGTCGGAGGAATATACGCGCAGCCTTGACGCGGTATGCGCGCGGCTTTCCGTAAACCTAGAGCACAATCGCGTGTCCGCGCGCGAACAGATTTTTCAGCGCGGCCTGCAATCGCTGGGCTGGCATTGCGCGCCGATGCCGCGCAACGTGATCGGCTGCGAGCAGGGAAAAATCTGCGGCCATTGCGGGTTCGGTTGCAGCATCGGAGCGAAACAGTCCGCGGTAAAAACGTGGCTTGCCGATGCGCAAGAAGCAGGCGCGCGATTTTTTGTGGAGACGCGCGCCGAGCGTGTCCGCGTGGAAGGCGGCACCGCCGTTGGCGTCGAAGCTCGCACCCGGCGGGGCCAACGCGTCAGCGTACGCTGTAAGGCGGTAGTCATCGCGTGCGGCGCCATTCACACTCCCGCGCTGCTACTGCGCTCCGGCCTGCGCAATGAGCACATCGGGCGCCATTTGTATCTTCATCCCGTCTCCAACATTTCCGGCATCTTCCCCGAAGAGATTCGTCCGTGGGAAGGCACCATGCAGGCCGTTTATTCCGACCAGTTTCGGTTCCTTAGTGGCAACTACGGCGTGAAGTACGAAACCGCCGCGCTGCAGCCAACCATTCAAGCCTCCGTTTTGCCGTGGCGCGAGCCGGAACATTATCGCTTGTTGCTCAGCAAGCTTCCGCAGACCGTCGGCATTGGGGCTCTGGTGCGTGACCGCGACGGCGGCCGCGTGACGGTGGATCGCGAGGGCCACCCAGTTTCGGATTACACGCTCACCGCCTTTGATCGCAAACACCTTCGCCTAGGCTTCGTCGGAGCGGCGCGCATCCTGGAAGCCGCCGGCGCGGAGCTGATCTTTTCGCCGCACGCCAAATGGTGTGCCTACGAGCCCGGGCGCCGGGGCTCGCTCGGCAGCTTCGTCCAAGCCATGGATTCCGCCGGCTGGGACGCCGGGCAGCTCGCGCTGTTTTCGTTTCACATTATGGGCACTACCCGCATGGGCGGTTCGCCCAACACCTCCGCGACCAATCCGGAGGGCCAAACGTGGGAGGTTCGCAACCTCTACGTCATGGATGGCTCTACCTTCCCAAGCGCTTCGGGGGTGAATCCCATGATTTCCATTGAGGCGATAGCGAATCGCAGCGCCTCCGTGCTAGCCGCGGAACTGTTCAGCTCGTAGTCGAGGTTATTGTTACAGTCGGAACTCCGCGGGCTCCTCCCAATGACTCGCAGGAATCGAAAATTCACTCTCCAGAGCACCGGGCCTGACGCCAATCCGGCCCTTCTTTTTTGCACTCCTGCTACCATGAGGCTTGATGAGTGCGGTAAAACAACCGGCGACGAATGAGGCGGGTGAGCTGGCGGCGCATCTGGCAGAAGCGCTGCAACGCGAACGCATCGTGCCGCGGTTTGTGGACTCTTACGTGGTGGAGCACGGACGGCACGGCTTGCAAGTGCACGCCGCGCTGTATCGCGATTTGCTGGAGTTGCTGCAAAGAGAAGCGCTGATCGCGGCAAGCGTGCACGCGATGGAGCTGATCACCAGGGACTACCAACCAACCGCGAAATCGAAGCCACGACCGATGGCCAAGAAAGACGCGGCGGCATACCGCCGGAAGTATTTAGGAGCGCTGGCGCGGCATCAGAAATGGCCGATGGGCGAGGCGCTGGATTTTCAGAAGGATTTCCAGATTTATGAAGAGCTGATCGCGCGCAACGCATCCGGGCGGCGGCGCAAACCGTATGAAGCGGCGAATCATCCGTTTGTGGACCGCTGCGCGTTCCTGCTGGATTCGTCGTTTCTGGAGAAGGCGCGGGTGGCGGCGAGCCGCGCTCTCACTGCGCTGGAGGAACTGACGGAGCAGGTCGTGTCGGCGCTCTAAGTAGAGTGGCACAAGCAATTGCGCCGGGCGACGCAAAAATCGCTGCGTTACTTGTCTAGAACCGCCCCCGTAAAAATTGGCTGGCCCGCCAGAGCGGTGTAGAACCCATAGGCGGCGCCCAGGGCGATGACCACGATGCCGGCCAGGCCGGCGCTGGCATACCACCGCGAAAGGTGAGCGGTGGTCGGAAATACGACCAGAACGTTTTGCACCACGAAGCCGACAACCAGGGCCAAGAGGCCGAACCTTTTCAGAACTAGAACGATCGAACCCCAGATAACGGCGGCAAAGATAAACGTGGATATCGGATACTCTCCGGTATTGGTGCCGGCGCCCACAAGCACCAGGACTAGCGCAGCGATCCAGTCTTTCCTTAATGCCAGCCGCAGAAGAAACAGAAGAAAGAAAATGAGGAGGGAGTACAGAACAAAAAACAGAATATAAAACAGGAGATCACCGAGAGCTGGGCGCACGCCCAAAAGACTGCCGGCCTCCAAGCCGCCGGGCATAGGTGGAAGTTTGCCGAACAAAGGCAGAAGGAAATTGTCGGACTGTTCAAATACGGTTAGCAGCACTCCGTATGCCGCGCCTATCAGCAGGTCGCGCCCAACGAGTGGATCGCGCCATTGACCGGCGAGCAATCTGCTCCAGGAAATCAAGGTGTGGGGATCGCGCCGCCGCACATAGGGCTCAAGCGCAAGGTAGATCACGGTGACCAGCGCGGTACCGAGCAGGGCCCAAGAGAGGGCGATGAGAACGGAATCGAATTCATCGATGGAGGGAACATGATGCGCGCTGAGCAGCCACATGGCGAGAAACGCCAGAAGGACGGTGCCGCCCAAGCGCAAGGCCCCCCGGGTATCGCTGCGCTTCAGGCGTAAATTGCGACGCGTTACGAAAACTCCGACGAGGACCAAAGAAACAAAAAGAGCCAGCAAGATAGCGGTGGAGAGCTTCTGGCGGGCCGTTTGCGTAAACGGCACCGAACGATCCGCTTTGGTCCAGGGGTAGATCACGTCGAAATAAACGGGACGGCCATGATCGGCGGCGGCTTCGATGCGCTCGGGAATTTCCGGATTTCCAGGGACAGCGCCGAGCCATGCGGCGCGAGCATCGCCCCAAGCCAATGGCGTCCAGTCCGATTGAACGGCGTGGTAAGCGGATTTCTGCAAGCCGGCGGCCGCAAAGAGTGGGGACCAGTCGAAAAGCGCGGACTCCGAGGATGCAGGGTCGTTCTGGGGAGTAACGAACTCGAGATGCAGAAGGCGCCCCTGCATATCCAGCATGACAAAGATCATCCCGCTAACATCCATGGGTGGATCGATGGCGTTTACTTCGCCATTGCCGAATGAGGAAAAGAATCGTTGCGGACGCAACAGGCGAGGGCTTTGGCGATACCAGAAAACGATGGAAGCCGGGCGACCTGTCTCCAGCACACGCCAGCGATCGGAAGTTTTCTGGCGGTCTTGCACGTCGTTCAAGAAATCCATTTGCAAATTGAAGGAGTAGGCTTCGTCGGCGTAGGGCTCTGTGTATCCGAGTTGGCGGACGATTTCTCGGGCGCGCGCAGCAAGAACCTCCGGCGGATTGTCGAGCGGAACGCGATTGTGCAGCTTGTAGCGGTCGGCCATGAAGAGGAGCGCGATCAGTCCGAGTGCTGTCACGGCGAGTAGCGCGATGGCAATGCGCGGGCGCATGCCTTCCGTGGTGCCTGCCGCCGCGACCATTTCAGGTGAAGGTGTTTCGCCCGCAGCCAGCGCCGCCGCGAGCGGGTCGCCGCCGGGAAGCGCGGCGGCAACTTGAAGCGCAGAGGCGGGACGTTGCGCGGGATCTTTCTCAAGGCAGCGCAAGATGACGCGCTCGACCAGGGGATCGAGGTCACGCACGAGGGTTGAAGGATTGGCGGGAGCTGACGATTCACGCTGCTTCATGAGTTCGGGGAGCGTCGTGGCGTTGAAGGCCCGCTTGCCGGTTAAAATTTCGTAGAGGACCAGGCCCAGCGAATACAGATCGCTCTTGGCGGTGACTTCTTTACCTTCGAGCTGCTCGGGAGCCATGTAGGCTGGCGTTCCGGCTTTGACGTCGGTAGCGTCGAGGCTCGCAGCGATGGCGGCCAGTCCGAAGTCGGTGATGCGGATTCTGCCGGCGCCGTCGAGCATCAGGTTGGCGGGCTTGAGGTCGCGGTGAATTACGCCGCGTTCGTGCGCCGCAGCGAGACCGGCGCAAACCTGGCGGGCGATCTCGATGGCTTTGTCGGAGGAGAGTCTGCCGATGCGACGGACGAGCGAGGCGAGATCTTCGCCGTCGACGTACTCCATAGTTAGGAATGGAACGCCGTCGGCATCGCCGATATCGAAAACGCGGCAGACGTTGGGATGGGAAACCTGCCGCGCGATGCGCACTTCGGAATGGAAGCGGGCCAGCGCGCCGGCGTCCCTGGACAAGGCGGCGGGCAGGAATTTAATGGCCACGATCTGGCTGAGTTTGAGATCCTCGGCGCGATAGACTTCGCCCATGCCGCCGCGGCCGGCGAGCGCGACGACGCGGTAGCGGCCCACGATGATCTGGCCGGGAGTGAAGCGGCCGCCGCCGATGGAATCGGAGCTGGAAAGAAGAGAGGAGGAACTGGACGTCGGGCGAGAAGAGCGATGCGATGGAGTGGGTGGATGCGAGGGCGTGCGGCGAGGCGTCGTAGGCGCGATGGTCTCGCCTTCGCCGGCCAGCTTGTCATCGACCAGTGTGGCGTCGTTGCCAGAGTCCATCAGGCTGCCACACGCGGGGCAGTAGCGGCTCGCAGTCGGAATCTCGATCGAGCAATTGGGGCAGCGCATGACGAGCGGCGATTGTATCACCGGCGCCAAGGGCAACCGGCCGTCCTACTTATCCTGCGACCTGATCCAAGACGGCCGACTCTGGCGACGGCATGCGGGCCTCGCCCCGATACGAAAACGCTGCCGCACCGTAGACGGCGATGGCCAACAGAGCCATCGCCTTAATGCCAAAGAAGATGCTGAAGGCCTCCAGCGCGCCGCCAAACAGGCCGCCGAGAATGTTGGAACCGAGGGCATTCGCGGCGTTGCTGGTTTGTTGAAACATTTTGGCGAAGATCAAACTGGAGAAGAGTACCGGCAAGGCCGTCACCCCGCCTCCAATCATTCCGCGCGCGAGCGCTGAGAGACGCGTCAAGTCACTGAAAGGCACGAAATAACTCAGCAAGAGCGCCGCGCAGAGTAGCACGAACAGCCAAGACAGGCGCGGTGGTGGCCACCGTTGCACAATGAGGTTCGCGGCGATGGCCATGCCAAAAATGGAGGAAAAAACGACGGCATTGGTGACCCAAGTGGCACCAAACAGCAGAGACAGCTGGGAAAGGTTCTTGGTCTCCACAAGAAGAAAAGCGCTGCCCATGAAGAACATGGTCCAATCCAGACGACTCCTTGAAGCCCCCCCGGCGCGACTGACCGCGGCTCGCACCAAGTATGCTCCCGCAAGGAGCACCAGGACGAGCGAGCCAAGATATACGAAGGGAAAGCTTCGCGGGTTCTGGTAAAGAAATGGCCAATCGTCACGCACCGGCCGCGCCGGCACGCGAGCCAAGTCCGGACCGATGGAGCGAACCTCCGGCATTTGCGCCAAAGCGGCCGCAGCCTGGTTCAGTCCTGGTCCGGCGACAAACGTCACCGTGTTCAAATATTCCGACGCTTTGACCGCTAATGGCGCTCCGTGGTTCGCAAGCTCCAGAGTGTGGTAGATACGCTGCGCGACCCAATCCTTCCAACCTACGGAAAACCCCACGACAAACAGGCCGTGCTGCGGGTCCAATAGGGAAAGCGCCTCTTCAAAGCTCTCGCGGCTATAGAGGAAAAACTCCAAACGCAAAGAGGACATCACGGAAAGGGCCGTCTGTGAATCAACGAGTCCAAATACGATCACGTCAAAACGCTCCCCGGAAGCGTGCGCCTGGTGGAAGAACGCGCGGCCATCGTCGATATGCAGGTGCACCTTGCTTGAATCATAAGGGTGTTCGGGATGCAGTTCGCGTCCAAGGTGAGCGATCGCTGGATCAATCTCCACCGCATCGACGCTGGCGCATTGCGCCCGCAGAGCCGCAGCGACGTCATTGCCGGTACCTGCTCCAATGATCAAGACTCGCCCGCAGGGTGGCAGGACGGCGTAGGGAAAATCATAATAGCGCCGCGGCACCTGAACACTCGAGGCATTCGCGGAGGGGCCCAGGTTGAGCAGGTCCTGGTAGAAATCGTGGTCCACATCCAGGCGGTAGCCACGCTCCGCCGTGGGCACATAGGTGATGCGGTAGTAAGGCGACCACTGAACGGGACTGCTTATCTCTGTTGCCGCAATCACCGCCAGAACGACGCCGAGAATCAGCGCGTTGCGAAGACGCTGCGAAGAAAAATAGACCAGCCCGGCAAACACCGGAAGAATCCACGCCCACGGCGGAAGAGAGAAGAACACCAGCGCAGTAAAAGCGAGAGTGCCCGCGAGACTTCCCGCAAGGTTCAGGGTGTACGCTTGCAAGGGAGGTCCGGCTGCCTCCAGGCATTCTCCCACCAACATTCCCATCCGGTAAAAGATGGCAAGCACCAGGCAAAATAGCGCGGTCCCGACGACGAGCGCGAATACCCCGAGCATCCAGGGAACCAGCGTGTCAGGCACATGCCGGAGCGCAGCGCCCAACACTGGCAGAGCGCGAGCGGCCGGCAAGAGGTGCGGGGAGCGCAAGTTCCCTCCCCATTGATAGACCCCGACATCGGGAAAAAAGAGTCTGGTTAGATGGAGTTGCGGCGCGAATGCCAGCATGAGGGCGATCGCGGCCATTAATGGGGCTACAAGTTTCTCTGCGCGGCCATGCTGACGCCGCAACATCCCCAGGCCCAAACCCAAAAAACACGCGAAAAGCGTGAAGTTCTTCAGATAGGCAAACATGCGAATCTCTGCGGACATCCACCGAATGAGGACTACTTCCGTATAGAGAGCCATTGCACTGATCAGGAATAAACGGGACTTGCTGGCGCTAAGGCTGGTCATTCGAACGGCTCCCTGCGCGGACCGCGAGTTTAGTATTTGCCCATGTTCGAGAGCAGCATTGATGGGGACAGCCGGTCACGAGCTGCGCTCGACTTGCACGGCGGTGCCGTAGGCGAGGACTTCGGTCACGCCTTGCATAACTTCGGTGGCGTCGTAGCGCATGGCGACGACGGCGTTGGCACCGTGCTGCGCGGCGTGCTGGAGCAGCAGTTCGTAGGCGTCTTCGCGGGTCTTCTCGCAAAGATTGGTCAAGATAGTGATGTTGCCGCCAATGATGGTCTGCAGGGCCGCGCCCAAATTTCCGATCACACTGCGCGACCTGACGATGATTCCGCGCACGATGCCGAAGTTCTTGACGATGCGATAGCCCGGAATTTCGTTAGCGGTGGTAACCATAGAAGTATCCACACGATTCATAGCCGCTCTCCTGGAGGGATGTTTACCGGTGCGATTCTACCTGTTCACGCGGCGCTGCGGGAGGCAAATGGTTCTGCTAGGCTCGGAATTACGTGGAGACTCTGTTCTATTACCTTGCCATCGTGCAAATAGGCGTGGGTGTGTACCTGGTATGGCATGGTCTGCGCTGGCGGGCGTATGCGCGACGGAGGATGCGGGGCGACCCAGGCTTCAACGCGCCGCGAGCGGCCGTGCTCTGTCCGTGCAAAGGCGTCGAACCCGGGCTGGAGCACAATCTTGTGGCGCTGACGGAATTTGATTACCGCAACTACGAGATCTTTTTCGTACTGGCGTCCGCTTCCGACTCCGCGTACAGCACGGTGAAGCGCGTGGCGGAGCATTCCAAGGTGCCCGCACACGTGATTATCGCGGACCGGCCGGAAGATTGCGGCGAGAAGGTGCACAATTTACGAGTGGCGATCGAGCAGTTGCCGGAGGAGTTTGAGGTGCTGGTATTCGCGGACTCGGACGGACGGCCGGGAAAGTTCTGGCTGCGGCGTTTGGTG
>Ga0210409_10004225_pt1 | contig 15613 bp, 15 predicted proteins | sample IncBWH17MmetaG_FD_161649 | JGI IMG/M metagenome (GOLD analysis project Ga0210409, IMG submission 161649) | Forest soil microbial communities from Barre Woods Harvard Forest LTER site, Petersham, Massachusetts, United States - Inc-BW-H-17-M | ecosystem: Environmental > Terrestrial > Soil >...
CGCGCTGCCGATTAAACCTTTCGAAAAACCGTTTCCCCGCCCCACATCTTTTGGGTACGAAGTGTACAAGCCCGATCCCAGTCCGGAAAATCGGCTGCTGTTCGGGTCGTTTCGGACACCTTTCCTTACGGAGTCCAGCCTTTCCGTGGCCCATTTATGGCAGGGACTAAACCTGGTCCTGTTCGAGAGCACGATTCATCCCCGCGGCCCAGAGCTAGTTTTGCCGGAATCTGGGATTGGTTCTTACTACCTGCGTCGCTCGACGAATGATCAAGCGGAAGTAGCGAATTCGGTCGGGCTTAGCGGCATCAGCCTGAGATATAGCTTTGGCCGGGATGCGGAGAAAGGAAAATCGGTCCATGTATGGCGCTGTGCGTCGTTGGTCATTGGGGATGGTCGTGGCTGTCGCCTCTAGCAACTCTTTGACCAGCCTCATTTGGCGACAGTTTTTGTGTCCCACTCAGCCTTCACGTTGCGGGTTCCGTTCCGCGATTCCATTTGTTCCATTCATCGGCGCGAACCGTCGCGGCGTCTGGAACCCTTCCTAGACGCATCGGTATCCATCAATCCGTCAGGTTGCGCTCAGATCACGCGCTTTTGGCACGCGCTAGCTCTGGCTCGCAGGCCAGCTCTTCGAAGAGCGTGCGGTAGTGAATCATGGCCTGGCGCAGATCTTCGGTGCTGGCCTGACCGCGTGACTGACGAAGCGCGCATTCGTGAGCTGCGCGGTAATTCTCAAGAACCAGCGGATGATCAACCGAAATGTCCGCGGCGCGCTGTTCGAACTCGCTCATCGGATAGCCGCGTGTGGACATCACATCTACGAGCAGTTTGTCCGCATCGGTAACCGCGCCTCCGGGGCCGTCTACGAATTGCGCCTGAACTCTGGCCCAGGACTCGGTGAACCGCGCGCGATCTGCCGGTGCAAGCGGTCGAATGTGCAATGCCTCGACTCGTTCTGCGCGCTGGTCGAGTACGGCTTCTGCTTTGCGCTGGCTGCCGCCCTCTTTCACGGCGCGGGCGTATTCCGTGCCGCCAAATTGCGTGCGGAGTTTGTTGGTGCGGCGCTTGCGCATCGAATACCAAATGCCGACGGCTACGGCCAATATGGCCGCGACTACGGCGACGACTACAACGATTTGCGTGGTGCTATATGCCGCTAAGTTCATGACCTGCCTCCAGTTTTTCGTCGAAATGTTTGGCCCGGATCGCTTGCTTCAATGTGGTTCGCGGTTAGCGTTGTGACGGTGTAGGCACGGTTAGCGCTTCGCGACGAATTTTTGTGCCCGGCCGATTTTCTTCTGGATTTTGCCGGCAACTTTTTCGGTGAGACCTTCCGCTTGCGTTTTCCGGTCATTTGTCAGTCGGCCTACTTTTTCCTTAATCGTGCCTCTCACTTCGTGAACTTCACCTTCGACTCGATTGACGATGCTTGATTTCATTTGTTGCCTCCGTGGCGTACGCGCCTGGTCAAGCGCGTCTCATGAAATGCAGCACGAGCAAGATCAGGCCCACGACGAGGACGATGTGAATCAAACCGGCGGTTACGTGAAATGCGAAAAACCCAAGCAGCCAGAGAATGATCAAAACTGCGGCGATGATCCCAAGCACGTCCCACCTCCGTGTATCTGAACGCGAGCCAATCCGCGATCGTACGCTTTCGAGCAGCACAGTAGTCCGAGCCGGGCGGGAGTTCTGTCCCGTTGTGGACACTTTGATTGAATTTTCCGCGGAACCCTTTAGCTAGAATATTGAGAAATTGCGGGCTGGTGTGTGCCATACAGGACATCAATCGCTGCTTGCCCTGACGCTGTTCCCCTAAACAAATTGCGGCGGCCATCCACCGCCGTCTGCGCCAATTAATGCCTTGAAGCGAGGAGACCTTTCCGTGTACTACTCCTTGGCAGCCGCGATTCGTCGAGGAGAATTATTTCAATGAAGGCTTTGCTCAGTCACTCTGCCGGCGGCCCGGACACTCTTGTTTTGACGGATGTGCCGGAACCGGGGCCGCCCGGCGATGAGGAAATTCTGCTGCGCGTCAAGGCTTGCGGAGTGAACTATCCCGACGTACTTATCATCGAAGACAAATATCAGGCCAAGCCGCCCAGGCCCTTCGCGCCGGGTTCGGAGGTTTCTGGAGTGGTTGAATCGGTTGGCGCCAACGTTCGCCAATTGAAACCAGGGGACCGCGTCATAGCTTCCACCGGATGGGGTGGAATGGCCGAAAAGCTTTTGGTCGCAGTCCATCGCTGCACGCCCATCCCCGATTCGATATCGTTCGAACAAGGCGCTTGCCTGATTCTGGCGTATGGGACCTCGTATCACGCCCTCAAGGATCGAGCGAAGCTCCGAGCGGGCGAGAAATTGCTTGTGCTGGGGGCTGCGGGAGGCGTGGGTATTGCGGCAGTTCAGCTGGGAAAAGCCATGGGCGCGACGGTGATCGCCGCAGCGTCGTCGGAAGAGAAGGCTTTGAAAGCAAAACAGCACGGTGCGGACATCGGCTTTGTCTACCCTGGTGATCTGGACAAGGACCGCGCGAGAGTCATGACTGAGTCTCTAAAGCAGTTGGCTGGTTCTGACGGAATGGACGTCATTTACGATCCTGTGGGAGGCGACTACGCAGAAGCCGCGCTACGGTCGATCGGCTGGAAAGGGCGCTACCTTGTCGTCGGATTCCCCGCCGGCATTCCGAAACTCCCCTTGAATCTCGTCCTCCTCAAGGGCTGTGACGTCCGGGGTGTCTTTTGGGGAGGTTACGTTAATCGAGAACCCACCGAAGCGGCGAACACAATCCGCGAACTCGTAAAGCTCTGTTCTGATCGAACCATCGAACCTCTGATTTCTGCCCGTTTCCCTCTCAAGAGAGGCGGTGAGGCGATTGCTTCCTTGGCGGACCGCAAAATCATTGGGAAAGCAGTCGTGATGGTGAGCTGAAAACTCCTGGTTGCAATCTTCAGGCCGATGGGAAAACAGAAATTGCGCGAAAGAGATCGCGTATACGACTGCAGTGAGTCCGATTACGGGACGGGCGTCCATTCCAAGCTGCCGGATGATGTCGAGTTCCGCATTCGCCTGGTCTAAGTAACGAACCCAATTCGCACGTGATCCGGGCCTGTCGGAGCGAAGCACATTCGCGCCCGTCACGGGCTCAACCTTCGACGAGTTGCTGGCCGCCGTCGATGTCGTACGTGGCTCCGGTGACCGCTGTATTGGTCATCAGGTGTACGGCAAGCGCGGCGATGTCGGCCGGCTCGACCACGCGCCTGATCGGCAGCGTCTTGCGGAGCTGCTCACGGCGCGCCTCCAGCTGATCGCCGAGTATGGAAGCCGAGAGCGGCGTGTCGACGAAACCCGGCGCGATTAGATTGACGCGGACCGGTGCGAGCTCGAGCGCCAGTGTCTTGGTGACCGCCGGCATGGCGGCCGTGAACGCCCCGACGATCACGCTCGCTGCCGGCCGGCGGCCGCCCGTTCCGCTGAGGAAGATCAGTGTTCCTCCCGCGCGAACTTTGCCCGGGGCCAGGCGCGCGATGTGCAGCGGCAGGAAGAGTTCCTGGTCAATGTTGCGGCGCGCGCGCTCGAAGTCGATGTCGGCCAGCCGCGCGTAGTACGGGCCGCCGGAGGTGACCATCACGTGGTCGATCGGTGTCGGCAGCTCGTCGAAGAACCGACCCAGGCGATCGAAGTCGGTGGCATCAAACGCCACACTGCTTTTCGCACCGACCTCGCGTGCCGCGTCCGCGAGGCGTTCCGGGTTGCGGCCGGCGAGAACGACACTAGCGCCCTCGGACCCTGCTCGCTTGGCCGTCTCGAAACCCATACCCGAGCTGCCACCGATCACAACGACCGTCTGCCCGGCGAGCTCCGGTTCGCGACTCATGTCGGCAGTTCCGTCCCGGCCTGCTCCGCGGCCATGTACCTCGCGTACCAGTCCGGCCAGTTCGCGTCGCGCTGTCCGATCTTCGCCTCGTGCTTCCCGTGCGCGGCCTCGGCGCGCCGAAGCGCGCTTGCCAGATCGCTCGCCGAGGAAAAAGTCGTGGCTGCAGGGTCGACGCGGCCAGCCACCCGCGCGGTGATCTCCTGAAAAATCCATCCGTTGCCGTCCGGATCTTTGAACGAGGCGAACGAGCGGTAACTGCGATGCTCGGGATCCGGACCCGCGACGCGGATTCGCCCAAAGAGATAAGGCTCGTCCGGGCCGGAGTACACGTTGTCGCCGGCGTGGAACACCTCGCCGATCGCAACGCCGCGAGCGAGCAGGTCGGCGCGAGCCGCCTCAATGTCGGAGACGATCAGGTACAGGCCCTGGGCGGAGCCAGGCGCCGCGGCCGTGACGTTCTTGCCGAGAATGATCGAGCATCCCGAGCCGGGCGGCGTGAACTGGATCACGCGGAAGTCTTTGCCGTTGTCGTAGTCGGCGTCGAGCCTCCACCCGAGCTTCGCGTAGAACTCCTTGGCGCGTTGAACATCCGAGACCGGGATGACGACGATCTCGAACTTCATGGCGACCGCCGCGAAGCTCGGGTCGCTGGTTGGGTCGTTCGTGCGGACTGGCTTCGTGCTCATGGCTGACTCCTCTGGTGTGTAGGGATGATCATCGCGCTTTCCAAGCTAAGCCAGAACAAGTCGCCGGTCAACATACGGTCCCCGCAGGTGGACCGGCTCAACTTCTCTCATTTCGTCGCGTCGGCGATCTGCCCCGGCTCCCCCGATTCGGACTAATATAGCCCGGCCATATGTTCGCAATTCTCATCTCGCAGCTCCCTTCCGGTTCAGAATTGACCGCGCTGCTGGTTGTGGTCTCGTTTTCGTCCGGACTCAACGCTTACGCCACGGTCGTCATGCTGGGAATTCTTTCGCATACTGGTGCACTCGTGCTGCCGCCCGCTCTTCATCTCGTCGCGAATCCGTATGTGCTTGCCGCGTGCGCGGTTCTATTTCTGATCGAATTCGTCGCCGATAAGATTCCGGTCTTCGATCTGCTGTGGAACGCGCTACAAACGTTCGTCCGCATACCGGTTGCCGCGGTCCTGGCCTATGGCGCCACAGCGCAGCTCCCGCAAGGCGAACAGCTCCTCGCCACATTCCTCGGTGCTTCGATCGCTCTCGCGGCTCACGGCGGTAAAGTCGCGGCGCGCGGCGCCGTGACCCACTCGCCCGAGCCCTTCTCGAATATGGCGCTGAGTTTGGGCGAGGATGCTCTCGTCGTTTTCCTCACCTGGTTTGCCACACGTCATCCCTACGCGTCAGCTTCCATCGCGGTCCTGATGCTTGCTCTGATTGTTCTGACGATACGCTGGGTCGTAAGGGCCATGCGCCGTCTTTTCGAGGACGCGGGGGACACGCTGCGCCAACATCCCGCCGACTAAGCGCGGCTAATCGGCCGAAGCATCGACTGACTGGTGGAGTTTCGGCATCAGGTCAAAGTACGGCCGAATTCGTGGCGAATCCGTCTCTTGGAAAGCTTCGTAGGTGCCGTCAAATACGATCTCTCCGGCATCGAGCATGACAATGCGGGGCCGCAAGCGATACAGCATTTCTTTGTCGTGTGTAATCAGCAGGCTGGTTCGCGTAAAGCCCGACGGGCTTTTTTGAAGATGCACCGACCGTATCACTTGCTGAATCTGCTCGGAAACACCCGGATCAAGACCGGTCGTCGGCTCATCGTAGAGCAGCAAGATCGGATCCTGCGCCAGGGCGCGGGCAATCGCCACTCGTTTTGCCATGCCGCCGGAGAGTTGGTCAATCGTCAGGCCAAGGTCCTTGTCCGGATCCAAAGCGACTTCGCGCGTGGCTTCGCGCACCTTGCTGCGAATCGTAGATTCGTCAAGATCCTGGACTTCACGCAGCGGCAGCGCGATATTCGCTTCCACGGTTCTGCCCGAAAGCAGCGCGTTTCCCTGAAATACCACCGCCCAGTGCCGCTGGATTCTTTCCATGCCATCGGCATTCAATTTTGCCAGCTCGACCAGAGGAGATCCCTCGGTCTCGTGGTCCGCGAGAAAAACATGACCCTGATCGGGGTGTTCCAGTCCGATGATTTGCCGCAATAAAGTGGTCTTGCCATTTCCCGACCCTCCTACGATGGCAATCATTTCACCGCTGTACACCACCAGATTGATTCCATTAAGCACGCGATGGCTGCCAAACGATTTGTACAAATTCTCAACCCGTACCTCAACCGGCAGCGATTGCCCGGCTTCTCGAACCGGTGTCGGTGGTAGCGGTACGGTTCTCCGATTCATTTCAGTCAAATATACGCGTTCCCACCAACCACGGAAATCAGATATGGTCCTGCACCTGTTGTACGTCGCGTTTCTATCGGCCGGACATTTCCGCAACTCAAAAATATCCGCCAGCCCGGCCCACCAAACGGCAAGAGCGGCAGTGCTAGCGGCCCTAGCACGCGAGCATTCGCGCTCGTATAGGCTCGACAGGTTTTTCACTTTTCATCGGGAATGCTTCCTGTGTGACAATTTCGAGACTTCGGCGTTGCGCGGAGGCGCGCGAGCTGTATGCGAGGTGAAGCATGCGTAGTAAAGCCAAAGTGCTTGTCCCGTTGCGAGCTGCGGTTGCCGTTCTTTTCGTCTTTCTTGCGTTTTCCTATCGCGTCAGCTATGCGCAATCGAATCCCGCTCCCCCCGCACGAACGGTTTCGCTCACGCTGAAGGATGCCGTGCAGCTGGCCTTGAAGCAGAATCCGCAGGTGGTGATTGCGCGGCTGCTCTGGATGGAGAGTGACCGTCAACGCCAGATATCGCGCGCCGCTCTGCTGCCACAGGCAAATCTCACCGCCGCGGGCGTGCTCAATCGTTATAACTTTGCCACGATCGAGCGCACACCCATGCGCACCACCGTCGGCCTCTATCAATTCATCCAGGCCGGACCTGCATTTTCGCAGACACTGCTCGATCTTCCGTTGTTCCGCAGTTACCAGATCTCCCGCGAAGGAGTCCGCGAATCGCAGGCGCAAGAGAACGTGACGCGCGAAGACGTGGTCGCTTCGGTCGTCACGCAATACATCCAGGTGCTTCGCGCCTTTGCGCTTTATGACGCCGCCAAGGTTCGCGTCGCTCTGGCCCAGCGCCTGTTCGAGCAAGCGTCGAATTTACAGAAGACCGGTGTCGGTCTGAGCATCGACACGACGCGAGCGAATGTCGAGCTGCAGAACGAACGCCAGAACCTAACTGACGCGGAGACCGCGACACACACCACAAATTACGTTTTGGCCGAACTCCTCGATCTTCCGCGCGACCAGGAACCCGCGGTCGCCGACAAACTGCAGTTTTTCGAATTGCCCGAATTCGAAATAACGGAAGCTATCAAGACTGCATTGGCTACTCGCCCGGAGATGCAGGCGCAAGCGTCCCAGGAGCGCATCGCACATCTGGAAAAGAAATCGGCGTCGGAAGAGCGCGCGCCGCAGCTCGATTTTTCCGGAGCCTGGCTTTACCAGGGCTCGCACTTCGACAACGGCATTCCTGCGTACACGTACCAAGTCGGTTTGAGCATCCCGCTTTTCACCGGCGGGCGAATTCACGCCGAAATTGCACGCGCCGATCTGGAGGTAAAGCACATCGACCAGAATCGGCAGCTGCTCGAGGAACGAATCGTTCGCGAAGTGAAGTCCGCGATAGACGAGCTGGACGCGGCGCGCAAGAATGTCGACGTGGCCAACTTGGGGCTCCAACTCGCCAACGAGGAAGTGGCGCAGGCCGAACGCCGCTTCGCCGCCGGTGTGACCACCAACGTCGAAGTGATCACCGCGCAGGACGAGCTGGCCCGCGCGAATAACAATCAAATCGACGCCCTCTACCGTTTTAACCAGTCCAGAGTCAACCTGGCTCAGGCGCTGGGCGAGGTGCAGGACACTTATGCGAAATGACGGGATCGCCGGGGTAAAATCACGCCGATGAGCGGCCCTCCGACCACTCCACCGACTCCGCCCCCGGCCACCGCGCCGACGCCGCTGCGGCCGACGTCTTCCGAAGGCCCCGCGCCTTCGTTTCTGGCCGCTGCGGGAAAAGCGATTCGCGAACTTCCCCGCCTCGCGAAGATCGGTCTGATAGTGCTCGCGCTGGTACTGGTGGTCGGCGTGTACCTATGGATGGGCCAAGTGACCACCGACGACGCGCAGGTGGACGCGCACATCACCGCCATGGCGTCGCAGGTTTCCGGCTACGTTGTCCAGCTTTCGATTGACGACAATACGGACGTCAAGGAAGGCGACGTGCTCGTGCAAATTGATCCGCGCGTGTACAAAGCGGAAGTCGACCAGGCCAAAGCGTCGCTCGATCTGACGGAAGCCGCAGCAAAGTCGGCGGAACTGCAGATCGGCCTCGCACGCGGCACCACCACCCACAACACCGGCGGCGCCGCGGCACAGAATGAATCGGATGCCGCCGATTACGTGATGTCCCAGGCCCAACTGGAGCGCACCGCGACTGCAAACCTGCTGCAAGCACAAGCGGAAGTCGCGTCCAAACGCGCGACCAACGTTCGCGCGCAGGCGGATCTGGATCGCTACACTCCCCTGCTGCAAACCGGGGACGTGTCGAAATATCAGTTCGACGCCGTGGAGGCGACGGCCCGCGAGGCTCAATATGATCTGGCAGCCGCCGAACAGCATCTCGCCGCCGCGCAGCAGGACGTGGCCATCGCGCGAGCCAACGTGAATTCCGCAAAGGCAAAAGCGGCACGGTCGCAGTCGCTGTTGCTGGAGTCCAAGGCCCAGGAGCAGCAAGTGCCGATCGACGAAGCAGCGTACAAGTCCGCGCTCGCGGCCGTCGAACGCGCGAAGGCCGCATACGACCAGGCCCAGCTAAACCTCGGCTACACCACGATCACCGCGCCCATCGACGGCCAGGTAACGCAGAAGACCGTGAACCTGGGACAGTACGTGGTGCCCGGAAATCTGCTCTTCACGCTGGTGCCGCTCGATAAGGTCTACGTCACCGCGAATTTCAAGGAAACGCAGCTGGACCACGTGCGTCCTGGGCAGCGGGCGAAAATCCACGTGGACACCTACGGCCGCGATTTCGACGGCGTCGTGGACTCCCTCGCCGGCGCGGCGGGTTCGCGGCAGGCGCTGCTGCCTCCGCAGAATGCCACCGGCAACTTCATCAAAGTAGTGCAGCGGATTCCGGTGAAAATCCTGGTGAAGCAGAGCGGCGACAGGCGATTCGTGCTGCGGCCGGGAATGAATGTCGAAGCCACGATTTACACTCGGTGAAGCAACGGGAGCGCGATGGGCTATATCGGCAGCGGGATAGAACTGCAGCAGGAGCAGTTATTAGGGCTGCGCCTGAACCAGTCGCTGATTAATCTTTCGCAGAAACAAAAGATAATCATCCTGCTGAGCATCGGGTTGGTCGCCGGTATCGAACTTGCGAACCGGATTTCCATCAACGTGCTGCTGCCGGACCTCCAGGGGAATGTTGCCGGAAGTTCGGACGACGTCAGTTGGGTGCTGATTCTTTACAATCTCGGTTTCTTGAGTTCGATCGCGCTCAGTTACTGGTTTACGCGCATGTTTGGCGCGCGCTGGAATCTGCTGATCAGCATCGGGCTCTACGCGGCTGGGGCGTTCGGTTGCTTCTTAAGCGAGCACAGCCTGACGCTTTTGCTGATTTCGCGAGTGGTGATGGGGTTCGGCGGAGGAGCCTTTCTAGTTCGCGCGGTGATTTTCGCCGGACTGATGTTTCCCGGCCAGGCGCGCTACCGCGCCGTCTTCTGGATTTTCCTCGAGGCGACCACTCTGCAGTCGTTCTATCCCGTGGCCATGGGATGGATATCCGATGCAGTGCATTGGAACTACGCCTTCCTGCTGGATTTTCCGTTTCTGGCGATCAGCACGATTCTGATCTGGAAATACGTCCCTCCGGGATTCCTCCGCGAGAACATCGACCGGTCCCACACCGATTTCTGGGGCGCGGGGTTGTTGCTCGCCGCCCTGGCATGCATGCAGATCGGGCTGAGCCGGGGCGAGCGCGACGAATGGTTTCAGTCGTCGTTCATCACCTCCTTCCTGATCGTAGCGCTCGTCTGCTTCCTGGCTTTTCTGTGGTGGGACTGGAGGCCCGAGAACCTCTCGCCCGTGTTGAACCTGCACGTCGTCTGGCGGGAAGTCCCCTTGCGCACATCGCTTGGGATCGTGATGATCGTCGGGGCGATGCTGGGCGCGGGGCTCTTCGTGCTGCCGCAATATCTGCGGACCGTACAGGATTACAGCGCCACGCAGACGGGCGGCTTTGTCTCGGCGTACACCGCGGGGCTGGCGACGGGTGTGACGCTTTCCTTGCGATACGGCGTGGCGCGGCTGGGCGGAACCAGGCTGGTCGTCATCGGCGCGGTGATTATGTGCACCGCCAGCGTGATTTTCATCTACATCTGGACCCCGTCCACGCCGACTTGGGCGCTGGCGCTGACGAGCTATCTGCAAGGGTTGGCGCTGGGGCCGCTGCTCTCCGGCGCGTCCAACATTGCCACGAGTCACGCGGCATTGACCGATCTCAACGACGTCTCGACAAGCTATTACTTTGTGCGGCAATTAGGGAACACATTTGGCGTGACGGCTGCAACGGTGATGTTCGACCATCGCCAGACGCTGCACTCCGCGCGGTTGGTGGACGTGGCCAATGCGTTGGACCCCACGACCCAGGCGACGCTGGCGCAATACGCGGGGCTGATCGCGCGCAATGGCGGGGCCGGAAGCAACCCGGCGCTGGGCGCCGTCCAACTGTTGCAATCGGGCGTGATCACCCAGAGCAAGCTGCTGTCCTATATCGATATTTACTTCGGGCTCGGCGTGCTCGCATTCGCCATTCTTTGCCTCTTGTTCCTGGCGCGGACGAAGAGCGCATCACCCCAATCGCAGCATCACTTTCATTTGTGGTGAGCGGCGCGACGCGTTCCGAATGCCTCGTAATCCAGTGTGCCTGCACGCTGGCGTGTCACAAATTGAAAATGTAAAGCAAAATCCGCGTCAGGAACAAATCCGCGACCAGCACCGCCACCGACGACACCACGAATGCCATAATCGTCGCTCGGCCCACCGCCGCTGTCCCGCCTTTGGTGCGAAATCCCTGATAACACCCCACGGTCGCGATGATGAATCCGAAAACAACCGGCTTGAAAAACCCGATAACCAGGTCGCCGATCGCCAGCGCGTGCACCGCGCGTGTCCAGAACTGCTCCGCATTGATGTGCAGCGAAAGTGTCGCGAATGCGAATCCGCCGAGCAGTCCCGCAAAATCGCCCACCGCCACGAGCAGCGGCAGCGCCAGCACCGTTGCCAGCACGCGCGGCGCCATCAATTTACGGACTGGGTCAATGCCGAGTCCTCGTATCGCATCCACCTGTTCGGTAACCACCATCGAGCCCAATTCCGAAGCCATTCCCGTCGCGTTCCGCCCCGCAACCAGCAGCGCCGTGAACGTCGGACCCAATTCGCGGAGCAGCGCGAGTGAAAGGGCATCGCCTGTCAGCACCGTGGCGCCGAATCGCGTGAATTGTGACGCCGAATTCAGCACCACCACGCCGCCGACTGAAATCAGCGCGACGATGATAATCCCCAGCGAGCCGACCCCAATCTCACTCATCTGGTGCACGAAGTCGGAGAAGTAGCTCGTGGTGCTGAAGATGCTCCGGACCGCCTGAAAGGAGAGCAGGCAGTAGTCTTGCAGGGAGAAAACCTGCGTCTTCAGTCCGCTCTCAATATGCGAGGAAAACGAAGTTGAGCCCACCGTAATACCCCCTTGCCACTAGGACCAGCGCTATTTCCCCTTGAAGCCCAGACTTGCTCTCAAAACTGAACTCATTCCTTCCACTACGCGTGCGCCGAATAGCGGAATGCGAGTAAAGGAGGAAATGTGGATTGATATTAACGCAGCCATTCTGTCTAACAAGTCGAGTCGGCGTCTACTATGAATTTTGAAAGCGGCAGCGCGCATACCGGAAGGCAGGGCTGCGAATTGCATGCCCGTTGGAAAATCCCGCTAGGGTAGGCCCGTTTTAGGAAATCGTCCTTTTCAGGAACCCGTCAATTCGCGCGTTGGCCGCCTGCGCCTGCGGCAACGGGAAAATATTGAACGCGTGTATCCCGCCCGGATAAACCGCCAGCTCCGCTTCATTTCCTGCCGCGATCCATCGCGCGTATAGGAAAAGCGTATCGTCCAGCAGCGGATCGATGCTTCCCACGGTGAATATCGCCGGTGGCATGTTCTTCAGGTCCGCGTAGAGTGGCGAAATGTCCGGATCGCGCGGATCCCGTCCTTTCGGCAGATACGCTTCGCTGAACTTTTCGATGCTGGTCCTCCCGATTAAAATCCCCTTCGCAGGAGCCATTCTCTGGCTCGGCGTCATGGACGAATCGAACACCCCGTAGGAAAGATTCGCGGAACGGAAACCCGTGTACCCATGGCGGTCGCGCATGCGCAGCAGTGTGGTCGCCGTCAGCAACGCTCCCGCCGATTCGCCGCCGATCGCCAATACCTCCGTGCCGAATTCGGATTTCGCGTTTTTCGCCATCCACACCGCGGCGGACTCGCAATCGTCCCACGCGGCCGGGTACGGATTTTCCGGCGCCAGCCGGTATTCCACGCTCGCGCACGCCATTCCCGTGTTCTGCACGATGCGCTCCAGCATCGGATCCTGCCTGTCGGACGAGCCAAACACCAATCCCCCGCCGTGAATGTGAAGATACACGCCCTTCGCGCGCTCCGGCGCGATCACCCGCAGAGCCACGCTCTGGCCGTCCTTGCCGTCAATTTCAATCGTGCGCGCGCGCGCGGATTTCTCCGGCAGCGGAAATGGTCCTCTGCCGCTCGCCACAGCGGCGCGGTACGCAGGCGCGCCGATGTCCCACCAGTCCGGTCCGCCGGCCAGGGCTTTCCGGAACGCTTCATTCGCCGCCAGCGTCTCCGCTGAAATCGCTCCGGGCCTGAAATCCGCCGGATCGAATGGATTGCTTCTTACCATCGTTGCTTCGCTCATGGGTTTCGCCTCCTTCTACCGTCGCGCCGCGGGAGTATACCATCGCCCAGGCATTTCGCTGGGATCCCGCGCATTTGGGAGGGATCCCCCGCATTTATGCGGGGGAAGCAACGCTTCAGCGTTGCCGAAAAATGCCACTAAATTAAGCGGCTTCAGCCGCGGTTCGCCTAACTCGCGCGCGCCCTCCACGGCACCATGCGGTTGAGCAGCCGGTCTCGCACCACCAAAGTATGAAAAAGCACAGCCCCAAAATGCGCGATGAACGCGAGAAACAGCAGGTAGGCAAGAATCGTATGCGCCTTCCTCAATGCCGCGTACACCATCACGTTGTGCGGAACAATAGCAAAAAGATGCAGCGACCCCCACATCACGATCGGATAGCGCGCCGCGGACAACATCGCCCAGCCCACCAGCGGCTGTACGAACAACAATGTGTACAGCAAGATTTCCGACAAGTGTGCAATGAGGCGTTCCTGAGCCGACATCGTCGGTGGAAATGGAGGCAGCGTGCTGAACATTCGATTCACGAACCGGATCACCACCACGATCATGATCGCAATGCCCAATGGGCGGTGCACCGATACCAGCCAGTGATAATCGCCCAGCGACGCGACCATCGCCACCCCGATCCCAAGCATGGTCAGCACCATCGCCGCCATCAGCCAGTGGAAAAATCGCATCGAACGAGGAAACTGATCTCGTCCGGCCGTTGTCGGTGCGCTCACTTTTGCACCTCCGCGGGCGTAATCGCGCTGGGCTCTTTCTTTTCGCCCGCCCGCCGCGTGAACGACTGCGAATAAATCGCCGATCGCGCGCTAAGCAAGGGATCGTCGGACGGCGCGATGCCCTCCGGCAAAACCAGCGGATCGAAATTGATGTCCCGCGCCGGACTGGTTTCCTCGCTCTCCACGGAATCTATCGTCAGAATTCCTGCATCCACTTGTTCCCGCCCTTCTGGCCAGGGAATCGTGGCGTCATCGGTGCGGTCCCCGGGCTGTGCGATGGTGAGGATCAAATGCCAATGCAGCGGATGCTGATGGACGCTCGCAATCAGTGCATCAAACATGAAGTTCTTGTCCGCTTCCGGCGACCCGCCCGCGCTCGCGGGCGCAAACGGCTGCGCCGGCGCCATCATCCAGCGCACGTAGGTGGCGATGCCCCCCGCATCCACGAAGCGGAACGCGTTGAGCCCGTAGAATTCGCTGTTGTCGAAACCGGACGATGGTGCATGGCTCTGGATCATTCGGATCGCCCGCTGAAATTCGGGATTGCTGGCAGCGAACGCCGCCATTTTCGCCGGATCGGGTTTATGCGTGTTGGGGTCGGGCACCGACGCAACTAGGTTGTCGTAAAACGCCTGCGGCGTGTTAAACGGAAATACCGGAAAATTGATCATGGCCGTCCGCCACTCTTCGCCATCGGGCAGCGAGAACTGAAGCCCCAGGCCGCGAACCTGGGTGGGAGAATCGGCGGTATAGGGGTCGCCGCCGCCGAATGAAAACCGGCCGACCACCGGCATCCGGCCGCTTTGGAACACCACGGCCTTCGAAAGCCGCGCTCCCCGTCCGTTGCTTTCGAAAAATCCCCGGACGCACACGCCTTTGGCATGATTCCGGCGGAATCCGGGGTGGACTCCGTTCGCATCCTCAAACCCGTTAACGAACCTCGCAGGCGTGAGTTTGTGCGGACTGAACCAGCCCCCCAGATAGAGAAACGCGGCCACCACCGCTAAAATGATTACACCTACGCCAGCCATCCGCCCGAGCGTCCGGCTTCCGATCGCGCTCGCTCTCTGTTTTTCAGCCGACGAAGTGGATTCCGTTGGCATCTGTACCTCCCCTGCTTATTTTCCGCGGTCTTCCGACTCGACTTCCGGGCTGAGCGCTAAAGTACACCCCGCCCAATCACCAAGCAACACATTCGGGCTTTCGCCCGCGGCGCAGAACCTTCGCGCGACGCAACGTCCCGAGCGCTCTCTGTGCGCTCTGTGCGTTCTCAGTGTCCTCCGTGTTTAGCTCGACTTGGAAATTGCCTGCACGGTTCAACGGCGCTCGTTCCGCCCGGTTGTCTCCCTCTGGACAAAGTCCACAGGGATACTCGCTTGCGCCCCCGCTCCCGTGTAATAAGATAGCCGCGTGAAAAGCGAAACACAGTTCGACGCAGTCCGCGGCCCAAGCCTCTTGGGAGCGCCGATCTCCGGATCGGCGCCTTTGCCACGCCCAGAGGAATCTGCGGTCAATCCGTCCCCCGTAGTTTCGCCCGAACGGCTCAGTTTTAATCGAAACAGCAATCGAAATGATTGCATTCCAACCGTCACAAGGTGCCGATTAAAATTGCCCGTAACTCGCTGTAAACAAAGGATCGCGGTCGGTCCCACCCGTCACAGAAACGCAGCCTATCCCGACGCGTCTTTTCCTCCGATTTTGCTCCTCGCGCGAACTCCGATGCTCCGCTGCATGACTCCACAACCTCTAGCCACCAGCCATTCGCGACTAGTCGCTGCAGTCCGCCTCTCCATTTTCCTCTTTCTGTTTTCCCTTGTCTGCGTCCGCCCGCTCGCTGCGCAGACTGCCGCCTCGCCCGGCCTGCGGGACGAACTGTGGAACGATCTGCGAGAATT
>Ga0210409_10004226_pt1 | contig 15608 bp, 9 predicted proteins | sample IncBWH17MmetaG_FD_161649 | JGI IMG/M metagenome (GOLD analysis project Ga0210409, IMG submission 161649) | Forest soil microbial communities from Barre Woods Harvard Forest LTER site, Petersham, Massachusetts, United States - Inc-BW-H-17-M | ecosystem: Environmental > Terrestrial > Soil >...
CGACGATGTTATAAATGGGCGTCGTTGAAAAGCCGTTACCCAGCAACGCCTGAGAACTTGTAGACGGGTTATTCTGATAGGCTCGGGTATACCGGCCCGAAATGTTGTCCTTATCAGAGGCCTTATAGTCGATCTTAAGATCGCCCTGGTCTACGTTGAAGGCAGAGACACTGGTGTTAAGCGCGTTGCTTGCAGGCTGGGTGCCGATAGGTTTTGGATACAGCCCAGAGGCAAACAAAGCGGCTGCCACCGGGCTGATCATACTGTCTGCCGCGGGACACGGTGTCCCTATGGCCACCGCAATGCCGCAGATCTGGTTAAAAGCGAACGGTTGACGATTCCCGGGGGCGGGGGTGCATTTCACGCCATTGAATCCGGTATTGGCCGCACAGGGATTGTAGAGCTGGCCGTTTCCACCCGTGGTTGAATTGCAGACTCCGCTCCCGTTGAATCCAGCGGGGCACAGTGCGCTGAAGTCACCTAGCCGCTCGGCGGCCGTGAAAACGGTAAATGAGCTGGTTGAGCTTGGAATATCGAAACGCTGGCCCTGGTAGTCTGCGAAGAAGAACAGTTTGTTTTTTAAGATAGGACCGCCCACGGTGGCGCCAAACATATTCCAGCGCAATTTTGCTTTGGCAATCGGATCCCAGACTTCCTGATTGTTGACAGTTTTCGTGTTAAAATTATTTGACCAGCTGTTCGCATTCAATTTGTCGTTGCGGAAAAATTCCCAAGCGTCGCCGTGAAAGCTGTTGGTCCCCGACTTGATGGCCGCGCTGACAATCCCGCCCATGAAATTACCGAACTCGGCTGGGGCGTTGTTGGTGATGAGGTTGAACTCCTCGATTGCATCGGGAGACGGCGTATAACCCAAGAGGTTATCCGACACCTGGTTGTTGTCCATGCCGTCGAGCAGGAAATTGTTGGCTTGCTCGCGGTTGCCGTTGATCAGCGGACGCGCTCCATAACCGCCGGTGTTGTTGCCGCTGCTGAAGCTGCTGGGGTCGGTCGACACAGACCCAGGTGCAAGCAGAGTCAATTGGACGTAATTTCGTGACGCCAGGGGCAGGTTATCGTTGGTAGCCGCGTCGATAATCGTATCGACTTGCGTGCTTTCCGTCTTCAAAATTGGCACAGCACTGGTCACTTCAATGGCCTGGCTAACCTGGCCGACTTTCAGGGTTACGTCGATGCGTGCGACTTGATTCAACGTGACGACAAATGCCGGGTACGCGAGCGAAGCAAATCCCGCCTTTTCCACTTTGAGTTCATAACTACCGACCGGGAGCTGCGAGATGCGATAGAGACCGGATTCGTTGGTCTCGGCCGTGTACGCGATGCCGCGCTCCACTGACTTTGCGGTAACCTTGGCTCCGGCGATTGCCGCGCCGCTCGGATCCGTTGCTGTTCCTGTAATTGTCGCCGTTACTTCCTGCCCCATCGTTACATTCGCGCTGCACAACAATACGGCCAGCGCGATAGATACCAACCCCAACCCCCAAACAAGCCATTTCTTCATGTCCATACCTCCGAATCGAGACCCCTATCGTTCAGGAAATCTCTCCTCTCATTGAAATCCGCAGTACTGCTCACAGCACCCCGGTGAACCAAACGAACTAATGAGGTATAGCTCTATAGCACCAATTAATGCTTGTCAAGAAGAAAATCTTACTTTATAAGGGCATTACGTCAGGCGCAGTATAGCGCATAGCCGCTGCGCTCTATATCACGGGAAGTTGCGGAAGGGGTGCTGTTCTTCCGCTGGGTGCTTGGGTCTGGTCCGATGAACGATGGCTTTAGAAATGGGCTCAATTTGCGCGTGACCTTGGAACGCACAACATGGCTCGTGCCATTCGACATCGTTCGGTAAGTATTTGAATTAAGAAGCTTTTAGCATTGTGGCTTTACGTCGAGGAAAATTGCATGGTTGTAAAGACCCGGAATGGCGTGCCCGCGTACCAAAGGATCCAGGGCACAATCCTGCAGAAAATTGAGTCCGGAGGCCTGCGGCCCGGCGATGCCGTTCCTTCAGAACGGGAACTTGCGAAGCTCCATCAGGTCAGCCTGATGACCGCGCGCCATGCGCTGGCCTCGATGGAGCGCGAAGGTGTAGTCGAGCGCCGCCGCGGTGTCGGCACCTTCGTCTCTGCTCCAAAGATTCATTTCAACAGGTTGATGAGCTACACCGAGCAAATGGCCAGTCGCAATCTGACCGCCGGTTCGCAAGTGCTCCTAGCAAGAATTGTCGACGATGAGCAGGAAGCTACCGCGCGCCTTTCTCTACCGCCAAAGAGCCGCATCATCAAACTCGAACGGCTGCGGCACGCCGCGGGAGAACCGTTTGCACTGGAGATCTGCCATCTTTCGGCCACGCAATTCCCAGGGTTTCTGTATGCTCCTTTGGATCGTGAGTCTTTGTTTGCCATTCTGAAGCAACACTACAAAGTGGAATTGGGATACGCCGATGAGGAGGTCGACGCTACCGCCGCGGATCCTAGAACCGCGGAGCTTCTTGAAGTCCCCCGGCGCGAACCGCTTCTGCGCATCCGGCAGGTCATTTACTCCAACAAAGGAACGGTAATTCTATACGTTTTGGGGCTATACCGTTCCGATCGTCACAACCTCGTAATCCGAAGATACCGATAGCTCGCGTTGCAAAGGAGTCTGCGTTACGTAAAGAGTCGAGGTTCCCTATTGCCACCATAGTCGTGAACCCCGCCACTGGTAGTCAGTGTGTTGGCATAGCTAGCTGTGCTCTTCCTGTTCGCTATTTCTACTTCAATCTGCCGCAGTAGCGCCACGATTTGCTCCGGCGAGAATGCCCCACTTGAAGGGTAGGAACTTGCGTTTTGGGTTACTCTGCGTTCTCTCAGAGGCTTCGGAGAAATCCCATCAAATTGGCGTATCAGCGCTTTTCATGGCGCAGCCAACTGTGCGGTCTTCCAAATCGCCTGGCCCTCCTTAATCTCGTAAATCGCGTCCCCCTGAACCTCCCGAAACTCCTGCCGCAAACCACTCGGCCAAGAAACTTCTATCTTATTCATCACCGTCTCGCTTCCCAGTCCGAAGTGCAGCCGCGTGTCGTTGGTCGAATTGTAGCTGCCGCCCGCGCGGACCTCGTCGATTTGCGTCATTTTAGAAGTAGTCACGCTCACGCGAGCGCCGATGGCGGCGCGGTTGCTCTTCGTCCCGATCAGCCGAAAGAGCACGCGATGGTTTGCGTTCGTCGTTTCGTTTAGAAACACAGACGGCGGAGCGCCAACATTGAAGATCACTACATCCAGCTTTCCATCATTATTGATGTCCCCGAACGCCGTCCCCCTTCGCGAATAGAGCCGCCCGGCATTCAGCCCCGCCTCATCGGCTACTTCCTCAAAGGTGAGATTCCCCCGGTTGCGAAAAAGTTGAATCGGCTGGGCGAACTTCCCTTCCTTCGGCAGCGTGTCCAGCAACGACGAAAAGTTGCCGTTGGCCACAACTATGTCCGGCCATCCGTCATTGTCAAAATCCCCAAAGCCGGTTCCCCATTTCACCGGAGCCTTCGTCACGCTCGCAATTCCAGCTTTGCGCGCTATGTCCACAAAATAGTCGCCCTGATTCCAATAAAGACTCGCAGGCTGATTATCCGCGCGCGTAACAAACAGGTCGAGTTTGCCATCTCGGTCAAAATCTCCGAAATCGCCTGCCATGTTTCCGTAGCCCTGTCCGTCTGGCCCCAGGCCCGTTCCCGAGGCACTCCCAACTTCTTCAAACGTGCCGTTGTGCCGGTTGTGGTAAAGAAACGTCCGCCCAAAATCATTGGTTACATAAAGGTCGGGCCATCCGTCCCCGTCATAATCGCCCCATGTCACCCCCATCCCATGAAGTTTGCCGGGATCGTTGACTCCCGCTTTTTCGGAAACCTCTTCAAACGTCCCGTCCCCCCGATTCCGAAATAACAGGTCGGTTTCTCCCTCCATCGTGTCGGGCAATTCGAACGGCACTCCTCTATAGCCACGAAAACTCCGCGCCGGGTCTGGAAGATGATTTACATCCGTCTTCACGTACCGCGCGACAAATAAATCCAGCTTCCCGTCGCGGTCATAATCCGCCCACGCCGCGCCCGTACTGAATCCTCCGCCTTGCAACCCGGCCTTCGCGGTCACGTCCTCGAATTTACAGTTTCCGAGATTGTGGTAGAGCACGTTGTGGCCATACCCCGTCACGTATAAGTCGGGAAGCCCATCGTTATCGTAGTCTCCCACCGCGATCCCCATTCCCCACCCGCGCGTGGTCAGGCCCGCTATTTTGGTAACATCGGTGAAATGCTGCGCGGAACCGTTGCCGTCCTGGTGGTACAGCGTGATCATCAAATCGCCACCCTTACGGTACTGCTCAATGGTGGAGTCATTGACTACCGCCAGGTCCAGCTTGCCGTCATTGTCACAGTCAAACAGGGCGATTCCGCCCCCACCCGCTGTCTCCAACACATACCGCCGGTCGGTGTTGGTATTCGGCACGGTTGTGACGCCAACCTCAGACGCAACGTCCCGGAAAAATATGCGGGGGGCTGGCGCGGAGTCCTTTTTGCCTGTCTGTCCTCTTGTGGCATCGCTAGATTGGGCCGTGGGATGGGAATCTTGGGCGCTTAGGCCATCCACTAAGGGAGAGAAGACCAGAGTTGTCAAGACGATCAGAACGACCGTGCACTCTCTATCCATAGGATGCAAAGAATTCTACTCTACTACGGGCTTTTGCCCCGATTCAGCGCCCTTTCAACCTTGGAAGGAAGGTCACTATCAGTCGGGCAGAGCATCTGGAAGGGCTCTGCACGAACTCCCAAGACAGAGGGCTCGGTTCGAACGATATCGATCTCGACTACACGGCGCGAACCACTGACGCGCATCCGGCAAGTCATTTACTCCAACAAAGGAACGGTAATTCTGTACGTTTTGGGGCTATACCGGACCGATCGTCACAACCTCGTAATCCGAAAATATCGATAGCTCGCGTTGCAAAGGAGTCTGCGTTACGTAAGAGTGCGTAGAGTTGACCCTCATTCCACTCGAAGACTGCCGGCACTGCTCCCGCGTAAGTGTCATCGGGGCGCGACTGCCGCAGGCATCACCGGAACGATGAGCGCCGAAGGGTGCTCGTCGTCATGAAGGATCGTGTTGCTAGCTGAAGTAAACTCCCGGCTCGTGGCTTGATCCGCGCCAGTGTTCAGGTTGCGATCGAAGCGCGGGAAATTGCTGCTGGAAATTTCCAGCCTCATCATGTGGCCCTTCTTGAATACGTTGCTAGTAGCCCACAGATCCACCGAAATTTTGTAGTTTTGATTGGGATTCATCAGCACCGATTTTTCCTGAGAATCGCGATAGCGCATGCGGAGAATTCCGTCAGTCAGATTCGTGGCAAAGCCGTCCGGTGAGACGTCCACAAACTTTGCCGTAAAGTCAGTATCCACCGCAGACGATTTGGCCCATAGCTCCACCGAAACCGGACCGGTGACTTCCATATCCTCGGCAAGCGGCTTGGTCGAATAAACAAGCACGTCGTTGCGATTTTCAGCAGCCCGTTGGTCGCGCGGCCCCGGCGCGTAGTGCTGGGCATCGCAGCAGAGCGACCCCCCGATCGTAGGCACGGGATTTGCCGGATCGTATGTGAATTTATCCGCTGCTTCTTTTTTCGGCGGCGTCAAAGAAAGAATACCATCGCCACGCAGAGAATTGGCCGAGCCGCCAGAGTGCAGGAAGTAGCGAGTGAGTTTGTCTTCCGGCGGAGGCCAATCCGACTCCTGATGGTACTTGTTCTCGCCCATCACAAAAATGTGGACCGGTTTGCCCGCGGCCGCAGACCCTTCCGTGGCAAACTCGTTCTGGATGCCTTTGAACAGATAGTCGTACCAGTTAATGACGACATTGGTGGAAGGGAATTTGAGCGCGTCGTCGCCGAATTCAACGTCGCCGATGCGCCGACCAAAGCCGGCGTGCCCGCCGATTTGGATCAACAGGCGCTGACCATTGCGTGCCGCGTCCGTGCCGCCGTGGGCCTTAATCCCCATGTAGTTCCTGATTGTGCCGCCCAGAAAAATGTCGTACCAGCCGCCGATATGCAGCGCCGGGACTTGAACATCTGAAAAGTGTTCCTCAATCGACCACTGCTTCCAATATCCGTCATACGACGGATGCGCGAGCCAATCGAGGTAATACGGCGCGATTTGCGCGGTTGCTGCGGCACCTGCTGGAAGCGCGGCGTAATTGAACGCTGGATATTGCGTAAGTGGAAGAGTGGGCGCGCCTAGCAGCGCGTTGGTGTCTTTCTCGATTAATCGCCACAATGTGTTTGTCGCCAGCTGGGTCGCCCAGTTTTGATCGAACCACTGTTCAAGAGCTCCACCTTGATACGTCCAGTTTTCATGGTAGTTGCTGGCCGTCACCACCGGGCAGATCCCCGCAAGATGCGGCGGATGGGCGATCGCGGCAAGCATTTGCGTAGCCCCGACATAGGAACCGCCCATCATCCCGACTTTGCCGTTCGAGAACGGCAGCGCAGCAGCCCATTCGATCGCGTCGTAGCCGTCGGCTGACTCGTGGCGGAATGGGTAAAATTCCCCTTCTGAAGTGTACCGTCCGCGAACATCTTGCAAGATGACGACGTAGCCATGCGTCGCAATCTGATACGCCGGGGAGGCCGCCCAGCCCACACTTTTGTCGTACGGCGTCCGCATCATGATGACCGGAAACTTCCCATCGGCCTTCGGGCGGTAAATGTCGGCGTTGAGCGTCACGCCATCACGAGTTTTCATGGCGACGCCGTTCTGCACGATCACTTCATAACTTTGCTGCGCGCGGGCACAGGGGTGCGTTAGTGCAGTCGCGGCGCAGATAATGAGAGTTGCTGGCAGAATTCTCCGCTGAAACAAGATCCCTCCTCGAGCAACGTCACTGAGAGGCACCGACTCGAACAAGTCCGCAGCCCGTAACTACCAGTGGAAGAAACTACGACGAGATAGTTAAAGATGCAACTGGCATTTCGACGATGAACTTAGGTGGGATCGCGAATTTTCTGGAGGAAGAAACTCCGATCAAGCTCAACACGACGCGTACGAAGGTGAATGTCGCCACACCGAAGATCCACCGCGGTCCAAAAAGGAGAACTGATGCCTCGGGCTCCTGCAGGCTACTGTTTTTCGCCACTTTTTCCGTTTCATAGGGCTTCACGCGTGAACTTTGAAAGCGCCCAGTAATCAAGGAGAGCGCGGCAATTCCCTTGCAAAACGAGGTATCCGCGAAGCCTGGGATTTAAGTCCCCCCCTCTCCGCCAGATTCCCCTCACTGCATCCAGCGTCGAGACTTGGCCGGGTGTCGCTCTTGAAAAGAACGGTAGGAGCTTGCCCGGCTGACTCTCGTCAGCTCGCACCTTCGCTCGATACTTAAGTTGCCTTGCAGTGGCATCACTTCTCGGATTTGCTCGTAGATGCCATCTCGCCAGTGTCGCCGCTCTTCTGGCGTCGAGCCTTGACTTTTTGCAAGGCACCTTTGAAAAAATCCACTTCCAGGGTTTTCTCAGCCAGCAGACGCTTCAGCCGATGGACTTGTTGCCGATAAGGCGATTCATGAGAGTTCGCCCGTGGTGCTTCTTCTCCCGGCTCGAGGTGATCGAGTTTGGCTTGCCACTTGTACAGACACCGTCGGCCTACTCCCAATTCTTTCGCTAGGTCGCCAATGTTGTCGCTACTCCGCATGCGCTCAACGGCCATGCGCTGAAACTTCCGAGAGTATCGCTTTCGCTTCACTTTGCAGTCCTTTCCCTGCAAAGTGTGCCCATCCCAGCTGTCTCATTTCAAGGGTGCAGTCCAAAAAACTGTGCCCTATTTTGTGCCCACCCCGGCTCAAATTCCATTCCGCTGAGATCATCAACCGGCCTATGTTTCGCTAACCGTTGCCCCTAAACGCGGTCTTCTGCGGCCTCGCATTGAGACAAACCATCAATCCAGTCCTTCCGAAATCCCTATTGTGCTAACTACCCTCTTCGAATTCCATTTCTGGCTCGGGCAGCTTGTCGCCTTCTTTGGCCGCCCAGACGTACAGGGTCGGCAGCAAGAAGATGCTCAGCAACAGAGCCCCAACCAGTCCTCCGACGATCACGATGGCGAAAGGCCGCTGCGAGTCCGATCCGATGCCACGCGAAAGGGCAGCGGGGAGCAGGCCAAGGGTGGCAACGAGCATGGTCATCATGATGGGCCGAAGCCGGAGGACCGCACCGTCGATAGCAGCGTCCTCAATCGTGTGACCGCGTGCGCGCAGCTGATTAATATATTCCAGCATAATGACGCCGGTTTGCACCGAGACACCGAACAGCGCCAGGAATCCGACGCCGGAGGACACGCTGAAGTGCGTGCCGGTAGAAAGGAGAGCGAGCAATCCGCCAATCGGCGCCATCGCTACGTTACCGAGAAGCAGAATCGCCCACTTAAACGAACGAAACATCGTATAGAGAATGCCGAAAATCACCAGGAGGGTTAGCGGCACGATAACGAGGAGCCGGGCTTCGGCGCGTTTTTCACTTTCGTACTCGCCCGCCCAGTCGATATGATAACCACGCGGCAGTTGGACCTGGCTCTCCACCTTCTTAATCGCTTCCTCGACGGCGCCGCCAAGGTCCCGTCCGCGCACGCTGTACTTGATGGCGATGTATCTCTCATTTCCTTCGCGATAAATTTCGGAAGCGCCTTCTCGCTCTTCGATTTTGCAAAGCTGTGCAAGCGAAACGCGCTCTCCGGATGTGGAAAGCAAGCGAATGCTCTCGATGGCTTCCTTCGTATTACGAAATTGCGGAAGGTAGCGTATAACCAGGTCATACCGCCGTTCACCTTGCAAAACTTGAGTAAAAGCGGCGCCTCCAACCGCAGTCTGGACGGCATCTTGTACATCTGCGACGTTGATTTGATGGCGCGCCGCCTGCACGCGGTCCACCGCGACATCGAGGTTGGGCTGTCCGAGGACTCGAAAGACTCCCAGGTCCTCGATGCCCTTCACTTGGCGCATGGTATTGACGATCTGATCCGCCATCCCGTCGAGAGTCTTGAGGTCTTCACCGTAAATCTTCACGGCCAGTTCGCCTTTTACCCCGCTGACGGCTTCTTCCATATTGTCCGAAATGGGTTGAGAAAAATTCCAGATCACGCCCGGAATCTTGTCCAGTTCGCGCTGCATCGCGGCGATCACTTTTTCCTTGTCCTGGTGGAAAACAGGCCGCCACTTTTCTTTCTGCTTCAGATCAACGAAGTACTCGGTATTGAAGAAGCCTGTCGTGTCGGTTCCGTCATCGGGACGGCCTACCTGACTGGTGCATTGAATCACCTCGGGAAAGGAGCAAAGAAGAACACGCGCTTGGTTTGCCAGCCGCGTGCCTTCCGTGGGTCCGGTGCTGGGCGCCAGCGTCCCGCGCACCCAGAGCGCGCCTTCGTCCAGGTGCGGCAGAAACTCGGAACCGATAACTCCGCCCAAAGTAAGATAAATGGTAGCGGCAAAGCCCAGCACCGCCACACCCACCGTCGCGAACCGGTGTTCGACCGCCCATCGCAAAGCGCGGCGATAGTGTGTTTTCAAGAATTCCATTACCGGGTTTTGCCATTCGCTCACGCCTTTGCGGAATAAGACGCTGGAAAGGACTGGTGCTAGGAACATGGAAAATATGAGTGCGCCGAGGAGTGCAAAAGCTACAGTCCAGGCCATCGGATGGAACAGCCGTCCCTCCACCCGCTGCAGGGTGAAGATTGGCAAGTACGCGGTAATGATGATCCCGATAGCATAGAAGACGGGGCGCTGCACTTCGTGAGCGGCCTCACGGATGCGCTCCATCGGCGTCTTGTAGGTTTGGCCGCCGTGACCCATGTGCCGGACAATGTTCTCGACCATGACTACAGCGCCGTCCACAACCATTCCGAAATCTAGCGCGCCAAGGGAAAGCAAATTTGCTGGAATGCCCTTCAGTTTTAGACAAGTGGCGGCAAACAATAACGCGAAGGGGACCGTCAGCGCGACGATGATGGCTCCACGCACATTCCCGAGGAAAAGAAAGAGGACGATCACAACCAGGACGATGCCTTCCGTGAGATTGTGCAGCACCGTATGGGTGGTGAAGCGGACCAAGTCGCTGCGGTCAATAAACGGAACTACTTTCACGCCTGGAGGCAGGATTTGCTCATTCAGTTCCTTGACCTTGGCATGGATTCCCGCGAGTACCTCGTCCGCATTTGCGCCCTTGCGCAAGAGCACGATGCCGGAAACCACATCGTCGTTGTCGACGATCTCTCCGTCTTCCCGATGAATCGCCCGGGCGAACTGGCCGAGCCGAATCTTGGGGCCTTGCGACACGGCAGCGATATCCTTTACGCGCAGCGGTGTGCCGCTCTTGGTCATAATGACGGTGTTTTCGATGTCGTTAACGTTTTTGACTAGTCCCACCTCGCGAACATTGATCTGCTGGAGACCGGCTTCGATGAAGCTGCCACCCGCGTTCGCGTTGTTGTTCGTAAGTTGCTGTTCCACCTGAGCGAGGCTGAGTCCGTAGGCGATCAGTTTATTGGGATCAATGCGAACCTGATATTCGCGCGTCGGTCCACCGAAGCTGGCGACATCGACGACGTTGGGCACGGACTTGAAGTTCTTTTCGATCACCCAATCCTCGATGGACTTCAATTCCATCACGTCGTAGTTCGGGTTCGTGCTTTTCAGCGTGAAGAAGTAGATTTGTCCGACAGGACTCCAGTCCGTACCCATCTGTGGCACGACGCCTGTCGGCAATGTCACTTGCGCCAGCCGTTCCAGGACCCTCTCCCGGTTCCAGGCGTTCTCCTCTTCATCATCGAAAATCAGCTTCAGGTCCGAGAGGCCGAAGAGAGAAAACGAGCGCAAATGCACCACGTGGGGGATGCCGTTCATCACGACTTCCAGCGGAATCGTAACCTGCTGCTCGATTTGTTCCGCGGAAATTCCTGGCCATTGCGTGATGATCTCGACGTAGTTGTTGGCAACGTCGGGGTACGCTTCCACAGGGAGCTGATGGAACGAAACCGCGCCCCACGCAAGCAACAGAACGGCGGTTCCAAGGACCAGAAGGCGGTTCTCCAGGGAAAAATCGACAAGTTTGCGAAGCATTTACTGCCCCACCGTGTTCTGGAAGACCAGCGCGTTCTGAATCACTTGCTGGCCGGGCTGCAGGCCCAAAGCAATCTCTTGCATGTTGTTTGGAAGCATTTGACCGACTGTAACCTCGGCCCGCCGGAACTTCTTGTCGGCGGCCGGCATGTAGACCCAATTACGATCGTGCAAATGCAAAATGGCGGTAGCTGGAATGGCCGCGTGCGTTTCCTTTTTCTGCCCGTGGAAGGTAGCGGTAACGAACATACCCACGCGCATCAGTCCGGGATTGCGCACTTCGATGCGCACCTTGGCGGTGCGAAGCGTTGGATCGAGTACGGGAAGGACATTGCTGATGCGGCCGCTAAATTCCTTGTCGGGATAAGCGTTCAAGCGGATTTCGGCGGTTTCGCCGACGTGCAAGTTGGCGAGGTCGTTTTCGTAAACGTCGCAGAGAATCCATACGTAGCTCAAGTCGGAGATTGTGAACGGATTAGGTGAGCCCAGGCCCGCCACGCCTGCCGCCGTAGTAACCTGCTGATCGGTGATCACTCCCGAAACCGGAGCGCGAATGTCTACGATCGCGGCCGGATGATCGATGCTTCCGCCGAGGACGTGAAGCCGTTCGGTGGTGTTTTCCACGTCCACCTGGGCTTTGTTCTCGACGTCTTCCGCTGTCTGGAAGTCATTCAGAGAAATAGCTCCCTTGTCGTAGAGGAGCTTGGCGCGCTCGAACTGTATGTGGGCCAGTTTTTCGTCGGCGACCGCCTTTCGATAGTCGGAAAATGCACTCGACATGTCTGCGCTCTGCACCCGCAGTAAGAGCTGGCCTTTTTTCACGGTATCGCCGAGGCGCGCGTGAACCTCTACCACGCGGCCAGTGGCAATCGAAATGACCGGGACGCTCCTGGAGATGTCCGGAGCAACTGTTCCGGTTACGGTCAACTGTGACCTGGATTCATGCGCCACTGCTGTGGCCAAGGGAAACTGCTCAGGATGAGCCACCTGTGTGAGGTTCGCATCTCCTTCCTGCTCAATTTTTGCCGGCGGCGGAGCCTCTGCCTTAGGATCACCTTTGCTTTCGCCGCAGCCCGCTAGGAACCCACCCAGGCTGAAAAATAAGAACATCGTGCCGAGCCCCGCGCGCCTCATTGGATGACCTCACGTCCCACGGCCTGATTCAATTGGCTTGCTGCATTCAAATAGGAAGCCACCAAGTTCAAGTAGCTGACTTGGACGGTCCGGTACTCGGCCTGCGCGTTCAGAAAATCCAGAAGGGATGCGGCACCATGTTCATAGGAAAACGCGATAGTATCCCGGACTCGCGACGCTTGTTGCAAATACTTGTCTTTATAGGGCTGGAGAAGGATCACCGTGCTGTTTACCGAAGCGTACGCAGAATCCACGTCGCCGAAGACTTGCGCCCTCGCGGCTTCCATCATCCTCTCGTTGCGGTTGATGTCCAACTGCGTGCGCAACTTCTCGCCTTGATTGCGGTCGAAGATGCGCAGGGGGATGCTGACACTGGCGCCGAAGGTTTGGTGGGCAAACGGGTTGTTGAACGAAGGGTTGTAAGTGTACCACGCACTGAAGGTCGGATCCGTCGATCCGTTCGCGACCGCTAGCCGGTGATCGGTCTTCGCCTTGTCGATCGACTGCAGCGCCGCCTTCAAGTCCGGGCGGTTATCGAGAGCCGTTTGCCGCACTTCGTCTAACGGCGCGATTTGGTTGGAAAAATCGAACGGGCCCGTCACGTCGAATTGATCCACCGGCGTCCGGTCGTTCAGGAGCATGAGAAGCTGGATTTTCGCGTTTTCCAGACTCTCTTCCGCAGTTTGCAGGTCGGATTCGTACTGCACTCGCTGAAGCTCCAGCCGGTCCAAATCCACCTGGGCCATCGCGCCGGCTTTATAGCGCTCGCGATTCACGTCCAGCACGTGGTCGTAATACGCTAGGTTTTCCTTCGCCAGTTCAAAAATGGCCTTTTCCTGCAACGCCTGCACAAAGGCTGTCCGCAAACTGAAAAGGAGACTCCTTACCAGGTCCGCCTGGCCTGAGACGGCAATTCCTGTCGCTTTCTGAGCGCTTTCCAGCCGCAATTCGCGCTTGTGCCGCCGTTCGTGCAGATAGCTAACGTTGGATGAAAACTGAGTGCCGGTGAACGGCTGCCAGACTCCTTTGTAACGGGAGATTTGAGTGCCATCCGTAGACAAAGTGAAATTCGGATTCGGACGAAGAAACGCCGTGATCTCTTGCGCCTTCGACTCGTCGAGTCCAATTTGACCTGCTTGCAGCGTGGGATTGGCGGCCTCGAATCTGTCACGAACTTCGCGCCAAGTCAGCGGTTTTTGAGCGAATCCGCTTTCCGCCAAAACCGCAGTCGCAAGCAACCCAACGCACAGACCACTCAAGAAACATTTCATGAAACCTCCCGGCTTTCTTGACAAAGACTGAAACACAAACATTTGCGCACGCCACCGGCGATGGCGCGCTGCTATGTATAGGTGAAACCATGCTTGGCGATGAGTGTCCGATGCTTAGTGAAGCCGGATTGAGGCGCACGAGCGACCCAGTCTGCGTATTCCGTAGCAGCGGGTTTAGATGTGAAGAACGAAAGAAGGTGGAGCTCGACCGCGGAAGGAAACGACCACAGACGAAAGCGAATTACCACAAGGCCGCAGAACGGGCAGTCCCGTCACGTTTCGAGGTGATGAAAATCTGCTGTCCCTTGGGCAATTTCCAGTGGAGTGGCGCGAAAAAAGGACGGCGGTAGCGTCTTTAATCTCATCCGAAATAGAGGTCCAAGATTTTTCAGGAGTGGTGAAGGCTCCCGGAAATGCAAATGGGCTGGAAGACTTAAAGTTTCCTTGACCATCGTTCAGAAGGACAGCGACCGGCCGGTTTGTCCACGCTGTCGTAACGACGACATCGAGAAAACTATCGCCGTTTACATCGCGAGAAGTAATCTGCAGTCCACCAGTCGGCGCTGTGATGCCCAGAATCTGTCGCGGTCCACGGCTCAGTTGAAAGGCGATCCAATAGTGTGTATCCCATGAGTTGCTATGCCCGACCTGAACGGTGGCGAGGTCAGGCCGATTGTCACCATCGAAATCGGCGATGGCAAATTGTGATGTGGCTTGTGTGAAAGAAACCGGCCAACTCTGGGGGCCAGTAGACGCTGCGTGGGCCGAGCCTGCAGAACCACCAAAGCACAATAGTGCAAATGCAAGCCTGACGGCTCTCGACCAAGAAAGACCCAACTGATTCAATGTTCTCATGAGCCCAAACATAGCGATCTCAAAACGATGGGCGCCCCTCAGTCCTACACGGTCGCAGCAATCTCGCAATGCCTATCGGGAGGATACCATCCACGTTAGGGAGCGCACAATCTTCCTTGGAACCCGTGTGCTTTAAATTGCGTCGATTTGGACGCCGGTGACAAAGGGATGCGAAAACGTCCACCTCCACACCGCTTTCCTGTATTTTGGAGACGCATCGCGAGGAGAGAATCCCATGGAAAAGGAAAGGGTCTGCGCCAAGATTCAGGAAGTCGGCATAGTTCCTGCGGTTCGCACATCTTCGGCTGAAGAAGCCCGCTTTGCCTCCGAAGTAGTCGCCAAGAGTGGCATTCCTGTCGTAGAAATCACCATGACGGTGCCGGGCGCGATAGAAGTAATTTCCCATCTCGTGAAAAACCTGCCCGATGTAATCGTGGGCGCGGGCACCATCTTGGACCTGGGTACGGCGCGCCGCTGCGTGGATGTTGGTGTCCAATTCCTTACCAGTCCTGGCCTCGATCTAGAGATGGTGAAGTTCGCAGCAAAAGAAAACCTCTGCGTGATGGCCGGCGCTCTGACACCCACTGAAGTGATCACAGCATGGAAGGCCGGTTCTGATTTTGTGAAAGTGTTTCCTTGCGCCCAAGTTGGTGGCGATAGTTACATCCGGGCGCTGAAAGGACCATTCCCACAAGTTCCTCTGATCGCCGCTGGCGGTGTCAATCAGCAAAACGCAGGTAAATTCATTCTTGCAGGAGCAGTTGCACTTGGCATAGGCCGTGAACTTATACCAAAGGAAGCCCTGCAACAAAAACAGGAAGGGCGAATTCGGGAACTGGCGCGCAGGTTCCTAAACTACGTAAAAACCGCTCGGAGCCAGAAAGTTCACTCTTGACAGTCGTATGCGAATGTTACAGCCGTTGTCTTAAAGGAAGTTCATCCTGTTAGGCTTGACTGCAGTCATCTCTTAGTTACTTTGCATCTGATCTGAGGTGGTCTCGCCTTGGTAGTTTGGCGCTTGTGTTTAATTGACGGTGCTCCCGGAATAACTCGGGCGACAACGGCGCAGCCATAGTGCCGAAAAAAAAGTAGGAAGATGGTGCCTAAGAACTGTCGTGCGGTTCTGACGACCGTGCCGGCTCCGTCAGCGCGCGCAACTCGAACGGTTCTGACCGTTTCCTACACTTGACTTCCGGCACGGAAT
>Ga0210409_10004227_pt1 | contig 15607 bp, 13 predicted proteins | sample IncBWH17MmetaG_FD_161649 | JGI IMG/M metagenome (GOLD analysis project Ga0210409, IMG submission 161649) | Forest soil microbial communities from Barre Woods Harvard Forest LTER site, Petersham, Massachusetts, United States - Inc-BW-H-17-M | ecosystem: Environmental > Terrestrial > Soil >...
TTACGTCCGAGCAGAACATGCTTCGTCGCCTCCGCATGCATCGGACATGCTAACCACCCGCCCAGGCAATTGGTGGTGTGGGGACTTACACCCCACTAGATTCGCAGCCTTGTCGGCTGCTCCAGTGAAATAGAGATTTTGCAACAATCGAGGTCTAGAATAATCCGCAACGAAAGGAAGGGTCGTATGCCTTCCGCTCTCAGAAACAAGCTGATTCGAATACTGGGCTCTGCTTTTTCGCTCTACCTGATTGCCCACGCACAATGTCCCGTTGATACGGTCATTGTGAAAGGCAGTGTTGAGCATCCCATTGCTCAAAACGATTATCGGGTTCGAGTGCAGCTGGTTTACCCGGGGCATAAACCGGGTGAAGCGGGTGAAGTAACCGTGGAGGATGCGAAGTTTCAGATTCCAGTCGAATTTGTGACGTCGCAAAGTTCTCTGTTCACCAACCTGCCCAAAAGATGTGGCCGCAAGCCGCAGACCGTAGTCATCACTTTGCTAAGGGGCGATCAGAAGTCCGACGAAGCTTCCTTAGATTTCGCTAGAAACTTCAGGATGGTAGACACCAGTGCGTACGCGTTGCGCTCCGAACTGGCACTAAATGGTGGTTCCCAGTAGTTCAGTCCCACAATTCCTGGAAAAGGTTTTGAGTGAAATAGAGATGTTTCATCAACTGAGGGTCGTTTCAAACTGCCGATGTGCATCTAAAATCTAGGCAATCAGAAATATGACCTTCCACCAGTTTTGCAACTTGCGGACCGCTCTCCTCCTTCTTGCAATGTCTTCAATGCAAGTGCAAACGCTGCGATCTCAGACACCGAACAGCCAGGTCCCGATCATAAAGACCCAGGCCAACATTGTCCTCGTGGATGTAGTAGTGACCCAAGGAAAGAGTGAGCCGGTGGTTGGGCTCCACAGGGAGGACTTTCAGGTTAGTGAGGACGGACGTCCGCAGACGATTTCGTTTTTTGAGGAACATACGGGTGGGACAGTTTCGCCGGTTGCGTTGCCACCGATGCCGCCGGGGGTCTTCACGAACTATCCTACGATAAAAACGACGGACTCGATCAATGTCTTGTTGTTGGACTCACTGAACACTCATGCGGTTGACCAGACGTACGTGCGCCCCCAGATGGTGAAGTATCTGCGCTCTGAGTTGGCCGCTCCGACGGGCGCCCGGCTAGCGATTTTCACCTTGGGACAAAACTTCCATATGGTGCGTGGCTTTACCGTCGACTCCTCCGCGAGCCTGAAGGCCCTGATTGATCCAAAGTCTGGAGCGGAACCAAAATTTGAACCGCAGATGGCCTCACCTTCGCGGATAGCCAGCGAGAATCTCGCCTGCGACGGCATAAGATCACCCGCAGGCCAAGCTGCCTGCCGGGATTCTATGACTCAAGAGCGCGGGGAACGAGCTGGCGATCGCGTCGCTATGACACTGCAAGCATTTCAGGCGCTGGCGCGGTATTTGGCGCTGTTTCCGGGCCGCAAGAATGTGATGTGGATCTCAGGTACCTTCCCGCTGACTTTCTTCCCGGAGACGAATCCGCGTGGCGGACATGGCAAATACCAAAGTGAAATCCGTCAAACCGCCGACCTGCTGACCGCCGACCAGGTCGCCGTGTATCCCATATCAGCGACAGGCCTCAGCGGGGAAGAAGCTACTCGCCCCGATAACTACGGGAGACCAATCCGCGAGGGATATTCGGAGGGTCCCGAACAAATTGCTATGGAAGCCCTTGCGCAGGACACGGGAGGCAAACCCTTCTACAACACGAATGACCTCAGCAACACGATGAAAGAAGCGATCAGCATTGGCTCTCATTACTACACGCTCACCTACACACCCAGCAACATCAAGACAGATGGCAAATTTCGTCGAATCGAAGTGAAGGGGATAAACCGGTCTTACAAACTGGCTTACCGGCGCGGGTATTATAGGGAGAATCCGGATACCGAGCCGGCGGTCGAGCGAAACGTGGCGAGCGATCCACTTCTGCCGTTAATGAGCTTCGGAATGCCTGACTTTGCTGAGATTCTGTACAAAGTCCGTGTCGCGGCTCTCCCAGGCGACCCCAGCGCAGACCCGACAATGTCTGTTGTGCGATATGGCATGGATTTTGCGATTACGCCGCAGGATGTGAAGTTGGAAACCAGTGTAGGGGGTGTGCGCTCGGGTAGTATCGAAGTAGCCGTAATTGCTTACGACTATGATGGAAAGGCCCTGAACGCGGTCATCAAAAAGATTCCTATACACCTCCAACCCGATGTGTTCGCGGCATTGCAACGCGTAGGCTTTCAGCTTCACGAAGAAATCGATCTACCCAAAGCCGACGTTTTTCTCCAGACCGGCATTTACGACCTAATGGCGCACCACGCAGGTACGCTTGAAATTCCTCTGCATATTGTCGCCGCGCAAGCGCCGAAATAGATTGCTCGTGAGACCACAGAGCCCAACGCGACATTGCAGTCCTGGCTCCGCCGGGAACTTAAAACTATTGTAACCAGATTACACTCATCTTCCCGAGAGCAAGGGTTTTGAGTGAAGTGGAGATTTTTCGCAACCATCCTAACGAGACTTCGCCAACTGCCTGCCTTTCATTGACTTGCCTCAGCCCTCGACTTACCATTCCGGCTCGATGGCTACACCGTTACAACCCGTGGGGCAGACGGTATCCCATTACCGTATCCTACGAAGGATCGGCGGTGGAGGTATGGGCGTGGTCTACGAAGCCGAAGACCTGAAGCTCGGTCGCCACGTCGCCCTGAAGTTCCTTCCTGACGAACTCGCCAACGAGGCACAAGCCCTTAGCCGTTTCCAACGGGAAGCCAAAACCGCGTCCTCACTGAACCATCCGAACATTTGCACGATCCACGAGATTGACGAGTCCGAGGGGAAGACCTTCATCGCGATGGAATTGCTGGAAGGGCAGATCCTCCGGCACATGGTCGGAGGCAAGCCGCTGGAGATCGAAACCGTACTTGACCTCGGTATCCAGATCGCGGACGCAATGGACGCGGCACACTCGAAACGAATCGTTCACCGAGACATCAAGCCAGCAAACATCTTCGTAACGAACAGGGGTCAAGCTAAGATTCTGGACTTCGGGCTGGCGAAGGTCACCGCCAAGCCAGAGAGCATTGCCTTGAGCGCCCCGACTATCGAGTCCGAGGAACCTCTGACCAGTCCGGGAAGTGCTTTGGGAACCATCGCCTACATGTCACCAGAACAAGTTCGTGCAAAGGAATTGGACGCTCGCACAGACTTATTCTCATTTGGAGCGGTTCTCTATGAGATGGCAACGGGCAAATTGCCTTTCCGGGGTGAGAGTTCGGGAGTGATCTTCAAAGCCATTCTGGACGGCACCCCGACTCCAGCAGTGCGGTTAAATCCCGACCTTCCAGCGGAACTGGAACGCATCCTCAATAAGTGTCTGGAGAAAGACAGGAACTTGCGTTACCAGCACGCATCCGAAGTTCGTGCTGATCTGCAAAGGCTGAAGCGCGGTACCGACTCCAGCAAAACAGCCGTCGTACCAGCATTGCTTGACACGCCCTTCAAGCGCAGTAAGCTCTGGATTATCGTAGCTGGCTGCATCGTTGTCATCGCACTGGCGGCAGCAGGCACTTGGTACTTGCGATCAAGCAGGACAGCCCAGATTGATTCGATTGCCGTGCTGCCCTTCACCAATGTTGGGGGAGATGCCAATACCGACTATCTCAGCGACGGCATCACCGAATCGTTGATCGGAAGTCTTGCCCGCGTACCCGACCTGAAAGTGCAATCGCGTAACTCAGTGTTCCACTACAAGGGGAAAGACGTTGACATGCAAAAGGTCGGCAACGATTTGGGCGTTGCCGCACTGGTGAGCGGGCGCGTCGTGCCGCGAGGGGACGGCGTCGAAGTCAGCGCCGAGCTTACCGATGTCCGTGACAATACCGAAATCTGGGGGCAGCACTATAGCGGCAAGAGCACGGAAATCATTTCGCTCGAACAGCAGATTGCGGGCGACCTCGCGGACAAGTTACGTTCTAAGCTCAGCACTTCAGAAAAGCAGCTTGTCGCCAAGCCGGGCACGCAGAATCCCGAAGCCTACGAGGCGTATCTGAAGGGGCGTTATTACTGGAACAGACGAACGCTCAAAGACTTTGATACTGCGATTTCCTATTTCAATCAAGCTATCGCCAAAGACCCTAGCTATGCGTTGGCGTATGCGGGTCTGGCCGATACCTATTTCGTGCTGCCAGGTTTCGGCAGCGGGAACCAGAGCGAAAACCTCCTGAAGTCCGATGCCGCTGCGCGCAAAGCTCTGGAATTGGATGCGACGTTAGCCCGCCCTCACGCCGTTCTGGGCAGCAACGCAGCGCGCGAATGGGATTTGGCTGGAATGGAAGCTGAGTTCAAGAAGGCCTTTGCACTCGATCCCAATGATGCGACCACACACCAATGGTACGCAGACGGCATCGGCACGATTGGTGGCAGGGAGCAGGAGGCCATAGCGGAAATGAATCGTGCCCACCAGTTCGATCCGCTGTCACTGGAAATCAGCACGGAGGTTGGAGGCATTCACTTCTTGGCCAGACAATACGATGAAATGCTCGCCGCGTGCAAGAAGGTGACGGTTGAGAATCCGACATTCGCTCCGGCACACGAATGTTTAGCCGGGGCTTACAAGGCGAAAGGCATGTACCCGCAGACCATTGAAGAAAGTAAAATCTTAGGCCAGCTTTCTGGCGATCCACGCGCTTCTGAATACGCTTTAGCTCTGGAGAGAGGCTTTCGTTCCGGGGGGTGGAAGGGCGCTCTCATGAATGGCATTGAAACTGCAAAAGTGCAGTACAAGAGCGGTATCTGGACTGCTTATGAGATTTCTGACCTCTACGCCCAGCTGGGAGACAAAGCGCAGGCTTTCCAGTGGCTCAACACTGCTTATCAGGAGCACAATTCCGAGCTGATCGGTTTGAAGACTACCCCTTCATTTGATCTCATACGTTCTGACCCACGGTTTGCTGAGTTGGTGCGGAAGGTGGGGCTGCCGCAGTAGCAAAGGATCCGAGCCTTTCTCACCCCTTTGGGAAGTGTTGACCCCAACATCCCGAACCTGCGGTGAGCCAAGACCGAGTAAGCGAAGCTAGAATAAGTCAACTGACGTTATCAGGCCGTTACACTCACAACCCCTCCGCCGGGGTCAGTGAGTGATATGAGGATTTGCGCCAACGATCAGAAGTCCAGATGTGGGATCGCGTCGAGCACAGCCCTTCCGAAGGTTTAGTCCGCTTTCCAAAAGCGACTGAAGAACACCCAACTTAGCAAGAACCACCAGAGTGTGCCGAAGGTAGCGAACCAGATTAGGAAATTGTCGTTGCGCCAGCCAAATATCACCAGTAAAAGGGAAAATGGAAAGTCAACATAGGTCAGGTAATGCACGCCTGACTCTAAGTTTGCCAGTGCGATCGTTATACATACAGAAAGGTGCAGCAGCGCAGCAGCGGTAACAGATATATCCAAACCGTCATGCGTCGAGCCATCGCTTTCTCGACTCCCTTTGCCTTCCCTCTCCGAACTGCCTTCAGGATAAGCAACGTGTCAACCCCGCTTTGGACGCGGGAAAGGCCATTTCGCTCATTGAGGGATTTTGAGTGAAATCGGGATCTTACGTCAACCATGGGCAATCGTTGGCCACAGGGTATTTCCCTCGCGTCGGCTCACGCTGACTTGCGACGCATAAGAGAGTGAATGCAGTCGTACCCAAAGAACGAAACTAACACTATCCCCCACATGATCGGTAGCGCCAACAATAGCGGATACAGCCAACCCTGCGCTGAGAATAGTCGCTGGTCGGGGTAGAGATGGATTTCCTTGCAGCAGACAACAATCCAAAATGCTCCCACACCAATGATCATGACGTCCGCCAGAAGTCGCAAGGGCATCCACGAGAACAGGTACGCGGCTCGTTGCTCTCGCCAAGAAACAATGTTCATGCCCACCCAGTACCAAAACACCCCAACCGCCACTACAAAAGTAATTAGGTCCCACCGGGCGGGCAGATGCCGGAACACAAACGCTTCCAGCAGTGCTAAAGGAGTATTTATGGAGACGAGGAGTTGGGAAGCTGGCGACGGTCCCGGCATGTCCATGGATCGCGCCACCGTCCTCCACCACAACACGTCCCATCTCAACAGCACCAGTGCTACGCAGAGCTGTACCAGCGGGAGTGTGTATTTCAATCGCAAGCGCATGCAGGCCTCTCCCCGATGATTAGGCACCTACGCTCAGGCTGTGGGGGATAACTGTCGTAAGCAGGCCATTGCACTCAAATTTCGACTTGCTTCGATTCGGTTCACATCGGATACATTTGCCCGTAATCGGAAGATGAGCAGAGTCGAGGTGTGGCGCGGTGGTTTAGGTTCAGCCTAGCTGATGTGCGGAGCCAGGCGCCAGCTTCAGAACAACGCTGCGTAGTCCGAGTTTCGTAACGAGTTGGCGGGTGGCATTTTAATCCGTGCGTGGCGTCGCGCTGGCGAGGGCGAGAATCACTCCGGCAAACAGCAGCGTGTCAAAGAAGTAGTTGATCCCCTCAACTTTGACTGCGGTGCTCGGGTCTAGCATCGACGCGATCAAGATCGGCCCATAGGTGAACAAGACCAGCAGCAGAATCCAGGTACCGAGATAAGTTGCTGCCATCCGCGTCTTCCTGGCCAGCAGAATGCTTACGCCGGCAACGAGAAGAATCGCGCCGGTTAGATAGCCGATGAGCAGGCGCGCCGGAATCCATGTGGGCGTCAGTTTTTCGAGCGGGACTCCGAGTGCGCCCTCGGGGTGCAGAAAATGCTCAACACCATAGAATGTGGCCGCGATCCCGATTATCACGCGGCCCACGGGAATGAGCTTGCTTCCGCCTTGCCCACGGCCTTGCTCGCGCATTGCATTTCCCGCGAGAATCCAGGCTCCACCCGCGAACGAACTTTCGCGGAGGACCAACGTCCATACAAACCTGTCTCTGGGGTGGGCGAGAGCTCCCCGGGGGTCCAACATCGCCACGAAAAGAAACATCATGATCCCGAACAGCAGGCCGGACCAGCGAACTTGAATTTTTGTGGCAATGCTCAAGGACGCGGCTAGCAGCGCAAAGCCGACGAAATACGCCCAGAACAATCGCCATGGCATGTACGAGGGCACAATGGGCAGGACGAAATCTACGTCGGAGAGATGCAGTGCGCCGAAGACCGCTAAGGGGGCGGCGAAACACAAATTGCTCAGGACTACGATCTTGTCGAGGCCGCGGGCCCGCGCGATATCGGCCTTGGCCGCCCACAGGGCAATCAGGGAAACCAGGATACCGGCAATGCACATGGAGACCGGAGTGCGAGAGAACTCCAAAAATGCAGCGAGAATGGTTGTGTGCATGTGGATGTCAAGCGTAATGCATTTTGTAGCTTAGGATGCAATCGGGTGATTACACTCGGAGGCGCAGTGCGATGCGGGCGACGGACATTTGTTCTCTCCTGAGTTGGTGTCCGATCAAGGCCGAACCCACGGCTCAGGATGTGCCCTTGCGCCGGTCCGGCGATTTCCGGTCGTTCAGAAATTGAGATGCATCAAAGGACCACGGCTCCCTCGCTTTGGGCACCGGCCGAACCTCAACCGATGTTCCAAAGCCCCGCCTGAAGGCTGCGTTGGAAACCTTGCAAGCCATCACTTCGCTCGCTCGCCAGCGGCTGACCCCAACGTCCGGCCCGCAGGAGCAGTACAGGATGTACTCATCCGAGGACGCATCCACCGCAGGCCGCAGGTACGCGCCGTTGCTGTATGGACTGAACGAAATGAGATATCGCGTTTGGCACTTGGGACACTCCACGCAATGGCGAATCCGTGACATAGAAACTCTCCCCGCTGGCGTGGTTTCGAGATTGCTTGAGGATAGGTTGGCACCGTAAATGGTCACATTCAATACCCACTTGACGCCTCTTTGGCATGACCACTATGATCTCCGGAAATGAAGCGCGTGGCCTCCGGTTTGCTGCCCATGATGGCTGTTGATCGCAGAGCTTCCCAGCCTCTTCACCGGCAAATCTACACCTCGTTCCGCGCCGCCATCCTGGATGGCCGACTGCGTCCGGGGCAGCGAATTCCCTCCACTCGCGTCTTCGCCTCCGAGATGGGCGTTTCCCGGTTTCCTGTGCTCAATGCGTATGCGCAATTGCTGGCCGAAGGCTATCTGGAGAGCCGGGTTGGAGCCGGAACCATAATTTCGGGCTCGCTTCCCGAGCAGTTGACGTCTAGCCGACCGATGGGCGAAAGGAGTGCAGCGGAGCGAGTGGGTCCTCGTCTGGTTTCGAATCGCTGCTCGCTGCTTCCACGGAAGGAAAACTTGCCGTGGATGGCCCTCTGCGGACCGTTCCGCGTTGGACAGGTGGCTTTTGATCAATTCCCGTTGCATACCTGGTCAGGGTTGATTGCGCGGCGGTCGCGAAGCGCCAACGCCGAATCTCTCACCTATGGTGACCTGATGGGCCACAAAGCGCTGCGGCAGGCGATCGCAAATTATCTGGGAACGGCGCGGGCGGTCCGCTGCGAACCTGAGCAGATCCTGATCGTCAACGGCTCCCAGCAGGCACTCGAGATCACAACTCGCGTTCTTCTCAGCCCGGGCGATCGGGTATGGGTCGAAAATCCCACTTATCGACTGGCCCGGGACATTTTCACTTTAAACGGATGCCGTCCCGAGCCGATCCCGGTGGATGGCGAGGGCCTCGATGTTCCGGCCGGCGTCAGGAAGTGTCGAAAAGCGCGGGCTGCGTTTGTCACGCCATCGCACCAGTTCCCGCTCGGAGTAACCATGAGCGCGGCTCGACGACTGCAGTTGGTAGAGTGGGCGCACAACTCGGGCGCGTGGATCATCGAAGATGACTACGACAGCGAATACCGTTATGAGAGCCTGCCGATCCCTTCTCTGCAAGGACTCGACAAGAATTCCCGAGTCGTGTACATCGGAACTTTCAGCAAGGTAGTTTTTCCTTCCCTGCGGCTTGGGTACATCGTCGTTCCACCTGATTTGATCGACCGTTTTGTCACCATGCGTCGCGTCATGGACCTGGGCCAGCCGACCTTCTATCAGCAGGTGCTCGCCGACTTCATCGACGAAGGCCACTTTGCCCGCCACTTACGGAGGATGCGGGTCCACTATGGCGGATTGAGACAAGTCTTGTTCGAGAACCTGACCGACAACCTCGGTGAAATGGGGGAACCCGTCGGGGACGCAGCCGGGATGCATCTCACCGTGATGCTGCAAAATAGATTTCGAGATGAAGAAATCGCGTGGGATGGCGCTCATCAGAACCTGGCGCTGTGGCCACTTTCCCGTGCATATATGGGACAGGCGTGCCAAGGACTGGTTCTGGGCTTCGGCGGTATCAGCGGTCGGGAGATCTCTCCCGCGGTACGGAAGCTGCGCAATCTACTCGTTGGCAAATTGAAGGTGGCCTCGTCGAGGCGGGGTAGCAGCGGAGGCGGCGCAGGCCCTCAGCAGTAAAAGCCGCAATTCCTTTTCGCAGATGGCGGCACGGCTTGAAGCCGTGCCCTTTCAAAAACGAACTGGATCCTGCTCTTGCGATTTGTGCCCTGCAAAAGTTTTCTTCAACCTCGGGGACACCTAGAGCATCCTTACAATCCACCTTGTTCTCGCCTTCGAAAGTGAGAAGGAATGCCCCCAGCACAAACGACACGCAACGCGCCGACCGTGAATCCCTGGTTGATTGCGCTTGCGGTGATGCTGGCGACGTTTATGGAGGTGCTCGACACTTCCATCGCGGCGGTCGCTCTGCCCTATATTGCCGGGAGTTTGTCAGCAAGCAACGATGAAGCGACCTGGGTGCTCACCAGCTACTTGGTGGCCAATGCGGTGGTACTGCCGGCCAGTTCGTGGTTTTCGTTGCGCTTTGGACGCAAGCGGTTCCTGCTGTTCTGCATCTTTTTGTTCACCGCGTCGTCGTTTGCCTGCGGAGCGGCGACGAGCCTGGGAATGATCCTGCTCGCACGGGCTTTGCAGGGAGCGGGTGGCGGAGCGCTGCAACCGCTGTCGCAGTCCATTCTGCTGGAAACATTCCCCCCACAAAAGCGCGGCATGGCGATGGCTGTGTTTGCGCTAGGCGTGGTAGTCGCGCCGGTCCTGGGTCCGACGTTGGGCGGGTGGCTGACGGATACCTACTCCTGGCGATGGGCGTTTTACATCAACATTCCGGTAGGTGCGTTCGCAGTGTTCATGATCTCGCGTTTTGTGGAGGATCCACCGTATATCAAGAACGCACACCCGGGAAAGTTCGACGGCTGGGGACTGGGCTTGCTGGCGGTGTGGCTCGGATGCCTGCAGATCATCCTCGACAAAGGGCAGGAAGATGACTGGTTCGGGGCGACATGGATTCGGTGGGCGACGGCGGTCCTGCTGGTCAGCTTCGTTGCATTTCTGATTCGAGAATTCCGGCATGACAAACCCTTGGTGGATCTGCGGGTGTTCCGACACCGCAACTTCGCGATGGGATGTGTGCTGATCGGGCTGTTCGGCGCAGCGATCTACGGATTGATCACACTGCTGCCGCTGTTTTATCAGGAACTGATGGGGTACACCGCGCTGGCGGCGGGATGGGCGGTGAGTCCGCGGGGCATTGGGGCCATTCTGGCGATGCCGATGATCGGGTACCTGACGGCGAAGATTGATAACCGCTTGCTGATTGCGTTTGGATTTTGCTTGTTTGGGGTGACGAGTATCTGGTTCGGCCAGGTCAATCTTTCGATTGGGCAGTGGAGTCTTCTGTGGCCGGTTGTATTAAGCGGGTTTGGCTCGGGGTGCGTGTTCGTGCCGCTGTCGACGACCACCATGGCGTTCCTGAAGAACGAAGAGATTGGGAATGCCAGCGGACTGTATAACCTGATGCGCAATATTGGAGGGAGCATTGGGATTTCGATCGTGAATACCATCGTGGCGCGGCATGAGCAGTTGCATCGCAATGAGTTGGCCGCGTCGGTGGCGTTGGGACGGCCGGAGGTAAGAGGAGCGGTCGCGGGAATACAGCAATATTTGGGATCGCAGGGGGCATCTCCTTCCACGGCGACGCAGCAGGCGTACGGACTGCTGGATCATGCGCTGACGGCGCAGTCGCGGCTGTGGTCGTACGTGGATGATTTTCGGTATATGGCGCTGGTGTGTTTTGCCTGCGTACCGATTGTGTTTGCGCTGAAGAAGTCGGTGGGGAGAGGGCCGGCGGGGGCGGCGCATTGAAGCATTTTTGATCGCTACCAAAGCGGTGAAGCTGCGTCCGCAGGTGGTGGCGTGGGAGCGCGCGGTACGATCCGGCGCGGGAGTCACGGGACTGTAGAGACCCGTGCCGCCGACCGTTGGGCCTGGCGAACGACTTCCGTTCCAGGATGATTGGCATCAACGCTGTATTCACCTTACGGCAAGACTGCAGCAAGCTGACGGGAACCGTCGAAGGGCCGCAGGATTTTTCGGGGGGACGATGTCCCTGCGCCGATTGTGGAAGGGACCGTCGACGGCGATCGGGTGGCCTTCAAATCCGGAAGCAGCGACTTCAAGGGCGCGGTCAAGGGAGACCACATCGAATTGCAGTGGTCGGTCAATTTGCCGTGGGAGTCGCCGAAGCCTCCGCAGGAGGAGCCGGGACGTTCGGCAATCGGGCCGGCGCCGGACGGGTCCGATCCGTCCATTGATGTGACTTGGGACCTGCCGTCGAGCGTTTCCGTGGTGCTGCGGCGGGTAGGACGGTAGGGCTCGACTGCATCAGAACACACGGGGAATCAAACGGAACTTCTCGACTGCGATCCTCGCGGTCCAACGCTCGCGCGGAGATTGCATCTCGAAGCGGATCGTCGCCTCATCAAAGCTCTGAATCGCCAGATGTGCCGGCAATCGAAAACTCAGCGCCTCTGTGACTGGGGGTCTGTCGTCGTCCGGAATCCAGTGCAGACTCGAGTTCACGGGCAAGATGCCGATTGACTGGCTAGGTTGGCCGGGCAATGTAGTGTTCGTTAAGATTAGTTCCACTCTGACGGTGCCTGGACGGCGGTCACCGTTGGAAATGACGAGGTCAATTGCGCTGCAGCACGACAATTGGATGATCGATCCGAAGTTCTGGCGCGCCTCCATTGAGATTGGGCTGAAGTCTGTGGTCTTGAAGGACAGTGAATCTGGGTCGCCGCGCATTTCTACGGCCCCGGGCGGCAGCGTCTTGTCCGATGCTTTGAACACCCAGTACGCCCCATAGAATGGAATTGAGACCGGATCGGTTGTTCGGCCGCTTGGTCTCCCTTCAAATACGCGGCGTACCGGCAATGGCGACACCACAGTAATGCGATCCGTAATTTTCGGCAGCAGAATTACACCCGGCTCCGAGTCACCCGGCACGAGAGTAGTCGATTTTCTGGTCTTCAATTCCTTCTTCCACGGGTTGGAATCCGCCCCACTCGCTGTGTTGCCTTCGCCGAACAACGCTTGAAGAGTGAGGTACAGCCGATCGGCAGATACTCCGCCGCGTTTGCCCTGCGTGCCTGATTGAGAATTGTGGGCCGGGAATCTTCGAAACCACGAAGCTGCGAATTGAACAAGACTTGTTCTTGACGGCCTTCCGCTTGGCCTTAGGGTCGAATGCCCGCTTGAGGCACTAGCATCCATATCACTCGCGTCCTCGATTGGGCGCTCTAGATATGGTGTCAGACTTGCTGCAACGAAGATCATCGCGAAACCCAGAGTGATCGAGGAGGGTAGCGCTTTGGGAAATCGTAACTTCAAGGGCGACGGATTTACCGCTTGGCAGAAGAAAGAGATGACGATAATCGCGCAACCAATCAGGAGCGTCGCAGGGCGCGCCCTTGATGCTGCCGTCGATAACACCCCGAACTCCAGTAGCAGCGCCGCGAAACTCAGCGAAACAAGGCGAGTGGTGTAGGCGTCGGTGCGGGACTCGGCGCTTGGCGTGAGCATCTGACCCATGCAGCTACCCAGATAGTAGCGATCGATCAGCCTGGAGCCGAGAATCGATACCATCAGACCGGCCAGGACAGCCCAGAACGAATCTCGAGCATAAAAGGCTATCAAAGGCGCTAACCAAGCGACCACGCAGCAGAAGAAAGGCAAAATCTTCCAGATGAGAGTTCCACGTTTGCGCCTGGCAACGATAACGCTGGATGAGGAAAACACGGCTGCGCCAATGACGACAATTGCGAGAACATAGGCGAGGGCGAGGAACAAGGCCTCAGCAGCAGAGACGGCTGTGGAACGCGGGACCGGGCAAAGCACGAGTGCGACGATTGCTGATGCAATCAATCCAAGCAAGATCGGCAACCACGTCAGAACCGGTGACGGGTCATGCTGTCGGAAGGCTGTGAAGAGCTGTCGGTCTGCCTCGTTCCCGCCGACGACGCCGTTTGTTGGTTCCATACGTCCGAATGACACCGTGCGAACGCCGAAAGTTCCCCGCTTAGTTGGCAGTTCTACGGCCGTCCTCCTCCGTGTTTGACAGCGGTTCGCGGCTTCCCTATTCTGCCTGTGTACGCGACTGCGAGGGTTCTGCATGAGCGGGTGGCTGCAAAACAAGTTTGAGAAGAATTTTCTGATTTCTACGGTGGACTACGTCTTCAACTGGGCGCGGAAGTCGGCGGTTTGGCCGATGACGTTTGGGCTGGCGTGCTGCGCGATCGAGATGATCGCGTCATCGACGGCGCGGTTTGATATTGCGCGTTTTGGGTCGGAGGTGTTTCGTCCCAGCCCGCGGCAGAGCGATCTGATGATCGTGGCCGGCACCGTGACGCTGAAGATGGCGCCGGTGGTCAAGCGCATTTACGATCAGATGCCGGACCCGAAGTGGGTGATCTCGATGGGTGCCTGCTCGTCGGTGGGTGGTCCGTTTAATACTTACGCGGTGCTGCAGGGCGTGGATAAGATTGTGCCGGTAGACGTTTATGTGACCGGGTGCCCGCCGCGTCCGGAGAATTTGTTTTACGCGCTGTTGAAACTGCAGGACAAGATTGACACGATGACGCTGGCGAAGAAGCCCACCGAGGTGCGGCTCGATCCGAACATGGTGGAGAATTTCAAACGCCAGATCATGATTGCGCAGACGTTGCAGCCGAAATAGCTGGCGGCTGTAAGCTATCAGCTCTCAGAAAAATTTCTGAACTTGAACGATGCCCTTCACCCGTATCATTTCCCAGGCTCATCTACCCACCACCAACGAAGCGCGAGACTTTCCCTGCAACGGAAAAATGATCTGCATCGCCAACATCTGGGGCAAGCTTAGCGCCACAGACAACGAGTGCCTGCACCAGGGGGGCTCGCTGGGACAGGGCATGGTGGAAGATGGAAAAATCGTCTGCCCGTGGCATGCGTGGAAATGGGATCCGAAAACCGGCGTTGCGGTGGATCATCCTGATCAGAAGTTGAACACGTATCCGATCAAGGTTGAGGACGGGGAAGTGTTCATCGATATCTAACGCCGGCGACCCATGAGCCCTATTACTCATTTCCTCACGGGCTGGATGGTCGCAAACCTCGCAAAGCTGGATAGGAAAGACCGCGCGATCGTGACGTTGGCGTGCGTTGTGCCGGACGTCGACGGTCTGGGCATCATTCCAGAACTGCTCACGCGGAATTCGTCCCATCCTTTGTTGTGGTTCACGCTTTATCACCATTCCCTGCATACGCTGGCCTTTGCGCTGGTGGTCGCGGTCGTGTCGTTTGTCCTTGCAAGGCAGCGCTGGCGCACCGCGTGGCTTGCTCTGTTGAGTTTTCATCTTCATCTGTTGGAAGACGTGGCGGGATCGCGCGGACCGGATGGCTATCAATGGCCGATTCCCTATCTGGCGCCATTCTCTTCGTCTCTGCAGTTGGCGTGGCGGGGGCAGTGGGGGCTGAACTCGTGGCCAAACGTGGCGCTCACCGGGGTGCTATTGGCGATTACATTGTGGCTGGCCTGGCGGCGCGGGTTTTCACCGCTGGAGATGATTTCCACACGGGCAGATGCAGCCCTGATAACGGCTCTCCGCCAAAGATTCCCAGGTTTTTCTGGATAATCGCGAAGACCTTTTCCTTCACGAGGTGGGGCTCAAATCAATGGGCACCCACGGTTTCGTATTTATCTATACACATTGTATAATCAATATCTGCGAGCAACATTATGGCAGTATCCAAGCGAGCAAGTCGCTTCATCTGGACCGGAGTGATCGTGCTGGCGGTGATCGGGGTGGCAGCGGTGGCGCGCCGTACTCTGGTCCTGCTCTGGCCGAATGTATTTTCCTCAAAGTCTTCACCTGCGGCGGTTCTCGATGCCGGCTTCGCACGACATCTAGTGCTGACCTTAATTCACATCTTGCCCGGGGGCCTGTTTCTGGTCCTGGCTCCGTTGCAGTTCGTGCGGCGCATCCGGGAAAAACATTTGCAGGTGCATCGCTGGATGGGAAGGGTACTGTTCGGATGCGGACTCGTGATCGGCGTGTCGGCCTTGATCATGAGCTACACGATGAACATTGGTGGGCCAAATGAAACGGCGGCTACCACGCTATTCGCGATTGTGTTTTTGTATTGTCTGGTGCGGG
>Ga0210409_10004228_pt1 | contig 15604 bp, 13 predicted proteins | sample IncBWH17MmetaG_FD_161649 | JGI IMG/M metagenome (GOLD analysis project Ga0210409, IMG submission 161649) | Forest soil microbial communities from Barre Woods Harvard Forest LTER site, Petersham, Massachusetts, United States - Inc-BW-H-17-M | ecosystem: Environmental > Terrestrial > Soil >...
CTCAAGCGGGTTGTGGCGACGCGATCTCGAATCGGGAAAAACGGAGGCGATTCTGCCAGGCATGGCGATGCTGGCATACGACGTCTCGAACGAGGGTAAGGAGGTAGTCTTTTCGACCCAGCCCCCTGGAAAAGCTACCCAAATCTGGCTGGCTCCTTTGGATGGGAGTTCGCCTCCCAAACAGCTTTCCGCTACGGGAGAGGGTGCGCCCCATTTTGGTCCCGACGGCGAAATCTTCTTTCAGTTTTCGGATGGAAAAGCCAACTATATAGGCCGGATCAACAAGGATGGTTCAGGGCGATCCAAGTTGCTACCGGATCCGGTCCTCGCAATTCTGGGTATTTCGCCGGATCGGCGCTGGCTAATTACGGACTCGTCTGCTGCCATTTTGGCGACTTCCATCCGTGGAGGTCCTCCGCGGCGAATCTGCATGGGTTGGTGTTCCGCCTCTTGGGCCCCCGACGGAAAGTTCTTTTATATCGGGCTGCCGCCGAATTCGGGCCTGCCCCGCGCTAAAACGCTCGCGATTCCCGTAACCGCGGGAGAGACGTTCCCCGGACTTCCCTCTTCAGGAATTCGCGGGCCAGAAGATGCCAAGGCGATTCCCGGCACGCGTTTGCTGGATGGCTGGTTCATCGCGCCGGGACCGGACCCTTCCACATTTGCGTACGTGAAAACTACAATGCATCGAAATCTTTATCGCATTCCGGTCCCCTAAGTCCAAGCGGAGTCACGGCAATGTGCTGCCGTAGCTGACCTCTGCAAAGAGCCGCAGGCCCGCACAGCCTACGGGCAAGCCAGGAAACTATCGTTTCGTCCGCCGGATTAGCAACGACACCCCCGCTTGTGGTGCAGTAACCGATCCAGTTCAAGGAGGGTCTGCCAACCGGAAGTAACGGCGCGAATCGGATCTAGTGGAATAACTTCCGGGTTGTCCATTCACCCACGATGAACAGCAGGACGGCTCGAATCAGACAAGGGCCGAACCGCAGGTTCGGCCCTTGTACCTTCGTCGCCTAACTCAAACTAGGCATTCACTTGAAGAATAGCGGGTACCTTGCCGGCTAATGGCTCTCGTCACCCTCAGGGTCTCCGTCACCATCTTGGTCCGCTAACGCACGGAAGTTTTTGCGGAAGAGTTGTCGGTGACTCGCCCGGAGCCTAGCCGATGCGGCTAGAGTGCTTTCCCCTACCTTGGCTATTCTTTAGAAATGAAAATGAGCAAACTGTCGCATTGCTACTCAGATCGTAACGCATCCATTGGATTCACGGATGCTGCGCGCCGGGCCGGCAGAAAACTAGCCGCCAGCGATGCCAACCCCAGCAATACCACTACGCAAACCAGCGTCGTCGGATCCCATGCCTCCACGCCGAACAACAGGCTGCGTGTCAGTAGAGATGCTCCCACCGAGCAGACCAGTCCCATGGCCAGTCCCGCGCCCGTCAAACGTTCTGCCTCCTGCATTACGAGCCTATATATTGAACTCCGTTCGGCTCCTAGCGCCATGCGAATGCCAATCTCTCGCGTCCGCTGACTAACGGAGTAGGCGATCACCCCATACACTCCAAAAACGCCCAGAATCAGGGCCATCGCTGCGAAACCGCCCACCAACCATGCCGAGAATTCGTGCAAGAGTGCCGTTTGCGTGCTTTCAATCTGCTCCTTCATTGTCATTTCATCGGAAATCCCGAGGTTTGGATCAATCTGATGCAAAGTGCGCACCAGTTCCAGCAGAAGCGCATCGGCCTCTTGTCGCGTGCGCACCGCCAGGCTGAAATCGTGGTCCCGGGTCTGCTCGATGGGAAAATACTCTGCGGGCCAGGTCTCGGCGTCCAACGGTCCCTCGCGAACGTCTTCCGCTACACCAACAATCTCCCACGCCGACGGCTTTCCGCCCTCCTCATTGGTGATCCGGTGGCCAAGTGGGTTTTCGCCCGGGAAAAACTTCCGGGCCAATGTTTCACTGATCACCGCCACGCCGGGCCTGCCGGCGGCGTCGGCATCGCTGAACAGCCGGCCACGCAAAAGTTTCGCCTTGAGCGCGGACAGATATTCCGGGCTCACGTGGCGTTCAACCACCTCGTTGTGTTGGCCTTGGAACGGCCTCCCTTCGACCTGGATATCGTCTGTAGCGCAGGTGCATTGCGCTGGGAGCATGCTGGTCAATCCCGCCGACTCCACCCCCGGCAGGCTCGAAACGCGGCGAACAATTTCACGCTGAAGTCCTACGATCTGCTCATCATCCTTGTACGCAGTATCGGGAGCCATTACTCGCACGGTCGCCAGATGGCTTGGATCGAAGCCCAACCGCACGTGCAACAGCCGGTAAAAGCTCTGGCCCAAGAGGCCCGCACCGGCGAGCAGCACTACCGCGACTGCCAGTTCCACCATCACCATCTTTGCTCCGAGCCTTTGCCAGAGCTGACTGGCGGAGCCGCGATCCCCGTCACTCAATCCATCACGCACCCGCTGGAAAGTCAGTCGTAACACGGGAGCGGCAGCCAACAACACCGCGGCCATGAACGCAATGATCATCGTAAATGCAATCGTATGCGCATTCAATCCGGCACCGCCTAGAAACGGCATATTCGCTTCCATGTCTTTCGGTACGATGCGCGCAAGAAGCTTCATTAGCCAGCTCGCCACCATCACACTTGCCGCGCTTCCTACTCCCGCCAGCAGTAGCCCTTCCGTAGCAAACTGCCGCAGCAGTCGCCCCCGCGACGCTCCCAGCGACGTCCTCACCGCAATCTCGCGTCTCCGGCTTTCCGACCGCACCAGCACGAGGCTCGCAACGTTGACGCACGCGATCAGCAACAGCAGGCCCGCCCCGCCCATCAGTGCCAGCAGAATGGGGCGCACATCGCCGACGATGACCTCAGAGAGTGAAACGACACTAGCAGCACTCAAGTTCGGCGGCCGGGTTATCGCATATTGCTGCTGGAGCTGCTTTGCGATGCCCGCCAGTTCGGCCCGCGCTGTCTTCAAGGCGACGCCATCACGAAGCCGTCCGATTCCCGAGAAGCTATAAAAATTTCGCATCTTCTCGTGAGGACTAAAACTGTTGATAGGAACCCAGAACTCCGCATTGCTGCTTGGCCCGAACGAAAAACTACGGGGCAGTACTCCGATGACGGTATAAGCTGCGTTATCGAGGTCCACGGTCTGGCTCGCTATATCTTGCCGTGCACCGAAATGGTGCAGCCAAGCGCCATAACTCAGCAGCAGAACGTTTGGCCCGCCAGGCCGGTCCTCATCCGGATAAAAATCGCGCCCCAGCATAGGACGCACACCGAGCGTTCGGAAGAACCCGCCGCTCACGCGCGCGGCCTGCACCGGCTCTACGACGCCGTGCGTGCGCAGTAGATAGCCCGCCTGGCGATACACTTCGAGCGAGCTCAAGGAACGGTTCATCCGCTTCCAATCCAGGTAGTCTGGATACGACAGCGGCCATTGTTCCGATTCAATATTGCTTTCGTTCACCGACACCAGCCGGTTGGGATTTGCGTAGGGAAGAGGTTGCAGTAAAGCCGCGTCCACGAAACCGAAAATAGCCACACTCACGCCCATGCCCATCGCAAGAATCAGCACCGCGGTCAACGCCAGTCCGGGATTTTTTGCCCCTTGCCGCATAGCGAAACGCAGATCTTGTCCCACTGTCTCGACCTGAAACGCTACTACGTCGTGGCTTTGCTCCTTCAACTTCGTCGCATTTCCGAACTGCCGCATTGCCGCGTAATGCGCGCCTTTCGGCGTCATTCCCTCCGCCATCAATTCTTTCTCCGTCTGCTCGCGATGGAATGCCATTTCCTCATCCAATTCGCGCACAAACCGCTCACGCCTGAAGAAAATCCGTACTCGCCTCATGAATCTGGCGATGATATTCATCATCTAGACCTCTTCGTTTGCGTCACTCAAAACGCGTCCAATCGCCGCAATCATCTGCTCAAATTGGGACAACTCGGTGCCCAACTGCTTGCGGCCCGCTGCCGTCAGCGTATAGAAACGCGCGCGACGATTCGTCTCCGTCATCTTCCACTCGGCCTTCACCCAACCGTGCACCAGTAACCGCTGCAATGCAGGATAGAGCGAACCTTCTTCGACCGTCAGGACATCGCTGGAAAGCCGTTTAATGGAAAGCGCGATACCGTATCCGTGCAGCGGGATTCGCGCCAGCGTCTTCAGGATCAGCATGTCGAGCGTTCCAGGCAATAACTCGGGCTTCTTTTGCATAGGTTTGATCATAGATTGTCTATGGATAGGACGTCAATGGATATGCTTGTGAGACATAACGGATTGGGTTCTGAGTGGTCGGCAAACCTTCCCTTACGCGGTTAGGTGAGGTTTGCCCGTGACACGACCGGAATCCGGACAGGCGTTTCGGCAGGGACGAGGTGACCAGCGCCACCCGCAATGATATGATCTCCCGCCAAGATCGGTGGCACAGGGAGGAAGCGGTGGCACTAGTCAGTAAGATGCTGCAATTCACTATCGACCAGCAATTAAGCCAAGACGTGGCGACCATAGGTCCGTTATTCGGTGAAGCATTCGAGTTTCTAAATTCTGGGACCGTCACGGTGCGTGAAATCGCCGTCCAAAGGCTGGGCGGTATCGCCGGGAACAATAGCGCCATCCCACTTACCGAATCAAACAACGGTTTCGCAGAGCTCCGGCTCTTTTGGTCACAGGGCGGCAACCTTCAAGAGGCGGATTTTCTTGCCCCGTCGCATGTTCCGTCACCGCCATTCGCCAACGGACTTGCGGTGATCTTGCAGGTAGAGGACCTTGGATTCACTTCCGCTCAAGCCAACCTGAACGTCGCACGAAGGTTGGGTGTGCACGCGTATTTTGACGAAGCGTGAGGTAGCGCCACAATGGAGATCATTATCAACGGTCCAGGCGAGCTCCTGGTGTGCTTCATCGATCCCCAAGGCAAAACAATGCTGCAGGAACGGTTGCGGGTTTCCGGGTCGGACGGGGTCTCTGCTCGACGGCCGGTGAACCTCTCAGTGGAAACCCGCAAGGGCCACGTCGAGCTCTCCCCGGTGCTCAAGAGTCATGGGGGCACGCAGCACGTCACCTTCGATGGCCAGGAGCCGAATAAGTTCACCATGGCGCGCTGCAAAGAGATCGGGTGCAGTGAGTCCGTGCTTCGAGCCATTAGCGACGGCCGGATAGAACCTTTGCCGACGGAGCCTGGTCACGTGCCGACACGAGAGCTACCGGTGCGTCCACAGCATGGTGCTGTGCCCCCGTCCAGCCGATAGCATGGCATAGCGCGTCCGCGTGTGTTCTCTGCACGTAAAGCCTACCGATCAACTGGCCACTAATCGGGAGGGCGAGGGAATCGTCAAAGGGCGGCCATTCCGCTAGATCAGGTGGTTCAATTTAGCTCGTCATCGTTAGCACCGTAGGTTGATCTGTTCGAGTCGGCCTGTCCGTTGGCTGTGAGATTGTTCTGTTTCTTCACCTGCTGCGAAACCGTGCGGCGGCGCTTTCCGCGGCCCGAGCCAGAAGACCAACATCGCTGCCCACGGCTGTGAAGTTGAATCCGAGGGAGATGAGATGCTCGACGGCATCGACATTTCCCGACAATGTGCCCGCGGATTTTTCAGCTGCCCGGATGCGTTCGGCAGCATCTTTGATGGCGGCCTGCACGTCAGGATGGCTGGGGTTGCCAAGCTGGCCAAAGTCCCCCGCAAGGTCGCTCGGACCGATGAAGAGGCCATCAACCCCTTCGACGGCCGCGATTGCCTCGATTTCCTTTAGCGCAGCTTTGCTTTCCAACTGCACCACAACGCAGGTGTCAAGGTGCGCCTTCGAGTGATATCCCTGAATGCGTCCATAGTCATTTGCGCGTGGTCCGACGGCGATTCCTCGTATGCCAAGTGGAGGATAGCGAGCAGCGGTCACCGCTTTGCGTGCTTCTTCTGCACTCTGGACAAAGGGCACGAGGAGAGAGCGTGCACCCACATCGAGTGCGCGCTTGATGATCACTGGATCGTTCCAAGGCACGCGGAAGACGGGCTCCGCCGTGCCTCCGCGCATCGCCTGCAGTTGCGCGAGAAGGGATGGGATATCGTTCGGAGCATGTTCACCGTCGATGACGATCCAATCAAAGCCCGCGCCGGCAATGATTTCTGCAGAGATCGAACTGCAGAGTCCGCTCCACAGCCCAATCTGGCGCTGAAAACTTGAGAGCGCTTGCTTGAACGCGTTACGCGGCAAACTTCCCGGCCAATCCGGCATGAGTCACTCTCCTCGATTCAATCAGACCGCTTTTTCAGGAAGCACCCCGGCGGTGAGTTCAAGGCGCTTGATCTCCCCTACAATCGGGCCGTAGCTAATGATGGCAAAAAGCGCCGTCAAGCTTACGAAGATCAGCACGTCATTGAACGAGCCCGTCTTCTCGACCAGATATCCGATAATGATCGGCGTGGTGATACCGGCCAAGTTCCCGATAAAATTGAAAAGCGCTCCGTTCATGCCGACCATTTCCTTGGGAGAAGTATCGGAAATGACGGTCCAGCCTAATGCGCCAACTCCTTTTCCGAAGAAAACGATCGACATGAAAAGCAGCATGATACTTTGCGCCTGCGCATAATTACAGGCAATCCTGGTCATCGATAAAACCATTCCCGCCATGATCGGCGCCTTGCGAGCGAAGCTGAGCGAGCGGCCACGATGGAGAAGCCTGTCGGAGAGCACGCCGCCAAGGATCCCGCCGAGTCCTCCGCAAAGACCGGGCACCGCAGCCGCAAATCCCGCTTTCAAAATCGACATGTGACGTGCCTGTGCCAAGTAAACGGGGAAGCATGTAAGAAAGAACCAGGTCAGTGTCGTGATGCAGTACTGCCCGATGTACATTCCGACCAGCATGCGATGGCTCAACAGCATCTTGACTGTGGCCCACGTAAGTGTGTTGCTCGCGGACTTAGCGACATTTCGATGGTCTGTATTTACCAGACCGCCGCCACGTTCGATGGTCTCGATTTCTGCTTGCGAGATACGCGGATGCTCCTTTACGCCGTAAATATTCGTGAACCAGACCAATGCCAATGCGAAGCCGAGCACGCCCATCAACCAGAAGCAACTCTGCCAGCCATACGCATGAATGATCCATCCAAAGATCGGTGCGAAGATCAGCAGTGCGAAATATTGTGACGAGTTAAAAATTGCGGAGGCCCGTCCTCGCTCTCTGGTGGGAAACCAGGAGGCAACGATACGACCATTGCCCGGGAAGACGGGCGCCTGCCCAAGACCGGAGATCAATCTCAAAACGAAGATCGCTGTGAATGCGGCGCTTGCGGTCAGGTATCCCGCGAATCCCGTCAACAAGGCGCAGATCGACCATAAGATGATACCGATGCCATAGACTCTTCTAGATCCGGAGCGGTCGAGTAAGCCTCCTGCTGGTAGCTGTCCCAGCACATAGACCCAACTGAAAGCAGAGAACAGGTAGCCCAGCCTCAAAGGGGTAAGATTGATAGCTTTTCCCATCGCGGATCCCGCGAGCGAGAGTGCCACTCTATCGCCAAAGCTGAAGCAGCTCACCGCGAAAAGAATCGTGATGATGAAATATCGCACTCGGGTTCGTCTGCCTTCAGGCAGCGTCACGATATCCATTCCCCTCAGATCCAGCATGGTCTGACCCTGATCAATCCCGCTTCGCGACAAAAATCGAGCTCAGAAACTAAGTTGTGACGCAAAACAAAGGTCGTTCATACGTTCAGGTAGTGGCGCTGACAGACTGGATCAGGCCGCGAATGTATCCGTAGCAAAATGCGAAGGACTGCAAAGATCCTGGATCGGCCCCGGCCAGCGGAACATGATCGGGCATAAGCATGTATGGATAATCAATCTCCTTGTAAACCTTGATCGCTTTGACGAAGTCGATATCGCCTTCGTCCGGGAAAACCTCGACAAAGTTGTTGCGGTGCCCACGAATGTTGCGAAAGTGTACGTTGAAGATTTTCTTGCGCGTGCCAAAATATCGAATCACATCAAATATCTCCACTGCTGGGTTCTCGAGATCTTCGGAGATGGTCCCCTGGCAAAAGTTAAGCCCGTGGTAAGCACTCTCCTGGATGGTGACGAATTTCTTGAGCCCGTCCACGGTGCCCAGCACTCGGTTTACGCCTTGATATCCTTCCGGCGGCACACCCGGATCTTGCGGATGGCAGGCCATTCGAATCTTGCACTCATTGGCCACAGGAATTACACGGTCAAGAAAATATGTAATACGCTCCCAGAAAGCGTCAGCATCCACGCGCCCGGCCCTCGTGAGCGGTGTTGCCGGATGAGCCTCGGAGAGATTCCATGCGTGATTCATCGCGTCACCGCGACCTGGTATGCGTCCGGTGCGAAGAATACCGAGAATGCTCATGTTGTACTTAATGGAAGGAATGCCAGCCTGAGCACAATTCTTGATTAGGATCTGCAGCTGTTCGATGTCCCGGTCACGCTCCGGACTCTGAGCCAACATGATGGCCGGATGCTTTTCTTGGTCGATAAAACTGGACGCCAGGAATGGCGGGGCAATGCAGTCGATGCTGATGCCATATTTTGCGGCCGTATCCATCATGCGCTTGAGTTCGTCCACGGTTGCATAAAGACGATCACCTTCGATCTCCGGATATCCGCAGATGTTTCGCACGCCATAGCGGGCGAGGTACTTGAGGTGCACGTCATTGGTTGGCGCGGTCTGGCATCCCAATTTCATCAGAACCGGAGTTGAAGCTGATTCCGCGCTCCCAGGCGCACAGACGGATCCACGAGCGGCAACGAGACCGGCTGCACCCCCAGCGGCGATGAATTGTCTTCTATTCATTTGATTCCTCATCTCCAAAAGCTTGGCTCTGCTCAACCAATCATTGCTTTATCCAGGCAAAGGCGATCGGGTGTTCCCGCAACTCTTGGAAACGCGCGAGATACGCACTCCAGTCTGCCTGCGTCGGCATGTCGGCTTTAGACCAGCCCGAGCCAGCGAAGTACGTGAACGGCTCACCTGAGTGCCGTTGAAAAAGCATCAATGCGTGATTCGCTGCAGTCATTGTCCTCGCATGCTCGGCGGGCAGTGACGCCAGGCCGGTGGCAATCCTGCCGACGGATGGATTCTGCGGCGTGTCCCACACAGAGGCAAGGCTTTTTCCAGCGGGTAATGTGCTCTCGCCTCCTTCGTGAATCGCGATACCAGCCGCCAACTCTAAAAACGAGTCTCCCTCGAAGGCGAAGGTGGACACGATTTTGTTCAGATGCGAACCCGCATCCAAAGTGATGCGCTTAGTTTCGGAAACAGTTTTTCCGCCCGCCTGCCATGGCGCGTAGGACACCTCGAATTCAAAACGAATCGGCCCCCGAGCTAGGATTTTTACGACTGTATAGTTCTTTGAAACATTCAGCTTGTCATCGGCCCAGACAGCTGTGCCTCCGCAGCCTCGGGATGGCCCCACATCATAGGAATCGAGTCCGATTCCGTTGTCATGGTGGTACGACAATGCGGGATTGTGCGTGAGAGCAGCTTCGCGGTCCTGCTTATAGAAACTGTTTACAACAAAATTCGGGATGCGCTTCGACCACACGTCGATCCCGGAGGAGATCTCGCCTGTCGCCTCCAGTGCCGGGCCGTAGATTCGATAGGCTACAACTTTATTCTCCCAGGCAAAGTCGTCTTTGCGCTCAGGAATTAGGCGGCCGAACACCAAGGGTTCTTGGGGCGGCGCTGCCGGGTCCAACTTGAATGCGACATTCACTTCGCCCTTAGCCGGCAGATGAACCAGCAGCAGCAGCGTATCTGGGTCAGCGCCAGGCCGACTGCTGTAAAGCTGGCTTGGAATGCGTTGTTTGGTCGCAACATCCGTCACGACGAGCGACTGCAACTGTGCGGCGGAGAAATGCAGGTGATGGCGAACTTGCTCCAGCGGTACCTCGACCACTTCTTCCGTGCGATCGATGCTAATCGGGTTGGTAATGCGCAACTGCTGCGCCCATGCGTGAGGCTGCAGAGCGGCGAACAGGATCGACAGACTGGTCGCGCAAACATAAAGCAATAGCCCATGCCGCGAACCCCGGCATCGCAACGAGAAATTCTGCCCCTCGGAATGTTCAGCCATTTGCGACTCGACCCCTTCAAAGGAATTTATTATAACGTTATCCACTTATTTTTAACGTCGAGACTTAGTACCAGACAAACTAAGCTTTTATCGTCAGCATTAATAGCTTGAATAGGGGAAATCCTAATTCGCGACGCGCATCGTGGCTCGTGGCTGCTGATTCGCTGTGATATCGTTATTGCTTCTTTCTAATAGCAGAAGGACGGTATAAGCCCAGTGAGAATACTGCAAATGGACGACGCAATCCGCTATCGCACGATGACCACCGAAGAATTGCGCGGGACGTTTCTAATCGACAACCTTTTTCGCCCCGGAGAGATCGGATCGACCTATGTCGATCTTGACCGCACAGTAATCGGTTCGGCGGTGCCAAACAGCAAGCCGCTATTTCTGCCCACCGACGACGCCCTGAAGGCAGCGTTCTTTACCGAGCGGCGTGAACTCGGCGTACTGAATATCGGGGGTGCGGGCTCAGTCACTGCGAACGGCATCCCTTTTGAGCTGAAGAAGCTCGATGCCCTACATGTAGGCCGAGGAAACGAAGAAATTGTCTTCTCCAGCGTCGATCCCGCGCAGCCGGCAGAATTTTATCTGCTGAGTTATCCGGCTCACGCGACATACCCGACGCAACTCATTCGATCAGCCGAGCAGGCAAAGGTTATGCTCGGTGCCGCCGAAAACGCGAATCTGCGGGAGATAACGAAACTCACTCACCTGGAGGGAACCCGTAGTTGCCAACTCGTGATGGGCTGTACACGGCTCGCAACCGGAAGTGTGTGGAACACAATGCCTCCCCATACCCACATGAGGCGATCGGAAGCTTATCTTTACTTCGACATTGCAGCGGACCAACGAGTGATTCACCTGATGGGTCCTGCCAAACAGACGCGCAACATTGTGGTCGCCAACAAACAGATCGTAGTGTCTCCGGGCTGGTCGATTCACGCCGGAGTTGGAACCAAGAATTATACGTTCTGCTGGGGCATGGGTGGAGAGAATCAGGTCTACAGCGATATGGATGCCTTGGCAATTGGAGATTTGCTTTAACGGGAAGGACGGGCCGTGATTTTAGAGCGATTCAGCCTGAAGGGAAAAACGGCGCTGGTTGCAGGTTCGTCTCGCGGGCTGGGCGCAGGCATCGCAATCGCGCTGGCTGAAGCCGGCGCAAAGGTGGCGATCCATGGCTCGCGCACCCGACAGAGACGCAGCAAAAGTTAAGCAAGATCGGTGCGAATCACTTCGCAGTGGTTGGAGACGTGAGCGACGCTGCTGTTTGTTCGCTGCTGATCGAACAGGTAGTCCAACATTTTGGCACGATCGATATTCTGGTCAACAATGCCGCAACCATTCGGCGCGCGCCCGCCGCGGAGCACTCTGAGGAAGACTGGCAGGCAGTGATCGATACAAATCTCACCAGCGTGTTCCGCCTGACAAAGAATGCTGGGAAGCATATGTTGGCGCAGGGTTCGGGCAAGATCATCAATATTGCTTCCGTCCTGACATTTCAGGGCGGAGTCTTTGTTCCCTCCTATGCGGCGGCCAAAGGCGGCGTCGGGCAACTGACAAAGGCATTCGCCAATGAGTGGGCAGCAAAGGGTGTGAACGTGAATGCCATTGCGCCAGGCTATATGACTACTGACAATATCGAGGCGTTGCGGAAAAACCCGGAGCGGTCCCGTCAAATCATGGAACGGATTCCCGCGGGACGATGGGGTCGTCCAGACGATCTGGCCGGCGCAGTTGTGTTGCCTCGAGCGCGAGCGACTATGTGCATGGTCATGTGTTGGTCGTCGATGGAGCCGATGATTTTAAAGAGAAATAAAACGGCCCATCTAACGCACTCTCGGCACTGCGGCTGAAGTGGTACTTATTCGCTTGCCAGGCAGCCGCATGACCGTCGAATAATCAGACCAGTGGAAAAGAGCATCTTTGCCGTTTGCTCTTCCGCGACCGCTCCCTCCCGGAGACTGGCGATTTTCTTGAAGAGAAGCTCGGCGGCAGAGCGCGCCATCCCGGTTGGGGTTTGGCGCACGACCGTCAGCGGAGTCCCTAGCACCTCGGCAAGTTCAAAGTCGTCGAACCCCACGACCGCGATGTCTTCCGGTATCCGCAGCTTGTGAAGGTGGAGGGCCTGAATGAGATATACCGAGGAGATTCGCTTCAGGGAAAATGCCGCCGTCGGCTGGTCCTTGGCGTTTGACCAGCGAAGCGCAACAGCCTGCATCGCCTCAAGGCTGTTGAGATTGGTAAAGAGAAGGCTGCAGACCGGCGCTGCGCAGCGCAAAGTTATAGCCCTCAATCCGTTCACGCACGGTATAGCTGCCAGAGTCGAAACCTACGCAGGCAATCTTCTTATGGCCATGTTTGATCAAATGCCGCACGCCTTGTTCTGCGCCTTCTCTATTCTCGACCAGCACCGCATCCGCTTGCAGTCCAGTAAGCGGCCTGTCGAGAGCGACAACCGGAATGCCGCTTTCCTGAATCATCTTCAATCGTCTTCCGTCGCTGCCTGAAGTGACAATCAGCAACCTGCAACTCGATGGTGGATCGATTCAAGTTGCTGGTCTTCGATTGCTGCGTTCCTCCCTGTAGCAACCACCAGGGTCTGATAGTCGTGACGTCTTGCAACTTCCTGGACGGCCATGAAAGCAACTTGAAAAGAAATCTGACAAATCCGGAACGACCAGGGCGATGGTCCGTCGCATACGGCCTTTCAGTATCCGCACTGCATCATTCGGCGAGTAGCCAATCTTCGCGATCGCCTGCATGACTTTGGCCCGCCTCGAAAGTTTTACGCTCGGATGATTGTTAATCACGCGCGAGACAGACATCACGCCGACCTTTGCTTCTCTCGCAACATCGACAATCGTGGGCGGTCTTGCGCGCCTTCTTGCTCTGAGACTTTTCATTTTTGCGCAGGAGCTTTGAGACACATGACAGGTGCATTCTGCGCCAGCGCGTCGAGTTCCGATGCCGCCAACAGAAATGCCCCGACTCCGTACACGGAGCTGGCGGAAGGTTTGAACTTGCCGGGCTGACCATCGATAGGCTGGATTGAGCCCAGGCGGCCGTCTGCATAGATGTGCGACAGCATTCCGGCCCAGGCGCGCTCCACCACGGGCTCGAACTTCACGCGGTCCAAAACGCCATGGTTGATGCCCCATGCGAGCGAGTAGGTAAAGAACGCAGTGCCTGAAACCTCAGGTAGATCGTAGGCCTCTTGATCGAGCAGTCCGCTGCGCCAATGCCCGTCCTTGCCCTGAATCGCTGTGACCCGGTCGGCCATTTCTTTGTATTGAGTAATGTACTTTTCACGGCTGGGATAGTCCTTCGGCATTACCTCAAGCACCTTCGCAAAGGCGCCCATGACCCAGCCATTTCCTCGCGACCAGAAAATCTTTTGGCCGTTTTTCTCCTTCTGCGTGAAGTAACGGCTGTCGCGGAAGTAAAGGTGTTCCGCAGGATCGTACAAGCTTGCGGAGGTCTGCCACCACTCGCGATCCATGTAGTCGAGGTAGCGCCGGTCGCCGGTCGCGGCGGACATTTTCGCCAGTACCGGAGGAGCCATAAAAAGCGCATCGCACCACCACCACAGCAATTTCTCCGGATCGTCGGGCCGAACGACCAGGCGGTCGAGAATTGCCTTGGTGTCGGCTATTCTCCTCGGTTCGTGCGTCTCAAGATACAGGTCTATGTAAGAACGGCCCAACGCCATATCATCAGCGTGAGGGAATCGAGTGTCGATCAGTTTCCAATCGAAGTGCTCCGCCATCTTCACCACCGCATCGTGATAGCGCAGATCCCCAGTTGTCTTTGACGCCGCCAGCAGCCCATCGTACAAAGCCGCATACGTCCATTGCTGGTTGAAGATCGCCTCCGCACGCGCAAGTTGCCAGTCAGCGACTTTCTGCGCAGCCTTGCGTATGGCCGCACGCGTCAATGCTGGGGCAAGATCCGTGGCCAGCGGGCCAGGTTCATCCGGCGAATCTCCCGCCGATGCCCGCTCCACGGACAGTGGTGTTGCGGTTTGTCCCTCGGGCGCTTTGGGCTGGACCACCTGAGCAGTCGCTGTCAACGCCGCGAGTCCGGCCAGCACCGCAAGTACAGACAAAACGCGCCAGACAAGATGATTCAGTGGTGCAGCCTTTGCCATTCCGTGTCCTGTCATTTCTACTCGTGGAAAGTCACGATGAAGCGAGAGGAACCATAATACATGGGTAAGAATGATGTACGTTATCGATTCTGTGCCACTTCAATCTTCGACAGACCCAAGGGCTATACGAGAATGTATATTCCTCAAGTTAGAAAAGGAGAATCCGAGATGCTCCAGGCCAATACGCTCTCAACAAGAAGAAGATTCTTAGAAGTGGCGGCAGCGGCCGGTTGTCTCACTGCGGCCAGCTTTACTTTCGGTCTGTCGGACCAACCTGAAAAGTCCGACGCTTTCCGGCTAGTGAGCGAAACGGACCGCAGGCGAATTCTGGAAGCCGGCGCCAGGTACGTTTCTCAGGCGCCGCTTACTATCACGGCATTCCCCTCCAAGCATAGCGCAGGTGGATTGCACGATTTCTATTCCCAAGCGGACTACTTCTGGCCAGATCCGAACAACCCAAATGGGCCCTACATCAATCGTGACGGGCAAAGCAATCCGGAGAATTTCGATGAGCATCGTAAGATGATGGTGGCGCTCTCCATCCAGATGCCCGCTCTGACCGCCGCCTGGCTGCTGACCGGCGACCGCCGCTATGGGGCGCAGGCCTGCGCTCACCTGCGCGCATGGTTTGTCTCCCCTGAAACGCGGATGAATCCGAACCTGCTGTACGCTCAAGCGGTTCAAGGCTCTTCGACGGGCCGCTCCTACGGCATCATCGACACACTTCATCTGGTCGAGGTGTCCAGGGCTGCGAGCTTTCTGATGTCCGGGATGCTCAGTGCACAAGAGGGCGCAGCGGTGAAGAGTTGGTTCGCCAGTTATCTGGACTGGCTTTCTCACAGCGAGCGCGGAATGCAGGAGCGTGATACCACGAACAACCACGCTTTCTGCTGGGCCTTGCAGGCTGCCGAGTTTGCCCGGCTTGCGGACGACGATGCCGCGCGCAAGGAGGTATACCAGCGCTACCGGAATATCTTGCTACCCAATCAGATGGATGCGAATGGATCGTTTCCTCGGGAACTGGCGCGTACTAAGCCATACAGCTATTCGATCTTCAACTTCGATGTGATGGCGGGACTTTGCCAGTCGCTCAAAGGGCTTGCTCCGGATCCGCCGACTTTCCACCTTGCAGACGGGCGCGGGCTTTGCAAGGCAGTGGAGTTCATCTATCCGTTCCTTAAGGATAAGAGCGTATGGAAGTGGACGCGGGACGTGGAGCATTTCGACGCCTTGCCTGTTCGCTCGCCCGGTCTACTGTTCTCGGGCATAGCTTGCGACGAGCAGAAATACATCGATCTCTGGAAGACGTTGGATCCAGATCCGACTGCCAAAGAGATC